>Ga0079306_1002383_pt1 | contig 10580 bp, 7 predicted proteins | sample Methanotroph_Enr_FD_79181 | JGI IMG/M metagenome (GOLD analysis project Ga0079306, IMG submission 79181) | Enriched soil microbial communities from Old Woman Creek wetland in Ohio, USA - Methanotroph_Enrichment_5 | ecosystem: Environmental > Terrestrial > Soil > Wetlands | place: USA: Ohio...
AACCGCGACTTCGTCACCGCGCGCGTCGCACGCAACCGGCGCCGATTCCGCCGCATCATGGCAACCCTCCTGGTACTTCTGGTAGCCGGCATCGCGGCTGGCTGGTGGGTGACAAGCCGCTCGGTCGGCTTCGCGGTGACAGCCACCCCGACCGACGCGCACCTCGCCGTCGCCGAGAGCCCCGCTGACGCATCGGTGCCCGCCACGTGCACGGGCACCCTCTGCGCCACCGGCACGGTCGTCGGCACCTACCGCGTACTGGTCTGCCGCACGGGCTTCGAGACGCGAACGGTCACCGTCGACGCGCGCCGCTTCTCGGCAAACAAGGTTGCGGTCCGGCTCGACGCGCTCCCGCAGACGCTCACCGTTTCCGCGCAGCCGGCCTCGGCACAAATCGTGGTCACGGACGCCGCGGGCGCCGTCATCGTCGACGGAATCAAGAAGGTCACCGCCACCGCACCGGCCGGCAAGGTGCGGATCACCGTCACTGCCGAGGGCAAGAACGCCTACGGCCGCACCCTGATGCTCGACCGGCCGACGACGCTCGCGGTCAGCCTCGATCCCAAGGGCCAGCTCGTCCACGGGCTCGGCACCATCACGACGGCGGGTGCGCCCAAGGGCGTGGCGATCACGCCCGACGGGTCGCAGGCGTGGGCGACAATCCTGAACGGACCACCCTCCATCGAGATCTTCGAACCGCGCACGGGCGCGAGACTCGGGGAGGTAGACCTCGGGAGGTACGGCGCCGTCGAGATCATTTTCAACCGTGACGGCACGCGCGCCTACGCGAGTCAGATGGAGAGCGCCAAGGTATTCGAGATCGACACCGCGACGCACAAGGTACTGCGCTCGTTTCCCACGCAGAGCTCCTGGACCAAGGTCATCGCGCTCTCGCCCGACGAGAACACCCTCTACGCCGCGAACTGGTCCGGCAACGACGTGAGCGTCATCGATCTGCAGCGCGGCGCGCTGGTTCGCCGCATCCCGGTGGCCAAGACGCCGCGTGGCCTCTGGCCGACGGCCGATGGCGCGTCGCTCTACGTCGCCAGCTTCGATCGCGGCGTGCTCCAGAAGGCCGACGTCGCCACCGGCAAGGTCAAGACGGTCTTCTCGGGAGGTGGAGCACTCCGGCACCTCGTCGCCGACGAGAAGCGCGGCGTCCTGTTCGCGAGCGACATGGCCAAGGACTGCGTGTGGGTGACGGACATGAAGACGGGCGCGACCAAGAAGTTCGCGACCGTGGGGCACAAGCCCAACACCATCGATCTGTCCCCGGACGGTCGCGTGCTGTTCGTGAGCAATCGCGGCGAGAACAACGCGAAGTCGTATTACATCCCGGGACCCGAGTGGGGATCGATCCTGCTACTCGACGCGCACACGGGAAAGCCGCTCGATGGCATCGTGGGCGGCAACCAGTGCACCGCGCTTGCGGTCTCGAAGGACGGCAAGACCCTCGTCTTCAGCGACTTCCTCGACAACCGTCTGCGCGTCTACGAAGTGCCCACGTACGCGACGCTGGCGGCCGGAAACGGTGGCCGCTCGGCCACGCTCGCCAAGGACGTCGAGAAGCGCTGACCGCTGGCGACGCTACCGCCGGGGTCCGCCCCCCGGTCCCAGGCCGTGCCCGCCGAAGGCGTTGCGCATCGCGGTGAGCACCTTGCCGGTGTAGGTGGGCGTCGTCTCGGTCTGGACCCGAACGCGCAGGGAGTCCTCGATCACCGGAACCGGTACGCCCAGGGCAGCGGCGGCGCGCACCGTCCACTCCCCTTCACCGGAGTGCCCGACCACACCGCTCACCTCCGCGAGGTCGTCACCGAGCTCCGCGTACGCCTCGCCGAGCCACCCCACCAGCCGTGACTCGACAACGCTGCCATGCTGGTAGATGTCGGTGACCTCGGCGAGGTTCAGGTCGAACGAGGACGCGTTGAGCACGGCGAAGCCCTCGGCGATCGCCTGCATCATGCCGTACTCGATGCCGTTGTGGACCATCTTCACGAAGTGACCCGCGCCGTGGCCCGGGAAGAACCGGTAGCCGCCCGCGAGTGCGACATCCGCGAACATCGGCTCGATCGCCTCGAACACCTCCGGGTCACCGCCGATCATCAGGCAGGCGCCGTTGCGCGCGCCGTCGGGGCCGCCGCTCGTACCGCAGTCGAGGAAGCGGATGCCGTTCTCGGCGAGGCGCTCGGCGCGCCTGGGCGCGTGCGTGTACTCGGAGTTGCCGCCGTCGACGATCACGTCGCCCGGCGCAAGCAGGTCCGCAAGGCCCACCGAGCCCTCAGTCCCGTCGCTGAACAGCAGCGCGTCGACCGGAGCGCCAGCCGGCACCATCACCCACACCGTCCTCGGCGGATCGAGCGCTGCGACGAGCTCCTGTAGCGAACCCGCGGGTTCGAGCCCCTCGGCCGACATCGAAGTGGCGACGTCGTGATGGCGGTTCCACCCCACCACGTGCCAGCCATGGCCGAGGAAGTTGCGCGCGAGCCCCGCGCCCATCTTGCCGAGACCGCAGATGCCGACCTGGTTGAAGCGGCGTCGAGCGCACAGCTCCGCCCTCGCGATCTCGACGATCTCATCGGTGTCCGGCGTGTAGGTCGCCAGCGGGACCAGCCCCGCTTCCCACCCGTCGACGATCGGGTCGATGAAGCGCCAGCCCGCATCGACCTCGCGCGTCGACACGAACAGCGTCGAGTCGCCGCGCATCGCATCGAAGAGCAGCTTGCCGTACTCCTCGACGTACTGCGTCTTCTCGGACTTCTCGTAGAGGAAGAAGGAGAAGCGCCGCTCCTCGACCTCGTCAGTGAAACCGGGGCGCTTGGCGTAGAACACGATCTCGATCCGGTCCTGCGGCTCGAGCGTGAACACGACACGGTTGGTGTAGTGCGCGTCTTCCGAGCACATGATGCACGGCTCGGGATGGCGCATGTTGACGGTGATCTCCTTGCGCGCCGGCCCCATGCGCTTGCCGGCCTGCATCGTGACGGGGACGCCCGCCCAGCGCGGTCCGCACATCGTGGTCCGCAGCCGGAAGTACGTCTCGGTCTGCGATTCGGGCCGCACGCCCACGATGTCGCGGAAGCCCTCGTGTTGCGCGCGGAACGTGGAGGTCGCCACCTCTCCGGGCGTCATGGGCGCCAGCGACTCGATGAGCGCCGCGCGGGCGTCGCGCACATCATCGGCCGCCGAGGAGACCGGTTGCTCCATCGTCACGAGCGCGAGCATCTGAAGCAGGTGGTTCTGGCCCACGTCACGCAGCGCGCCCACGTTGTCGTAGAACGCCCCGCGCTTCTCGGCGCCGATGGACTCGAGGAGCGTGATGTCGATCGACTCGATCGCCGAGCGGCTCCACTCGGTCTCGAACAGGTTGTTGGCGAACCGGAAGTTCATGATGCCCTGCAGCATCTCTTTGGCGAGATAGTGGTCGATGCGGTAGATCTGCTCCTCCCGGAAGAGCGATCCGAGGAGCGTGTCGAGCGCACGGGCGGTGTCCTGGTCGTCGCCGAACGGCTTTTCCACCAGCACGCGGGTCCACCCGTCGGCATCGCTGCAGGCGATCGTGAGGCCGCTTCCCGCCAGACGCCTGAAGATGGTCTCGTAGTGCTCGGGCGGTACGGCGAGGTAGAACAGCTTGTTCGCGCATACGCCCCATTCGTCCTGGATTCGGCCGAGCCGGTCGGCGGTCGCCGCGTAGTCCGCATCCTCGTGGAACTCGCCGCGCTGATAGCGGAAGAGCTGCAGGAACTCCTCGCGGTCCTCGGCGGTCGCGTGGGGTACCTTGTCGGCGAGGATTCCCCGTACGTGCGCCTGCAGGTCGGCGTCCTCCCAGTCGCGGCGGCCGAATCCGACCACGCACAGACGCTCCGGCAGCAGCCCCTTTGAGCGCAGGTAGAACAGCGACGGCACGACTTTGCGCGCCATCAGGTCACCGGTCGCTCCGAACACGACGAGGATGGTAGGCGCCAGCGACTGGTTCTCTCGCATTTCGGGTTCCCCTCAGCAGAAAGCGGTACGCTTAGAGAGGATTCCCATCGAGACCGCCGAGGAGCCCCGAATCATGCGCATCATCGATATTCACACCCACGTGTGGCCCGACGCTGTCGCGCCGGCAGCCATCGCGTCGCTCGAGCGAATGGGCACACTCTCCGCGTTCTACGACGGCACGGTCGATGGCCTCCTGCGCGCGATGACCGAGACCGGAGTGGCGCAGTCGGTGATCCAGCCGGTGGCGACCAAGCCCGGCCAGGTCCGCGGCATCAACACCTGGGCCGCGGCGCTTCAGACCACCGAGGCGGCCGGCCGCATCGTGCCGTTCGGCGCCATGCACCCCGGCATCGACAACCCTGCCGAGGAGATCGCCCGGATGGCGAGTCTCGGCCTGCGCGGTCTGAAACTGCATCCGGAACACCAGGACTTCACGCCGGACGAACCGCGGATGACGCCGATCTACGAGGCGGCGATCGCGCACAACATGACCGTCTTCTTCCATGCGGGAGCCGACGAGCTTCACGACACCGTCCGAGGCACCCCCGCCTCCTTCGCCACCATGCTCAAGCGCTTCCCGGGGATGCGGGTGGTTCTGGCACACCTCGGCGGGTTCAGGGTGTGGAACGACGTGGCCGAGATGCTCGTGGGCAGCGACGTGTACCTGGATACCGCGTATACGCTGGGACATCTGCCCGACGCGGACTTCTGCGAGATCGTTCATGCGCATGGTCCCGAGCGGGTGCTCTTCGGCAGTGACGGACCGTGGACCGACGCGGCTGCCGAGATCGCGTGGCTCCGCCGGTTGCCGCTCGCTCCGAGAGTGGTCGACGCCATACTCGGCGGAAACGCCGAGCGACTGCTCGCACTGTGAAACCGACCGCCCGTCATCGGGCGGACTCCGACTGACCATCTCTGGAAACTGATGTCAGTCGCGCGTGTACACTTGGCTCGTACACAAAGGACTCGCACGAGAACGGACAGCCACGTGACCAAGGACGACTTCATGACCGATCACGAGTTCACGATCAACGAAGCCGCGCTGGAATCGTTGCCGATGCCGTTCCTGGTCCACGACCACCAGCGCGTGCTCTTCGTCAACCGCGCCGCACTCGGCATGCTCGGGGCACGCAACAAGTCAGAGGTCGTAGACAAGCCGCTGTCGCAGATCATCCACCCGGACGGTCGCGAGGCGGGCGCCGTGCGTCGCCAGCTGGTGCTCGAAGGTGGTCATCCGGCCACGGACATCCCGGTCAAGCTCGTGGGCGTCGACGGCATCGTACGCTACGCGATCGCCACCGGAGTGCCGATCATCTACGGCCGAGGACACAACGCGATCCTCGTCACCGCCGTGCTTACGCGCATCGGCGAGGAAGCGCCCGGCCTCAGGCCTCAGGAGTAACGACTGACGCGCCGCCCAGGTACGGACGCAGCACCTCGGGGATGACGACGCTACCGTCGGCCTGCTGGTAGTTCTCGAGCAGCGCGGCGAGCGTGCGGCCCACTGCGAGCCCTGAGCCGTTGAGCGTGTGGACGAGGCGCGATCCCTTGAACTCGTTTGGCGAGCGGTACTTGATGCTGGCGCGACGCGCCTGGAAATCGCCGCAGTTGCTGCAGCTCGAGATCTCCTTGTACGCGTTGTAGCTGGGCAGCCAGACCTCGATGTCGTAGGTCTTGGCCGCGCCGAATCCCATATCGCCGGTGCAGAGCACGATGACGCGGTACGGCAGCTCGAGCAGCTCGAGGATGCGACACGCACTCGCGAGCATCCCCTCCAGCTCGTCCATCGAGTCCTCGGGCTTGGAGAACTTGACCAGCTCGACCTTGTCGAACTGGTGCACGCGAATCATGCCACGGGTGTCTCGGCCGGCGGATCCGGCCTCTTCGCGGAAGCACGGCGTGAAGGCGGTGTAGTGCAGCGGGAGCTTCTCGCCATCGAGAACCTCGTCGCGGTGGATGTTGGTGAGCATGACCTCGGCCGTGGGGATCAGGTACAGGCCCTCGGAGGTCTTGTAGAGGTCGTCTTCGAACTTGGGCAGCTGACCGGTGCCGGTCATCGTGTCCGAGTTCGCGAGCACGGGCGTCCACCACTCGCGATAGCCGGCGGCGCCGTGAGTGTCGAGCATGAAGTTGATGAGCGCGCGCTCGAGCTTGGCGCCCATCCCGCCCAGAAGCACGAAGCGGCTCTCGGCGAGCTTGACCGCACGCTCGAAGTCGATGATTCCCAGCGCCGGGCCGAGATCCCAGTGCGGGACGGCCTCGAAGTCGAATTCGCGAGGAGTACCCCACCGCTTGACCTCGACGTTGTCGTTCTCGTCGGCGCCCACGGGCACTGAAGCGTCGGGGATGTTGGGAACGGTGAGCAGAAGCTGCTGCGTCTCAGCGTCAACGGTCGCGAGCTCAGCCTCGAGCACGGAGATGCGCTCGTTGATGTCGCGAACGGCGTCCTTGGCCGACTCGGCCTCGTCCTTCTTGCCATCCTTCATCAGCGCGCCGATCACCCGCGAAGACTCGTTGCGCTGCGCCTGCAACGCCTCGACCTCGGCGATGAGCCGGCGGCGATCGACGTCGAGCCGCATGAAGGCTTCGAGGTCCCAGGACGAGTGGCGATTCGCCATCGCTGTGGCGACTGCCTCTGGATTCTCACGGACGAAGCGTGCGTCAAGCATGATCGACCCTCCGGCTCAGGCGCGGTGCGAAGCACCATTCATCATGTCTCGCAGTATAGCCGAGCAGGTCAGACCTCACGTGATGGGTACTCATGAAATGGCCGGAACCGCCCGATATACAATCAATAGGGGCAGTTGACCGGCAACACACCTTTGGGGAGGTGAGCCCGGATGGTCAGAGAACACCTGGATCTCGGAGGCAGTTCCGAGGACCTCACCGAAGAACTCCGTCTCACCACACTGGCGCTGAACGCCGCCATCGACTCGATCATCGTCCACCGCGTGGACGGTACCGTGGTCCGGTTCAACGACGCCGCAGCCGCACGAGCGGGACTCACCCGCGAGGAGTTCGCCAAACTGCCCCCGTGGGGCTGGACGAGTTACGCCGATCCCGAGGTACGGCAAGCCCGTACCGACGAGATATGCCGACAGGGCATGATGTCGTTTCGAGCCCCCTCGCTCGACCCTGAAGGACGCACGGTGTGGATGGAGATCCACGCGCGCTGCATCGAGTTCGAGGGCGAGACGCTGATCGTGTCGGTGGCGCGAGACGTCACCGAGCAGGTGCGAGTGACCCGGGTGCTCGAGGACCTCGCGTTCCACGACCCGCTCACCGGCCTCGCCAATCGCGCCGCATTCGACGACGCCCTCACCGCAGCGATCACCGGTGTACGCCGCCACGACGATCGCGTGGGCATCGCCTACCTCGACCTCGACGATTTCAAGTGCATCAACGACACGCTCGGCCATGAGGCCGGTGACCAGGTGCTCATCGCGCTCGCGCGGCGTCTGCGCTCGTGCGTTCGCGCCGCGGATACCGTCGCCCGTCTCGGCGGTGACGAGTTCGTGCTGGTACTCCCCCGACTGGAGACCGGCGAGGCGCTCGATGAGATGGCCGAGCGGCTCATCGCCGTGGTCGAGCAGCCGATGACGGTCGAAGATCACGAGGTCGCGCTCAACGCGAGCCTCGGTCTCGCACTGTTCGAGCCCGAGCACGACGACGCCCGCTCGGTGGTGGTCAAAGCCGACCTCGCGATGTACTCGGCCAAGCACTCCGGCGACCGCAAGTGGCTCGTGTACGCCGAGAATATGACCCCCAACCCGACACCCGCGCACGGCTGAGCGGCTGGGATTCGCTGCGATATACTCTGACCCGAGCGAACTCCTGCCCGGGAGCGCCCCGACGCTGAGCACCAGGGGGATGGACATGGTCGACGAGTCACCGGACCTCGAGCCCGAAGAGAGAGACGACGAGCCCGAGCCCGAGAAGCGGCGGTCACTCGCGGCCGTCATCGTCACGGTCATCGTCATCGTCCTCATCGTGCTCGCGTTCCTGCTTATCCGCGGGTGTGGCTCCGGACGCTTCGGCGGCACCACGACCAACGGCGACAAGGTGATCGTCCCGGTCAGGGGCATGAAGCCGCAGGCGGGTGCCGTCTCGGTCTGGGTGAAGACCGGCAGTGACATCGACACCGTGCTGACGGCGGCCGCTGTGCGTGGCGGCGACGTGGTCAACATGGGCGGCGACCGCTACGTGGTGGCCGTGCCGGTAGGCTCCGAGTCAGCGATCGTGACGCGCCTCAAGGGCGTCACCAGCGTCGTCGACGCGGGCCTCGTTTACAGCACGGGCGGAAAGCGGTAGAACCCGACCCCTCGCTGTGACGGCCTCGCCTCGAATTCGCGATCAGACGCGTGGGTAGCTGCCGAGCACCTTGACCTCGCGCAGCTTCAGCCGCAGGCAGTCGAGCGCCGTCTTCACGTTCCCGTCATCAACGTGGCCCTCGAGGTCGACGAAGAACATGTAGTCGCCGAGTTGACGCTTCGTGGGCCGAGACTGGATCTTCGTGAGGTTCATGTCGCCATAGGCGAACTCCGAGAGGATCATCAGCAGCGTGCCCGGACGATCCTGCTTCATGAACAGAGCGAGCGACGTCTTGTCTCGGCCGGTGCGCTCCCTCAGGCCGCGACCGATGACCACGAACCGGGTCTGGTTGCCCGCGTAATCCTCGACCCCGCTCTCGATGATCTCGCCGTCGTAGAGCTTCGCCGCGACAGCCGGGCCCAGAGCAGCGACCCCGGGCGTGCTGATAGCGGTCTGCACCGCCTCAGCGTTCGAGTTGGCCGCGACCACGGGCCTGCCCGGCAGGTTGCGCTCCAGCCAGCGGCGGCACTGACCGCTGGCCTGGGGGTGCGCCACCACCGACTTCACCTCGGCGAGCGTGGTTCCGGGCGCGACGACCAGGCAGAAGTGGATGTCGAGCACGAGCTCGGACTGAATCTCGAGCTGCGTGTCGAAGGCGAGTGCGTCGAGCGTGGCGGGCACCGAACCCTCGATCGAATTCTCGATGGGGACGACTCCGGCATCGGCGCGTCCGCGCTCCACGGCCTCGAACACCTCGGAGATGCTCGTGCACTCGACGGGGACGAGCTCTTCGACTCCCAGCGAGTAGAGCGCCTCTTCCGAGAACGTGCCGGCCGGGCCGAGAAATGCGTATCGCGTCATGACAGGTCTCCGTGAGGTCGTAGCGTGCTGGCCTGAGGCAGGTGCTTCTCCGAGCTGCGAACGCGGTTCTTGCCCACGCTCTTTGCAGCATACAGGGCATTATCGGCTTCCCTGAGCAGGGATTCCTTGTCGTCGGCGTGAGACAGGAAGGTAGCCAGACCGATGCTGACGGTCAGATGGCAGCACCGCACCCCGTCTGGATCGGCGAACAGGTGCATCGCGACGGCTTCGCGGACCTTCTCGGCCACGCTGTAGGCGCCGGCGGCGTCGGTCTCGGGAAGCAGCACTGAGAACTCCTCGCCGCCATAGCGCGCGACGACGTCGACTTCGCGCACGGCGCGGCGCAGCACGTCGGCCAGCTCGGCCAGCGCCACGTCACCTGCAATGTGCCCGAAGCTGTCGTTGAAGCTCTTGAAGTCGTCGACGTCGAGCATCAGCAGCGAGACGTACTTGCGGTAGCGGGCCGCCCGGCCCGTCTCCTCATCAAGTCGCTGCTGTAGATAGCGGTAGTTGAACAGACCGGTGAGCTCGTCGGTGATCGCGAGTCGCTTCGTGAGCTTGTAGAGCCGTGAGTTCTCGACCGCGACGACGAGCTCGCTCGCGACCGCGCTCACGACCAGACTGTCCTCGGCGGTGAGGCGCTCGATATCCTGCGCAGCCGCACAGAACAGCACCATGATCTCGCCTCGGTCGAACACGGATGTGCAGGTGAAGTGCTCGTCGGGTTCGTTCGCTCCGCGAGCGATCAGCGATGCCTGGCCGGGCACGTAGTCGTGCGACCCCACACTCGCCGAGAAGATCGTCTCGTTCTCCACCTTGTCGATGATGAACAGGCAGCATGACGACACGCCGATGAGCCGGGAGACGATCTCGAGTACGGTCGGCCCCACGTTGTCGAAGTCGAGCGACGAGTGGATCACATCGGTGATCTGCGACACGGCCTGCAGCTCCGCCACGCGGCGGCTCAGCCGCTCGTTGATCGCGGTGTTCTCGGCCATCGCGAGTTCGATCTCGCGCTCGCGGGAGTGCGACTTGGCAACCGCGCTCGCCACCAGTGCGCCAACGATCGGGATTGCTACCGCCTTAAGCGCGAACATCGCGAAGGCGGCCTCAGAATGCAGGGGGTAGAACGCGTGCGCCACCATGTAGGCGACCGCGGTCGCAGCGCCTACCAGCCACGCCTCGCGCTTGCGCACGACCAGGGCGTACATCACCGGCAACATAACGCACATCGGGTAGAACCAGTCACCCTCGATGCCGAGATAGACGAAGGCAGCCAGCGCCACGAGGTCGAGCGGGAGCACCCAGAGCATAGCGCGCTCGACGCGTACTCCCCACCAGAACACCGCGCCGTAGAACCCTGCGCTCGTCAGCGCCACGATCGCGAGCGTGCCGAGGTACATTCGCTGCTCGAAATCGTGGCCCAG
>Ga0079306_1002384_pt1 | contig 10579 bp, 10 predicted proteins | sample Methanotroph_Enr_FD_79181 | JGI IMG/M metagenome (GOLD analysis project Ga0079306, IMG submission 79181) | Enriched soil microbial communities from Old Woman Creek wetland in Ohio, USA - Methanotroph_Enrichment_5 | ecosystem: Environmental > Terrestrial > Soil > Wetlands | place: USA: Ohio...
GACCCAGTGCGGGATATTGGTTGCCCAGACGGCGACCTTTTCCCCTTGCCGCGCGCCAAGCGCCATCAGCCCTTTCGCCATTTCATCGACGGCCTGCTGGAATTGTCGGTACGTCAGGCGATAATTCCGGTCAACATAGACGATGGCGTCGTTATCGGGGTGTTTTGCGACTGTCTCGTCAAGGATCTGTCCCAGTGTGAGGTCCCGTAGCGGACTTATTTTATTAGCCATGGCGCCCCCACTATTCAGGAATGTAGATCACTGCGTGGATCTGGGCTTTCTCGCCGCCCCTGCAGCTCACATAATGGGGGACCACGGAATTGTAGTAGACGCTGTCGCCTTCCTCGAGGCTGTAGGTTTCCTTGCCGTAAATGACTTCGACACTGCCCTTGAGCACCGCGATCCACTCCTCTCCTTCGTGCGAGGACAGCGTTTTTCGACTCGCCGATTCCGGCAGGATCTCGATAAAAAATGGTTCCATATGGCGATCGGTTTTGCCCATGCCGAGCGAAAAGAAATTCAGCGAGGCCGGCTTGTTCTTTTCCGCCAGCACACTGAACTTCGAAGGTCTCTCAGCCTGTCGGACAATATAGGGATCAGTCGTTTGCTGGTCGTCGAGAAAGGTGCCGAGACGAACCCCAAGGGTCCGGGCGATTTTAATCATCGGCCCAAGAGGCGGATAAACGTCTTCCTTGAGCATGGTCTCGATAAATTCTTTCTCGAGACCAGTCGTTTCCGCAAGCCTATCGATACCGATCCCTCTTTTTTCCATAAAACTAATGATTCGCTGACTGATCTTTTCCGAACTCATTGCCTCTCCATAAGTCTGTTGTTAACGCCTAAATGTCCCACCAGGCATGGCCGCATGAAGCTTCTCATGCCATTTTCAATGCTATTCCAGGGGCATAACCCAACCGAAAGGATCAGCGGCTCTGCCATACTGGATATCCATCAGCTCCTTGAACAATCGTGCGGAAAACGGGCCGACACTGCCATCGCCGATGGTTATCTCCCGGCCGTCGTATTTGATATGGCCGACGGGTGAAATGACGGCGGCCGTTCCCGAACCGAATACTTCCTTCAGCTCTCCCTGTTCATGGGCGGCATAGATCTCATCGATACCGATCCTGCGCTGCGTCACTTTCATGCCCCACGATTCCGCCAAACAGATGACTGAATCCCTGGTAACGCCGGAGAGGATGCTGCCGTTCAGCATAGGGGTGACAAGCTCGTCGCCGAGCTTGAAAAAGATGTTCATCGATCCCACTTCCTCGACATATTTCAGCTCGACGCCGTCCAGCCACATCACTTGGGTGTACCCTTCTTTGTGGGCAAGTTCGGTGGCATAGAGACTGGCTGCATAATTGCCGGCTGTTTTCGCTTCACCGACTCCGCCTCTGACGGCCCGGACATACTGGGAGGTGACCCAGATTTTAACCGGATTGAACCCCTCCGGATAATAGGCTCCCACCGGTGAAAGGATGATAAAGAATCTGTAGGTGTGCGATGCCCGGAGACCGATATAGGGATCCGTGGCGATGATGGTGGGCCGGATATAGAGCGATGTCCCGGGCGCGTCCGGCACCCAGCTCTTATCGATCTTGAGCAGTTCGGTAAGCGCCCGGAGGACAAATTCCTCATCGAGAGCCGGCATGCAGAGCCTCTGCCCCGATCGGTTGAGGCGCTTGATGTTTTCTTGCGGTCGGAAAAGCTGGATGCCGCCGCTTGCCGCCCGGTATGCCTTCATGCCTTCGAAAATAGCCTGACCGTAATGCAGCACCATGGTCGATGGCTCCATCTCCATCGGGCCATAGGGTTCGATACGAGCGGCGTGCCAGCCCTTTTCCGGATTATAGTCCATAATGAACATGTAATCCGTAAACCTGGTGCCGAAGCCCAGCGACGACTCATCGGGGTGATCCTTCAAATTGTCCGATTTTCTGAATGATATTTCCATCATGATCCCTTACGTGTTGGTTTTTATCTGGCAATCCGAGCTTTGTCGAAATGGAGCACTGAACGGTTTCCCGGGCAGGCTGAAGAGAACTTTTCCATTGCAAGAAATAATTATGTCTTTTTAGCCAAAGACAGTATTGTGATTTAATACTTTTGTCCTGCTGTGTCAGCCGGTTTTCCGTCGCCAGTCGACTCAGCAGGAGCAACATTCTAATTACATGGAATATCTTAATTTAGTTTTAAAAACACCAATCCCAAAACAGATCGAGCGCTCAGTTGTTGACAGTAAGCCATGTTGCCGGTAAAAAATCAAGAATATAACTGAGAAATCAATATGATATCTGTTCGTCGCGACAAAATTAAGTTTGCTCGCGCAAAAAGAACAGTGAGAGAGCTGTACAGCACGACCCGCCGATGGCGCACTTTTTGCCCCTTCGGTAATACTTTCATGAGCGGTGGAAAATGAGAAAAGACATAATTGAAATTCGATGGCACGGACGCGGCGGCCAGGGTGCCATCACCGCGGCCAAGATTGTGGCAAATGGCGCATTCGTCTCGGGGTATAAGGGTGTTGTCATGGCCCCGACCTTCGGCACCGAGAGACGCGGCGCACCGGTCTTCACCTCCCTGAAGATTTCCCGGGAGAAAATATACGACCTCTCGCCCATCGCCACTCCCGACATGGTGGTGGTGCTCGATCATACCCTGCTGGACGAGGTCGATGTGGTGGCGGGCCTGAAGGAAAACGGCCTGGTCATCCTCAATGCACCTCCGCCGGCCTCCGCCTACAACTTTGGCGGAGCCCGGGTGGCCGTTTCCGATGTAACGACGCATGGCGTGACCGCTGGACTCCCGCCCGGCATCGTCAATTCGGGGATCATCGGCGCCTTTGCCAAGGCCAGCGGTCTTGTCGACATCGAGACGTTGATCCATGCCATTGAAGAAGAATTTACCGGCAAAAAACCGGAACTGAACGCCAGGGCAGCACGAATCGCCTATGAAAACACCTCTGTCGGAGATAAATAGATGGTCAAGAGTAACTACTGCAAAATGATATCGAGAAGCAAACCGGGGCCTGGCGACGGCGGCAACACCGGATCATGGCGCGTCATGCGGCCCATTATCAACCTCGACAAATGCATTCCGGTCAAAACGGGGAAAAAGGCGTGTTTCAACTGCTGGCTCTATTGCCCCGATTGTGTCGTCACCAAGACCATTCCGCCCACCATCGACCTCTCGTTTTGCAAGGGCTGCGGAATCTGCGCAGAGGAGTGCCCCGCCGATGCTATAGAGATGGTGGACGAGGCGAGCCAAACCGCGAAGGAGAAATAACACCATGCATATTATAGAATCGGGAAACGTCGCTGCAGCGACAGGTGTCAAGCTCTCACGGGCCCAGGTTATCGCCGCCTATCCGATCACACCGCAGACCCCGCTGACGGAGAAATTATCGGAATTCGTCGAATCCGGACAACTCGAGGCTCAATATATACCCGTTGAGAGCGAGCACAGCGCCATGGCCGTCTGTATCGCCGCCTCGACCGCCGGAACCAGGGCCTTTACCGCCACCAGCGCCAATGGCCTGCTCTATATGAACGAACAACTGCACTGGGCTGTCGGCGCGCGGCTGCCGATCGTCATGTGTGTCGCCAACCGGGGCATCGGGGCGCCCTGGACCGTCTGGAACGACCACCAGGACAGCATGGCGCAGCGGGATGTAGGCTGGATCCAGCTCTACGCCAACGACCACCAACAGATCATCGACACCGTCATCAAGGCCTTCCGCCTCGCCCAGACCGTCAGCATCCCGGTCATGGTCTGCTATGACGGCTATCTCCTCTCCCACACCTACATGCCTTTCGACCGGCCGGAGCAGAGCGAGGTCGATTCGTTCCTGCCTGCCTTCGCCCCCAAGCATTTCCTCGATCCGGACAACCCCGGCAATTTCAACACGGTGACTCTCCCCGACGTACGGCCGGGGGTGGATGGAGTTCTGGAGCCGGGCTATATCGAGATACGGCACAATCTCCATCAGGACCTTCGCGCGGCTCTGACAAGCTATGAGGAGATCGACCGCGACTTCGAGAAGCAATTTGGCCGGGGCGGAACCCCCTTTGTCGAAGAGTACAGGTGTGACGACGCCCGCTTTGTCGCCGTCGCCATCGGCTCGCTCTCTTATCAGCTGCGGGATGTCATCGATACCATGAGAGAGGACGGCATCGCCATAGGCGTCATGGGAGTGCAGATGTACCGGCCGTTCCCGGATGAGGCGATCGCCCGTGCCCTCGCCGGCAAGGAGTGCGTTGTCGTCCTGGAAAAAGCGCTCAGCTACGGCAATCAGGGTCCGCTCTACGGCGACATCAAATCGGCCCTGTACCGTCTCGAAGAGAGACCTGTGGTCCATAATTACATCCTCGGGCTCGGCGGCAGGGAGATCAAGACCCAGCAGCTCCTCGAGGCCTTGACGGAATCATGCACCAAGCCACAGGCAATTGAAGATACGCCGCGCTGGATCGGGCTCAAATTACAGGAATAACATCATGGCAGAAAAAACTAGTGCAATAAACCTGACAGAAGAAGAATTCGTCCATCCCGGAAACCGTGCATGTTCAGGTTGCGGTCTCTCAATCGTCTATCGTATGGGCTTGAAAGCTTTGGGTAAAAACACCATCTTGGTGGTGCCACCCAGCTGTCTCACCGTTCTCCAGGGCCTCTACCCGGTGGCATCCACCAAGCTCCCCTGTGTCAATGTGACCTTCGCCTCGAGCGGCGCCGCCGCCACCGGAGTGCGCGCCGCCATGAAGGCGCTGGGCAAGAATGATGTCAACGTGGTCGCCTGGGCCGGCGACGGCGGGACCAGCGATATCGGCATTCAGGCGCTTTCCGGGGCATGCGAGCGAGGCGAGGAAATCATCTATATCTGTTACGACAACGAAGCCTACATGAATACCGGCGTGCAGCGCTCCGGCACCACCCCCCAGGGCGTTCTCACCACCACCACGCCGATCAAAGGGAAACTCCAGGTGAAAAAGGACGTTCCGGCCATCATCGCCGCCCACGGCATTCCCTACGTGGCCACGGCATCCGCCGCCTTTCCCCTGGATCTCTATGACAAGGTGAAAAAGGCTACCACCATTTCAGGCCCCAAATATATCCATGTCCACACCCCCTGCCCTCCGGGCTGGGCATTCGAGTCGAGGTACACCATCAAGGTGGGAAAACTCGCCGTCGAGACTGGACTTTTTGACCTCTATGAAATCGAAAACGGCACCTTCCGGCTCACCGGTCCCTCAGAGCGGCTTCTCGGGAAAGAGCGCAGGCCCGTCACCGATTATTTCGCCACCCAGGGCAGGTTCAAATCTCTGGACGCCGAAGCGGTAAGGAAAATTCAGCAGCAGGTCGACGCCAAGTGGGCGGCTTACCAGTCCGGAGCCGTATGAGGCATGCCTGAATTATTATCCTCCCGGAGGTGGGCTTCGTTGGCGTTCTCCTGCGGGTTTCCTGAGCCGAAACCGGCGGTCGTGAGACGTCCCTCGTCAATGCCTTTTCCGATGAGATGGGCCTTGACCGATGCAGCCCGCAGCTGTTTCTCCAGTTCGCCCTGGTAAGAGCCCGACCAGTGCGGGCAGTTGCCGCCGGCATCCGAAATCCTGGTACCGTCCCAGATGCCGGCGGGCGCGCCACTGGCGTTGTCATGCCACCAGAAACCCCTGAAGGATTACCGTCCGGAGTACGCCCGGGCGAAAGCTCAAACGCCGAAAAACTCCAATTCCCGTTAAACCAGCACAATATATGGGCCCTTCTGTATTCGTGCCGATCCATCTGCAGCAACCCCTCACCTCCGCCCCGTTCCCTGCAGCAGCGTGGATGAACCGTTCGCTATCACGGCCTTCACTCATGTTTGCCTAACAAATAGAGCTTGAGTGCATCTTTTTTTTCCTTTATCCTATATCGAGGGTGATTCTTAAAAATCACAAAGACCCCATCCCAGGGTTTTCCCTGAACTCACTTCATACTGCAAGCATACATAACAATTTTCCAATGAGCAGAATTTACTTCTGCCGCAAGCCAGAGGTTACGACGCCGATGAGCAAGGAAAAGTGCATTCTTTTTGTAAACCCTCCCTCGTTCGAGGGATTTGACGGAGGGGCGGGCAGCCGGTGGCCGTCCAAGAGGGAAATTCGCTCCTTTTGGTATCCGGTCTGGCTGGCCCAGGCCGCGGCGCTGTGCCCCGGCAGCAGGCTGATCGATGCGCCGGTCGAAGAGCTGACCTTTGATGATACCGTGGCGATGGGCAAGGGTTTCGATGTTGCCATCCTGTATACCAGCACCCCTGGCCTGGCAAACGATATGACTCTGGCCGCAGAATTCAAGCGGCAATATCCCGGGATGCTGATTGGCATGGTGGGACCGCATGTGACAGTCCTCCCCGACGAGGTGCTGACCGACGGCACCTGCACCGACTTCGTCGTTCGCGGCGAATTCGATTATGTGTGTGCCGATATCGCCCGAGGAAAAGCCCTGACGGAACTGGATAGGGTTTCTTACCGGCGGGAAGGTGCCATCGTGCACAATCCCGACCGGCCGCCCATCGAAGACCTCGACGCCCTGCCTTCGGTTCTCGATATCTACCGGCGGGACCTGCCGATCGATAAATACTATATCGGCTATCTGCTCCATCCCTATCTGTCATTGTACACGGGCCGCGGCTGTTATAGCCGGTGCACGTTCTGTCTCTGGCCCCAAACCACCGCCGGCCGCAGATACAGGACCCGCTCTCCGAGGCTCGTGATCGAAGAGATCGCTCGCGCCAGGGAGATGTTTCCCGAGGTGAAAGAATTTTTCTTTGACGACGACACCTTTACCGGCAAGCCAGGCCGTGTCGAGGAGATCGCCAGGGGACTTGCTCCCTTGAATGTCACCTGGTCCTGCAGCGCCCGGGCCAATGTCCCGGAGAAGACCCTGGCGATCATGAAAGAGAGCGGGGTTCGTCTGGTCATGGTCGGGATAGAATCCGGCAGCGACGAGATCCTGAAGAACGTCAAAAAGGGGATCACCACCGAACTGTCCCGAAAATTCGTCAAGACCTGCAAGAAATTCGGCATCGCGATCCATGCCAATTACATGATCGGACTGCCCGGAGAGACGCGGGAGACCATTCGCCGGACCATCGACTTCGCCAAGGAGCTCGACACGGACACGCTGCAGGTCTCAATCGCCACGCCCTATCCCGGCACGGAATTCTATCGGCAGGCGGTGGACAACCATTGGCTCCTCGATACCCGACTGGTATCCGGGGCAGGCTTCCAACAGGCAGCACACCAATTTGATAATCTCAGCGCAGGAGAGATATTCGAGGGGGTGGAGAAGTTATATCGTGCCTTTTATTTCCGACCGAAACCCATCCTGAGAATCCTCAAGACCATGCTGGCCGACGGCGAGACGTGCAGGCGCCGGCTCCGCGAAGGCCGGGAATTCTTCCGCTATATGCGTGAGCGCAAACAGGGAGCCTGAGAGAATGGCATGGCAATTTCTCCTGCTGGTTCCCGTCTGCCTGGCGGTGCTGTACTGGCTGGCGGCCGCCGTCTGCGTGGCGATCTTCATGGGCAACGGGCGGTCCGGTCCTGCCGCCCCCCCCCCTGCCCCCTTTACCCCTTTCATCTCGCTGTTCAAACCGGTTTACGGGCTGGAGAAGGACCTGGCAGTCAGCCTGGCCACCGCCTGTCGTCAGGAGTATCCGGAATACGAGGTCATTTTCGGCATCCAGCGCAAGAGCGATCCGGCCCTCGCCATCGTCGAAGAGGTCGCATCGGACTGCCCCCGCCGCAACGCCCGAGTCGTGGTGGACGAATCGGCTCTCGGCTTTAACGGCAAGGTCAACAACCTGCACAATGCCAGCCGAATCGCGAAGGGAGAGGTATTCGTCTTTTCGGACAGCGACATGCGCCCCGCACCCGATTATCTCTTGAAGATCGTTTCGCCGCTGGCCGATGAAAAAACCGGCATCGCCTGCACCCTTTACCTTGCCGAACGGCCGGAGAACATCCTTGAGGTCCTCGAACTCCTCTCCTACAATGGTGATTTCGTCGTTTCCATGCTGTTTGCGATCGTCACCGGCACCGCCGTGGCCTGCCCCGGAGCCAGCCTGGCCATCCGGAGGGAGGTCCTGGACGAAGTCGGCGGGCTGGAGCCGCTGTGCAACGAGTTGGTGGAGGATCATGCCCTGGCCAGGCGGGTGGTGGCTGCAGGCTACCGGATCCGTTTCATCCCCTATACGGTAGGGATGGGGTTGGACCTGCAAACGCCTGCCGACTGGTGGCATCACCAAGTCTCCTGGAACCAGAAAACGAAGTCGGCGAGTCCGACCGGGTATGTCTGCACGCTGTTCATCCAGGGGGTGGTGTTCGCCCTGCTCTACGCCGTGAGCGGTGCTCCGTACGGCTGGATCGTGTTGCTTGCCACCGCCGCCATGCGGGTCGCCGCCGGCATCGCCAATGCCCGCCGGTTGCGCGACCGGGACGGCTTGACCTGGATCGTGCTGTTGCCGGTACGCGATGTCCTCGGCCTGTTGGTCTGGCTGGCTGTGCTCTGCAAAAGCAAAGGTTCCTGGCGAGGGAGGCGCTTTATCCTGAAAAACGGCAAGATGCTGGAAGAAAAGGGATGAAACGGCTGATTGTCACAGCAGACGATTTCGGCCTGTGCCCGGAAGTCAACCAGGCCGTGATCGAGGCGCACCGCGACGGCATCCTGACCTGCGCCAGCCTGATGGTGGCCGGTGATGCGGCGGGCGAAGCCGTACGGCTGGCGCAAAAACACCCATCGCTCAAGGTGGGGCTGCATCTCGTGCTGGTGGACGGCACAGCCGTCCTCCCGCCCAAAGAGATCCCGGACCTGGTGGATGGTGACGGCCGTTTTTCCAGCCGCCTTGTGCCCAGCGGCATCCGCTGGTATTTCTCGGCAAAAATCAGAGGCCAGCTCGCCAGGGAATGTGAAGCCCAGATACGAAAATTCCAGGAACTGGGGCTTGCGATCGATCACCTCAACAGCCATGCCCATCAGCACATTCACCCCGCGATCTGCGACATCGTGCTGCCGCTGGTGCGAAAATACAAGATCCCGGCGGTGCGGCTTCCCCGACCGCGGCGAGGGGCTCCCAACCCGAAGGCGGCGTTAATCGCCGCAGTCATGGCACCCTGGGTGGAGCGTCTGCGGTGCAGGCTGGTTGCAGCAGGTATTCCCCATAACCAGCAGATCTTCGGTCTGCACGAGACGGGGGCCATGGTGGAAGCGGCCTGGCTCGCCATCATCCCCCGTATCGGCCGAGGCATAACCGAGGTGTACTGCCATCCGGCAGTGGAAAGATCCGTTACTCTGGAAGAGAAGATGCCCCGCTACGACAACCAGGGGGAATTGGCCGCCCTGACGAGTCCGTTGATTCGGGAGGAACTGGACCGCAGGCAGCTGGAACGCATCGGTTTTTCGGCGCTCAGCTGAAACCGGGCCTTTTTTTATTGCGACCTGACATGCACTTGGTGTTATATACATTCATACATTCCTAACAATTTGACAGATAATGAATCTAGTAACCGGTGCAAGCGGGTTTATTGGCGGACGTATCGTCCATGCCTTGGCAGAACGGGGGGAAAGGATTCGCATCCTGATACGGCCCGGCGCCAATCTCACGGGTCTTGCAGGAACAGATTACCAGATAGCTGTCGGTGATGTCCTGGACAAGGAGAGTATCAGGGCGGCCGTCAGAGGCTGCCGCCGCATCTACCACGCGGCGGCGGTCTACACGCTCTGGTCGAGAACCCCTGGACATATTTACCAGGTGAATGTGGAAGGAACCCGCAATATGCTCCGCGCGGCGATGGCGGCGAAAGTCGAACGGGTCGTCTATACCAGTTCGGTGGCCACCATCGGCCTGCCCGGGGACGGGCTTGGCAGCGAAGCAACGCCGGTCAGTTTGCAGGATATGGCCGGCGATTACAAGAGGTCGAAATTTCTCGCCGAATCGGTCGCCTTTGATTTTATCCGCCGGGGCGCACCGGTAGTGATTGTCAATCCGACATTTCCGGTCGGCTGCGGTGACCTCAAGCCGACGCCTACCGGCGAAGTCATCGTTCGCTTCCTACGCAGAGGGATGCCGGCCTATCTCGATACCGGCCTCAATGTGGTCGATGCGGACGATGTGGCCCGCGGCCACCTGCTCGCCGCCGAGCGGGGGAGGATCGGCCAGCGGTATATCCTGGGCAACCGGAACATGACGCTCAAGGAGATTTTCCAGGTCCTGGCGACCATCACCGGATTGCCTGAGCCCCGTATCCGGCTGCCGTTCTATCCGGTTTTGTTTTTTGCCGGACTGGATGCCGCCCTGGCGAAACTCATGCCCCGCCGCACGCCCGTGGCCGCGCCGGAGGGGGTGCGGATGGCCCGGAAGAAAATGTTTGTCGATCCGACCAAAGCAGTCAAAGAGCTGGGTTTGCCCCAGAGCCCTGCCGATAAGGCGCTGGAAAAATCGGTAAACTGGTTCCGCTCGCATGGGTACGGATGAGGCGGCTTTGGCATTGCCTAAATATCATATGGATCAACACCAGAGATGGTGCCACACCTCACTCATTCA
>Ga0079306_1002385_pt1 | contig 10577 bp, 10 predicted proteins | sample Methanotroph_Enr_FD_79181 | JGI IMG/M metagenome (GOLD analysis project Ga0079306, IMG submission 79181) | Enriched soil microbial communities from Old Woman Creek wetland in Ohio, USA - Methanotroph_Enrichment_5 | ecosystem: Environmental > Terrestrial > Soil > Wetlands | place: USA: Ohio...
GCTTTGAACGTATAATTCTAATCAGCACGTTTGTATGAACTTTAGCTAGGAGTGGTTGCAGTCATCAGTGTGCATCTGTGGCTGGATAGTTAACCCTACAAAGCCATCAACACATGCGGGTGGTCGGTTAAATCCTGGTAAATGGCATCCAGCTGTTGCTTGCTGGAGGCTTCCACAATGACCGTCACGGCGGTGTAATTGCCGTCTTTGCTGGGGCGTGTGGTTACCGCGCCTTCGTTAATATCGACAATATGGCGGCGCACGATTTCTATGACCAGCAGGTCAAGTTCAAGATCGGACTTTCCCATGGCCTTGATTGGAAACTGGCAGGGGAATTCTAAAAGGGTTTCTTCACTCATGATGCGATTGCTTGTAATCCTGAAATAATTGATTCATGGTTTGCCATATGGGGCCGGGTTTGCCGTTTGCAATGGTTTCATTATCAAGTTGAACAACCGGTACGATTTCCCGCGTCGAGCTGGTTAACCAAATTTCGCTAGCTGTTTTTAAGGCATCCAGTGAAATGATGTCTTCGCTGTAGGGGATGTTGTTTTTCTCGGCAAGTTCCAGGATTACGTCGCGGGTAATGCCGGGCAATATCGCCTGGCCTTTGGGCGGTGTAATCAGGATGCCGTCGATGACGGCAAAGATATTGCTGGCGGCGCCTTCGGTCACGTAGCCGTCCTTGACCATGATGGCTTCGGCGCAACCTTTTTCTACCGCCTGCTGCCTGAGTAAAATATTGGCCAGCAGTGTGGTGGCTTTAACATTGCACAGCTCCCAGCGGCTGTCGTCGACGCTGAGGGCTTTCGCACCGGAATCCAATTCCGCAAAAGGCACGATGGGTGAGCTCATCGCAAACACGGTCGGCGTAATATCTTCCGGGAACGTATGATCCCTTTTGGAGCCAGCGCCGCGGGTGATTTGCAGGTAAACAGATTGATCCAGATTTGCATCCAGCAACGGCGTCAGGATTTCCAGCCATTGCGCCCGGTCATGCGGATTAGGCAAGCGGATCGAAGACAGGCTGTTTTCCAGCCGTTCCATGTGCTCGGAAAAATGGAACAGTTTGCCCGAGTAGGACGGGATGACTTCGTAAATCCCGTCGCCGAACAAAAAGCCGCGATCCATGACCGATATTTTGGCTTCATCCAGCGGCAGGTACTGGCCATTCAGATAGACGGTTTTATTGTCCATCCGACTTCTCCAGCAGCATCATCGCGCTGTCGTAGAGCCGTTGAAGTATGTTGCCTTGTTCTATCGTTTTCAGGGCTATCAGGTCTTTGCTGATGATAGGTTCGCCTTTCAGGGTGACGTTGACCGTACCCAGTTTTGTACCTTCTTTAACCGGCGCGGTAATCTTTTTATCAACGGTAATGCCGGCTTTCAGATCGTCGTAACGGCGACGGGGAATCGTCACATAAAGATCTTCGGCCAAACCCAGTTGTGCATTTTTAGTGTCGCCTTTCCAAATTCTTGCTTCGGACAGGGAGGTTTTTCCTGAATACAGTTTGTGCGCTTCAAAGAAACGGAATCCATAGTTGAGCAGGTTTTGATTTTCGTTGGCTCTTGCGTTAGGGCTGCTTGCACCCATCACTACGGAAATCAGGCGCATGTTGTTTCTTAACGCGGAGGCGACCAAGCAATAGCCGGCTGCATCGGTAAATCCGGTTTTAACGCCGTCGACCGTCTCATCGCGCGACAGCAACTGGTTGCGGTTATGCTGAACGATGTTGTTAAAGGTGAATTCTTTTTGTGAAAACCAGCGGTAGTAATCAGGAAATTCTTTGATTAAAGCTCGGGTGAGGATAGCCAGATCGCGTGCGGTGGTGTAATGGTTCTCGATCGGCAAGCCGTTGCTGTCTTCAAAATGGCTGTTTTTCATGCCTAGGCGTTCGGCATGTTGGTTCATCATGTCGGCAAACGTGGTTTCATCGCCGGCTATGTGTTCAGCCAAGGCAACGCTGGCATCGTTGCCGGATTGAATGATGACGCCCATTAACAGGTCTTCAACCTTAACTTGATTGCCGACTTCGACAAACATGCGGGAACCGGCCGTTTGCCAAGCTTTTTGGCTGATGGTGACCAGATCTTCTAAATGTAAGTGGCCATTGCTGATTTCCCGAAACACCACGTAAACAGACATAATCTTGGTGAGGCTAGCAGGAGCCAGCTTAACATCGGCGTTGTTTTCCGCCAGGACTTTGCCGCTGTCAAAGTCCATCAGTATGTAGGCGCTGGCAGCAATGGTGGGTGCTGGAGGGGTCGTGATTTCGGCGTCTTCGGCGCTTGCGGGCGTCGAGGCAATTAATAGGCTAAAAAGTAAAAAAACGGAGAAATTTTTAAAATGGATCATTAGCTCTCTAACATAGTGAACATAGGATGGGCTGAGGCACGAAGCCCATCAATCGTGAATGATGGGCCCTTTTGACCAGCCCATTCTATGGCTTTATTGTATCATGGAGATTGGATTTTGATCAGACTCGGTAACAAATTGAGTGGCTGTTATGCCCAGTTTTGCCAGCTGATTATTTAGCTGTTGAATGTTCGCCGGAGATTCGATAGGGCCCATTTGCACCTTGTAGAGCGTAGAGCCCCTGTGTGTCGAGGGCAGTATTTCAGGCTGAGGTAAATTGTGAGCGGCAATTTTATTTTGCAGTTTTTCCGCCTTCTTTTTGTTGCCGAAAGAGCCTACTTGCAAATAGACACTCTTCTGTTGTTTTTCTGCCGTTTTTTGCAGCTGGGCTAATGCTTGCTCAGGCGCTATCGCCTTAATTTCAACGGCACCTGTTCCTGTTTGGTGAATATCGAGTTTCTTGGCTGCGGCGTATGATAAATCCATAACCCGGTTGCCATGGAAAGGGCCTCGGTCATTGATACGAACAATAACGCTGCGCTGATTTTCCAGGTTGGTGACGCGGGCGTAAGATGAAATCGGCAGTGTGTTGTGTGCGGCAGTCATCGCATACATATCGTATATTTCGCCGGATGCGGTTTTCTTGCCGTGAAACTCGGAACCGTACCATGAGGCGATGCCTTGTTTCAGGTAGCGGGCAATGCGGGGTAACAGGTTTTCTTCGTCGGCATCAGAATCGCCGAAGTGAAATCTTGAATGGTGTTTTGCGGCGGCGGAGGCAGTTGTAACCGATGTTTGATCTGAGAAGTCGGAAGTTCTAATCTGTTCAGTGGTACAACTGCATAAAACAAAAATTAAAAGTAGCGGGATGATCTTATTCATGGAAATGAGCCTTTTTTATTTAAAATAGATAGGCTTAACTGATAAACAGCCATGGCATATAAAGGACTGTGGTTGTAACGGGTAATGACATAAAAATTGTCCAACGCCGCCCAGAGTTCTTCGCCTTGTTGCTGCTGTTCAAAGCTAAGCAGTTTCACTTTACTGTCGAAAGGTATTTGCCTCGATATAATTAAGTTGAGCGATTCTAACTTGGTAACACTTAAATCAGGCTTAAGGTCATTATTGAGAACTGGTTCATGGTTTTTATATTTAGCTGTAACAGGGACGGCGATAGCTTGCCCTTTTTGCCAATGATGTTTAGCAAAATAATTGGCAACGCTGGCTATCACATCGCTGCTGTCGTGCCAGATATCGCGGCGATTATCGTTGTCAAAATCAACGGCATAGGTTCTGAAACTGCTGGGCATAAATTGCGGCATGCCCATTGCGCCGGCATAAGAGCCTAGTGGGTCGGCAGGGTTAATGTGTTCGTCGCGGCAGAGCAGCAGGAAGTTTTCGAGTTCGCTGAGAAAGAACTTGCTGCGCGGCGGATAGGCAAAGCCCAGCGTAGACAGGGCATCGATGACGCGGTAGTTGCCGGTATTTTTCCCGAACTGCGTTTCAACGCCGATAATGGCAATAATGATTTCGGGCGGAACGCCGTATTGTTTTTCCGCGGCGGCCAACGCGGGCGCATTGTCCCGCCAGAATTGCACGCCGGCGTCGACGCGCGCATCGGTCAGGAATATTTTCCGGTATTTATACCAGGGCAAGCCTTCCGAAGGTGAGGCGATTCGATTGAGTATATCCTGCTTAATCTCGACGGTTTCAAACAAGTCCTTGAGTTCGGATTCGTTGAACTGGTGCTTGGCTACCATTTGTTCGATAAAGGCATTAACTGAATCGGTGTCTTTGATGGTGATGGTACTGGGAGCGCAGGCGATCAGTAACAGGCAAAAGGCGAAAGGCGAAAGGCAAAAGGCACGGGTTGCATGTTTACGCCAGTATACTAGGTCGATTTTTTTCATCTTTAACCTGTTTTGTTTTATGAGTGCGGTAGGAATTTATGTATCTATTTTAAATCTCAGGATATTGGATTAGAGCCGCGGCTTTAGTCGCGCCGACGGTTATTTCCTTCATAGCTTGTGTTATGACTCGTGCGCGACTAAAGTCGCGGCTCCTTAAATTGTTCTAGATTATGGCACGAATCGAAGGCTCAAGCCGAAAGCAGAGCACAAGATGGTATGTAGCATTTTTTAGCCTTGCGCCCTTCGCCTTTTGCCTGCTTTTTTTAATGCGGTATAAATTTTTTGTGGGTATGAATCGACATCAGAATGCCGAAGCCAGCCAACAACGTAACTATTGACGTGCCGCCGTAACTGATTAAGGGCAATGGCACGCCGACCACGGGGAGCACGCCGATGACCATGCCGATGTTGACAAATACATAAACAAAAAAAGTGAAAGCGAGGCTGCTGGCTAATAAGCGGCTGTAAGTGTCTTGAGCCTGCGAGGCAATATACAGGCAGCGGCTGATGATCAGCAGGTATAAAGCCAGCAACCCTACGCAGCCGAACAATCCGAATTCTTCGGCAAAGACGGCAAAAATAAAGTCGGTGGAGCTTTCCGGCAAAAAGTCCAATTCCGACTGGGTGCTGCCCAGCCAGCCTTTGCCGTAGATGCCGCCGGAGCCGATGGCGATTTTCGATTGGATAATATGATAGCCTCGGCCCAACGGATCGGCTTCCGGGTTTAAGAAGGTGAGAACCCGGTCGCGTTGATAAGGACGCATAAAATGCCAGAGTATCGGCGTCAATCCCGCCAGCGTGGCAGCAATGGCCAGCATGAACCGCCAGGACAGGCCGGCAAAAAACAGTACGCCGGCACCGGAACTGGCAACCAGCAACGCGGTGCCCAGATCCGGCTGTTTGGCGATCAATAGGGTCGGAATGATGATCAGTATGCTGGCTATCAGCAATTGTTTCGGTCTTGGCGGCAATGCGTGTTCCGCCAAGTACCAGGCGATCATCATCGGCGTGGTGATCTTGATCATTTCCGAGGGCTGGAAGCGAAAAACGCCAAGATCCAGCCAGCGCTGCGCGCCTTTGCCGAATTGTCCCATAACCAGCACCGCAACGAGCAGCAAGGTTCCAAAACCGAACAGCAGTGCCGAATAGCGCTTGAACTGGTAAGGGTCAACATGAGCCAGTACCGTCATTAAAAGAAAAGCCAAGCCGACGCGCGCCGCTTGGCGCATCAGTACATCCATATCCTGGCTGCCCGCACTGTAAAGAATGACGAAGCTCAACAGGGATATTAACAACAAGCCGACAAATAACGGGATGTCTATGTGCAGTTTTCTGAGGATATTGCCGATCACTGACGGCGGATGAAATTGCTCGCTACGGGTTTCAGTTTTCATTATTGCCCCCTAAATATTGCTTGATAACCTGTCCCGCGATGGGCGCTGCAACTGAGCCGCCGTGACCGCCGTTCTCAACGATGACGGCAACTGCAATTTTGGGATCATCGGCCGGGGCGAAAGAAATAAATAAGGCGTGATCGCGCAGTTTGAAGGCAATATCGTTTTCGTTGTATTTGGCGTCCTGCTTGATGTTAAAAACCTGGGCAGTCCCGGTTTTTCCGGCGATTTGGTAGTTAATGTCTTTGCCGATACTTTTGGCGGTGCCGTGCGGGTCATGAATAACATTGACCATGGCCGAGATGATGTTGTTGACATTTTCAGGTTTAAGTTCAATGTTGTCCACATGGTTTGCCGTATCAGGGTTGGCTGAATCCGGGGTGGCGGAATTTTTCACCAGATGAGGGATGACAATTTTGCCTTTATTCGCCAAGGTAGCGGTGGCTTTGGCCAGCTGTATTGGCGTAACCTGTAAAAATCCCTGGCCTATGCCGGTGATCAGTGTTTCCCCTGGATACCAGGACTGGTTGTGCTGGCTGCGCTTCCACTCGCGCGACGGCAATAAGCCCGGCTTTTCTCCGACCAGATCAATGCCGGATTTTTCGCCAAAACCAAACTGTTGCATAAAATTATGCATGCGGTCTATGCCCAGGGTCGATGCCAGACTGTAAAAATACACATCGCAGGACTGAGTGATGGCTTCACTCATATTAACCGAGCCGTGGCCGCCTTTTTTCCAATCCCGGTAATGGTGGCTGACATTGGGCAGCTGGTAAGAGCCGGGACAGAACAGTTTGTGCTCCGGGCTGATGGCGTTGTATTCAAGCCCGGCCAGTGCAACAAAAGGTTTAAAGGTTGAGCCCGGGGGATACAAGCCGCGCAGTGCACGATTGTAAAGCGGCTGGTCTTCGGAGGATTGCAGTGCCTGATAGGCGTCATTGGCGATGCCGATAACAAAAGGATTGGGGTCAAAGCCGGGGCGACTGGCAAAAACCAGTACGCCGCCGGTTTTAATTTCAATAGCGACGACCGCACCATTGAAGCCGTCGAGTGCATCGTAAGCGGTTTTTTGCAGATCGATATCCAGCGTCAGATAAAGGTTTTCACCCGGTACAGGGGGGACTGAGTTCACGGTATTGATCGCGCGTGCCTGGACATTGGTCTCTATTTCCGCATAGCCGGTTTTACCGTGCAGCGCAGTTTCATACGTGTTTTCTATGCCTATCTTGCCGACATGAGTCGAACCCCGGTATTCAGCGATGGGCAAGGATTTCATTTCCGCTTCGTTGATCCGGCCCACATAACCGACAACATGGGATGCCAGCTCGGCATAGGGGTAGTGTCGAACCAGGCGAGCCTGGATGTCGACGCCAGGGAAATAAGGCCGGACTACCGCAAATTTGGCGAGTTCCTCGTCGGTCATGCTGATTAACAAGGGCGTGCTGACGAAGCGTTTTTGCCGTTTGCGCTGCTTCTGGTACTGGTCGATTTTTTCGTCGGAAATATTGAGCAGTTTTTGTAAACGCAGCAGGGTGCCGTCGAGATCTTTGATTTGCTCTGGAATCAACTCAAGGCTGAAGGATTGCGTGTTGTCGGCCAGCACTTTGCCGCGTCTGTCATAAATAATGCCTCGGGTCGGTACCAACGGCTCGATTTTGATGCTGTTGTCTTTTGCCAGCGTGGCGTAATGCTCGTGTCCGACGATTTGCAGGTAAACCAGACGCACAATCAGGCCGGAAGTTAACAGCAGTATCACAACGAAGGCCGCAATAATGCGATTGACAAAAAGACGGCTCTCTTCCAGCTTATTTTTAATGGTATAGATGCGTGACATAACAGCTACGGCGTGTTTTATTTAGCGCGACGTGACAAACGGACGCGGCGAAGTGCTGTATAGATCAGGGGCCAGCAGAGTGTTCCGGTAAAAACAGGTAACCAGAAAGAGGCATGCAGTTGAGTGGGTTGTTGAATGTTTTTTAGCCAGAACAGCAGCATTTGGGAAGACAGCAGGCAAAAGAAAATAAACAAGCCCTGTTGAGGCAAAGGAAATTGGCGCAAGCGTTTGTGCAGCATCAGGCAGCAATAGATAATCAACGTATAGGTCAGTGCATATTGGCCGAATACTCTGCCGGTCAATACATCGGTCAGCAGCCCGACTGTCCATGCACTAAAGATGCCCGCGCGTTCCGGTACGGCAAGTGCCCAGTAGATGAGCACCAGCAGTACCCAGTCCGGATTGATGTCGGTCAAAAAACCCGGCCAAGGGGTAATCCTTAAGCACATCGCCACGATAACAGTCAAAATAATGCGGCCAAAGCCGAAGTAGTTATTCATCATTGTCTGTCCCTGCCGGTGCAGCCACGGGCGTTTTGCGCGGCGATCCGCTTCCAGCGGATTGGTCGCCGACTGTTTTCGGTTGCTCCCCGGCGGGCACTTTGTGCACCAATTCGTTCTTGACGGGTTGGGCGCTACGGGCTGTCCCTGGCTGCTCTGCTGCGGGCGCTTTGCGCGTCAACCCGCTCCCGGCGGATTTGACATCATGGGGTATTATTTCAGGGTCGGGCGTTTTTTCGGTTGATGCCGGCTGTGTGGTCAGCGAAACGGGGGACGAGTCGCTCCAGACGATCAGAAGCTCCCTGTTTCGGTCCAGCATGGCTTTTGGGGTGGCGGTAATATTGACGAAAGGCTTGTTGGTAATCGGGGTGAAGTCATCGACCACGGCAACCGGGTAACCTGATGGAAAAGTGCCGCCTAAGCCTGATGTTATCAGCAAGTCGCCGGGGCGAATGTCTGCATTATTCGGTAAAAAGGGCAGGTTAAGCCGGTTCAGCTGGCCGCTGCCTACCGCAATGGTCAACAGGCCATTACGATTGACCTGTACCGGGATGGCATGGTTCGGGTCGGTAATTAACATGATTTCGGAGCTGAACGGCAACGCGCGGAAGACTTGTCCGACCACGCCGTTGGCGTCCAATACCGGTTGTTGGGGGTGAACGCCAAAGCGCGTGCCTTTGTTGACCACTACTATGTTTTCGTAGGGTGCGGTATTGATTGACAGTAATTCTGCAATCAGCAGTTGCTCACCGAGTTTGAACGAGTTTTCCAATAACGCACGCAGACGAATGTTTTCTTTTTCCAAAGAGTCGAATTTAAGCAACCGGGTTTTGTCGATGAATTGTTCGTCGCGTAAGCGGGCGTTTTCTTTTTTTAAGGTCGAATAGGAGCTAACAGCGTCGTCGGCTTGTTCAATCAGTACTGTCGGCAAATCGACCAGATATTTTAACGGGTCGACAACAACGGATAATGCGGCGCGTAGCGAGTCTAATTTATGGCTTTGGTGTTCAGTTATCAGTAAGGCAACTGAAGCGATTATTGCCACAAGCAGACGGGTGTTGATGGAGGGACCGGTAGCAAATAAAAGTTTTATAGCGGGATGCCTCTTTATCCAGTTTAAAAAATGATGGGAATGTTTCGTAAGGTTGGGGCGAGGTGCATACCCCAACCTGCGGTTTTTGTTGCTGTCTCAGCAAGCGCTTTAAAAGGAAGAGCGGGATTATGTTGATTATTCCAGGGAAAAAGTCGAGACTCCTTTTTTATCCAGCATCTCCAACACCATGCCGCCGCCTCTGGCAACGCAGGTTAAAGGGTCATCAGCGATGTAAACCGGCAGACCTGTTTCCTCGGATATTAATCGGTCTATATCTTTCAATAATGCGCCGCCGCCGGTTAAGAATATGCCGCGGGTCGCTACATCCGAACCAAGTTCAGGCGGGGTTTGTTCCAAGGCCAACTTTACCGCGCCGACGATGCCGGAGAGCGGCTCTTGCAGTGCTTCAAGAATTTCATTGCTGTTCAAGGAAAAACTGCGCGGCACGCCTTCCGCCAGATTGCGGCCTTTGACTTCGATTTCCCTGACTTCGCTGCCGGGGTAAGCGGTGCCGATTTCATGCTTAATTCTTTCTGCGGTGGCCTCGCCAATCAAGGTGCCGTAGTTTCTGCGCACATAGCTGATGATGGCTTCGTCAAAGCGGTCACCGCCGATACGGACAGACGAGGAATAGACGATGCCGTTGATTGAGATAACAGCTACTTCGGAGGTGCCGCCGCCAATATCCAAAACCATCGAGCCGCAGGCTTCTTCGACAGGCAAGCCTGCGCCGATAGCCGCCGACATGGGTTCTTCAATCAAATAGACCTCGCGCGCACCGGCCATTGCCGCAGACTCGCGAATGGCGCGGCGTTCAACCTGGGTTGAGCCGCAAGGCACGCAGATTAGAATACGCGGACTGGGGCGCAGCATCTTGCTTTGATGGACTTTTTCGATAAAAAATCTCAACATCCGTTCGGTGACGGCGAAATCGGCGATGACGCCGTCCTTTAGCGGACGGATTGCGGTAATATTGCCCGGCGTGCGGCCAAGCATCAGTTTTGCGTCAAGGCCGACAGCGGCAATCGTTTTTGCGCCGCGGACACGGTCTTCTTTGATGGCAACAACCGACGGTTCATTAAGTACAATTCCCTGGCCGGGAATGTAGATCAATGTATTGGCGGTTCCTAAGTCAATAGCGAGGTCGTTGGAGAAAAGGCCGCGAATTCTTTTGAACATTTTTAGCTGTATCCTTATAAGGAATAGAAATTGTATTACTTTATCAATCAAGCGGGTGTTCGAGCAAGATATAAAGTATTATAAACGTAATAATATGTAGAATCTCTGAAATTTTTTATTGGGAGTTAACCGTGTCTTTAACGGCGGATGATGTGAAGAAAATAGCGCATTTAGCGCGATTGGGAATCGAGGCGCAAGATGTTGCCTCTTATGCAAAAGACTTGTCCGGGATGCTGGATCTAATGACGCAGATGAGCGATCTTGACACCGATGGCGTTGAGCCTATGGCTCACCCGATGGATCAGGTGCAA
>Ga0079306_1002386_pt1 | contig 10571 bp, 3 predicted proteins | sample Methanotroph_Enr_FD_79181 | JGI IMG/M metagenome (GOLD analysis project Ga0079306, IMG submission 79181) | Enriched soil microbial communities from Old Woman Creek wetland in Ohio, USA - Methanotroph_Enrichment_5 | ecosystem: Environmental > Terrestrial > Soil > Wetlands | place: USA: Ohio...
CAAAAACAGATGAAATATGCTGACCGACTGGGGATGCCTGCGTTGCTCGTGGTTGGTCCTGATGAAGCCAGAGAGGGCAACGTTGCTGTTAAGGACTTGAAGAATCGCACTCAGAAGACAGTGGAGCGTTCAGAGGTCATATCTGAACTGAAGAAAATCCTTGCAACAGCATGATGGCTGTGTTACAATCCGTGCGTTCATGGTGGGCGTAGCTCAATGGCAGAGTGCGTGACTGTGGATCACGATGTTGTGGGTTCGACCCCCATCGCCCACCCCTAATGAGTACTAAAGACCCTTGTGCATGGGGTCTTTTTTTATTTCTTTTCCTACTGATCCTGCAAAGGAATATCCGACATGTGAATCCTACGTGGATTCAACCAACTCAAGAAGCCTTTGCCTTTTCGTTTCTGGGGGACGATTTTGTCATAAGCGACCAGAAGAAGATTAGCACATATGAGAAGCGCACCAATCCACTGTACGGGGGTCAAGCGTTCGCCGAGCCAGGTAATGGCCAGGACGACAGTGATAAGCAGTTCAGCCAGTCCAAGAAGCGCTGTTTGGATTCCGCCAAGATGCTTGACGCCGAGGAACAGTGTCAACCGCGAGAGGAAGGTGATTACTCCAAGCGAAATTAAGGGCCACCAAATCACATCGACTGCGGGCAATTCAGGCTTGAATGAAACGAAGGCGATAGCCACTGTGATCGCCATAGCTACGAGTGTGTAAAAGGTAACCGTGGGGGCAGGGGCATCGTAAAGGACGCGCTGATTGATGAGCAAATGTAATGCATACAATGCTGCCGCACCGATCATCATGCCTGCGCCTGCGAGGTCCGCTGCAGAGTTTACGCTGCTGACGAGCAAAAAGACACCGGGAACAGAGATGGTCAATCGCACGAGGGTCATCCTGCTCAACGGCTGTCTGTCCAGGAAAAGCCACAATGCGACGAATAGTGGGTAGAAGGCGTAGAGCAATTGTCCTACGCTGGCGTCAAGTCTCGAGAGCGCGTTGTAGTATAGGATCGAACCTAGTCCGTTGACGATTCCCGCAAGCGTGCAGCCCACCAGACCCACTGGATAAATGTAGAAGAAAGAACGTTTAAAGATCAAAAGGAAGAAGAACAAGAGGATAACAGCCAGGGTACTCCTCACAGCAACAACGGCAAGCGGAGTGAAGCCTAGAAGCATAGCCTGCTTGCCGAATACAGGTGTCAGACCCAAGAAGAGGGCTGATCCTAGCGCTGCTGATATCCCTTTCTGTCTCCCATTCATGTCAGCCTATTTCAAGAGCGACTTAACCTCATCAAGTAGATCGTCACTCATGAAATTTCCTTTTTGCATAAGCGATTGAATATGACCTTTCATTCTACCTTTTTCAGCGGGCGTGAGCTCTTTTGCAGTGACCACGATGATGGGGATGTCTTGCGTATCAGGCTGCGATTGAAGGATATCCATCACCGAAAAACCATCCATATCCGGCATCATTAGGTCGAGTAATACAAGGTTAGGGCGCTCCTTTTGGATCATCTCAACAGCTTCCTTGCCGTTCGAAGCTTCGACGAGAACATAGTTACCTTGAGATTGCAGGATTCGGCGGACCAGCTTACGGACGTCTGGTTCATCATCTATGATGGCGATCTTTGGAAATTTGTCGATGGTCACATTTGAGAGGGCTGCCAGCAGGCCTTCTTCCTGTCCATCCTCGAGAGACTTGCCGGTAGCGTCAATGCTATGCTCCCATCCTTCACCCAGCATGTTGCGTTCCACAGGAACGGTATGACCTGTACAGTTGATGACGACAATCTCATTCGGTTTGATCTTTCCTGCCCTAAACAATTTGACCATTCCAGCGAATGCTACAGCCGCAGCGGGTTCCACGGAGAGTCCTTCCATCTTTGCGAGCAGATGCATTGCTCTAAATGCTTCCTCATCGGTAACACTATCGATCTCCCCGCCGCTACCTTTGAGAATTGCCTGACGCAGCAGGGTATATGTCCGACCGGGATTTCCGGTGGCGAGGGTTTCGATTCTCGTCCGCGGGGAAATGACCGGGATAACCTCATCCTTATTCTGACGCCAGGCATGTACCATTGGTGCACATCCTTCAGTTTGGATCAGTCCAAGCTTGGGTTGCTGCTGAATCAAGCCCATGAGCTTGAGCTCACGGAAACCCTTGTCGGCACCCAGGGGTCCCATACCGCCACTGACTGCCTGGATATACCAATCCGGGGCAAGCCATGGGGTGCTCGGGATATCCACATCCTTGAGCTCACGATTATGCACCAAATTCGAGATCTGCTCTGCGATTTCAAATGCCACAGTCTTCATTGATTCGACGCAAGGGATGCTGCGTGCCCCCAGATCTAGGAAGATATTCCTTTGCCGGGAGAATTCTTCCGCCAATTTTTTGGTTAGGTCATACGACCCCGTAATTTTGACCACCTGTGTTCCGTAAAGCGCCACCTCACGCATTTTGATCGCGGGTACGAGACTTGTGAGGAATGCCCATAACTTGATACCTGCTCGGGATGCGTATGCTGAATAAGAGATCGCTACATTTCCCGTTGATGCACAGACCATCTCTGTGATCCCTGCCTCCTTGAGACACGCGATGGTGATTGCCGCCTGGCGATCCTTGAATGAATTCGTTGGTCCCTGGCGCTCGTCTTTGATATAGAGGTTTGGGATACCAAGCATCAAACCAAGGTTCTTCGCATGTATGAGAGGTGTTCCGCCTTCTCCAAGGGTAAGATCAGGTATCAAATCCTGGATGGGTAGTAGTTCTCGATAGCGCCAAAGGTCAAATGGGCGATTCGCGATTTGCTTGAGAAATGTCTGCGCCAATACTGCATAATTGTAGTGTGCTTCACGCCAATAACTGCCGCATTTTGGGCAGGCCGGCTTTTTGGGATCATAAGGTGTTTTGTAGCCGCAATCAAGGCATTCAGCATAAAAATAAAGAGGCATGATAAAAGGTTTCCTAGCTCATTGATGAAGTTTTGAATTTCTTTAATGCCATTTCCAGTTCATTCAGTAAATCCTGCTCCTTCAAGACACTCTTGCTTATCATCTGCGGACCAAAATCTGCCAGTTGTTTCTTCTGTTCTCGCGTCAGAGAGGCTCCTGTTAGAATAATAACCGGGATGCGTTTGAGACGGGCTTCCGCGCGTAAGCGTTCAAGGACATCAAAACCTGTCATCCCTTCCATAAATAGGTCCAGGAGGATGATATCAGGTGTAAGGCGTTTGAGCGCATCAAGACCGGCTTGCCCTCCCGTAGCGAAGGTCGGGTGGAACTTGCCACCTTGTTCAATCATTTTTTGAAGCAGGTCAAGATCACTTTCGTCATCATCAATGACCAAAACCTCACGGAAGTTGTTGTCTCGGTCCAGACGGTAGATGGCATTTGCAAGGTCGTCCGATGCAAATGGTTTTACAAGGTAGTCGGAAGCACCCATGCTGAACCCTTTTTCCTCTTCCTCGAGAATTGAGCAGACGAGGATGGGGATATTTCGGGTTTGATCATTTTCCTTCAACTCGTTGATGAGCTGCCATCCGTCCTTCTGGGGCATCATAATATCTAGGGTAATGGCGAAGGGCTTCAACTCGATCGCTTTCTGTACGGCAAGATCCGGATCGGTAAGTGGTATGACCTTATACCCGTTTGGCTCGAGGAATCGCTCGTACAATTCGATGACCTCGGCGTCATCGTCAATCGCGAGAATGACGTTCTCACCGTGCTTTAGTTGATCCTGGTCCACAGGGCGCTTATCTTCAGGCAGTGGAAGCGTGAAGTAAAAAACGCTGCCTTTACCAACTTCGCTGCTCAACAGCCCGATCTGACCGCCGTGCATTTCAATGAGCGAACGTGAAATTGACAGGCCGAGGCCAGTGCCACCCGTCTTACGCGTGGGAGAATCGTCCACCTGTGAAAAGCGTTGAAATAACTTGACCTGGTCGGATGGGGCGATTCCGATGCCGGTATCCGTAACCGTGACAAGGACTTCTTTCTTGCCAAATGGATTCTCCGTGATTTTTGCCTCGATGGTGATCGAGCCTTTCTCGGTGAATTTGGCGGAATTTGAAATCAGGTTGATCAGCACCTGACTGATACGAGTTTCGTCCATCAACAATCGGGGTATGTTTGTTGGGATCTTCTGGATAAGTTTGATGGGTTTCTCTTTTACCAAACCGGATGTGTTTGAGATTACGCTATTGACGACATCGCTCAGGTTAATCGGTTCAAGCTGGAGTTCCATCTTCCCAGCATCGATCTTGGACAGGTCGAGGATTTCATTGATCATAGTCAAAAGGTGCATGCCGGATTTATAAATGGCATTGATATCCTGTTCCTGTACATCGTTGATCGGGCCATCGATGCCTTTTAGGATGACTCGCGAGAAACCTATGACCGAGTTTAGAGGAGTGCGCAATTCATGGCTCATGTTGGCAAGGAATTGACTCTTGACGCGGTCCAACTCCTGCATTTCCGACACGGCTTTCTGGCTCATCTCATACGCCCGGGCGTTCTCGATCGCGACGGCGATTTGATCGGACAGGATTTGCAGGACGCTCAGTTCATCTTGGGTGAATGCGGAAGGGTGTTTGGATTGTATGTCCAGGGCGCCGATTACCTTGCCTGCAATCTTCAACGGGATTGCCATTTCTGACCGGGTATCGGGCAAAAGTGGATTGGGGTAGTAAATTGGACTGTGGCGGACATCATTCACAACTACCGGGTTTCCGGATGCGGTCGTATTGCCGATAACGGATTTAGATCCGACCGCCAGCTGATGACTGTGTTTCTTGAGTTCCTCGCCTGCCCGGCCAGTCGACTCTTTGATTTGTGCGTAGGTTCCAGTTTCGTCCATCAGGAAAATTGAGCAATGATAGAAGCCAAAGCGATCTTTCAGCAATGTTACGATCCGGGCTAGCAGTGGCTCGAGAGACAAAGTGCTTGTAGTATCGCGTGCGATTTCCGCAGCTGCCTGGAGCTCAATAGCGCGGCGCTGGGCTTCATTGAGTAGACGCTGCCGTTCAATAGCGACAGTGATGCTATTGCCAACCACTTGAAGCAAGTGCACATCACCACTTCGAGTATCTGAGGGCTTTGTGGCTCCGGCTGCCAGCATGCCTATCGTCGTTCCACCGGATTGAAGGGGAACGAAGCAGCCGCTTGTGAAACCTAATCTCGAGAAGTTACGCTGACTTTCAGGTGAAATCGACGATTTGTTCAAATTTGTGTAAACAAAGGGCTCTGCGTTGTCAAAGTCCATAAAATCAAAAGACTCGAAAGGTACATGTTCATTGGACTTGTAGTATTTGCCTTGCGAAGTGTAGCAACCGACAATGTCCAGGTCTCCAGTAAGCGTCTTTGAACGATTTGGAGAGACAAAGAGCAGCAGCTGGTCAGCATTCTTAGGCATGGCATTTTGACCGACAAGTTTGACCAGGTCGTGCAAGTCAACAGCATTTGAGATTCCGCTTGAAATCTTATACAGCAATTCTGTTTCAGAAAGGGCTGCTTGGGTACGTTCGAAAAGTTGCAGGTTCTCGATTGCTGTGGACATTTGATCGACCAGTGGCGGAAAGGTGCGGATTTCTTGATCGGTGAAATGATGTTTCATACTCGATTGAAGTAGAAATACACCGATTTGCTTGTTAGCGGACCACATTGGTATGACCGCCATGGACAAGATGTTTTGCCTCAATAGGACTTCCCGTAGCGACTGATCGATTTCTGCTTCATTGATGTCACTGTAAAAACCGGAATCTTCTCGAATAAAGATGGGCTCATATAAATCACGCAAGTATTCTGTGCCAGTCGGTGGAGGGGGAGTTCCGGTACCGCTATGATAATTTGCCTCCACATTCATTCTCTCAATCTTACCCTTATCACCATGCGAGAATAAGACCAACACAGCCCGATTGATTTCCTGGACACTTTCGCCTGATAATACGGCGGTAATCATCTCAGGCATGCTGTTGGCAAGCGCGAGTTTGTGGGACGCAGAGTACAGATTTTCGGTCTCATCCAACGAAGTCTTCAACTGCGATAGTAATCCCTCACGAATGAGGGTGTTCGTATAGGCGTCTGACGCAATTCGCAGGACGGATACTTCATCGGGCTCCCAGATATGTCCACCTGAATGATTTTCCAACGCAAGAAACCCCATCAGCTTATTTTGAGAAGGAATTCCCAGCAGGAGGAGTGACTGGGTATTATATTTTTTCAGGTAATCTTGCTCCGGAGAAGGCAGGCCAGATTCATCGACGACAACAGCATGCCAACCCTTGCCGGAGAGCGAGTTGAGCCAATCTAAATGAGATTCAACTTGAATAAACTCGGGTCTTATTAGATTAACTTTCTTCTGTAGTGCGGCACTCTCGTACAACGACACGACCCTCCAGATGCGTTCGTTCTTTGAATCTACATCCGGAATTGCGTAGAAGACCCGCTGGCATAAGGATGCTTTCGAGAGAAACTCAAGGACTTCAGGTGTAGCCACGATGCCATGTTCACTTAAGGTCGCAACCGCCTGGGTGACATTTAACTGGAAGCGTTCACGAACCTCGATGATTTCCAGAGCATGACGGATTTCTGCAAACAAATTCGCATTTTCAAGCGAGGTGGCGGTCTGGCTAGCGATCGTTGACAGCAATTCCTGTTGAATCTGGTCGAAGGCGAATTCCTTGGCAAAATCGAAAACGCTGATCACTCCAGTGGACCGATCGCCAGCAAGTAGCGGCACAGCTAGAAGAGATTGGGGGATACCACCTGGGTGATCTAGAGCACTGTCACTCAAAGCTTGTGATGCGTCACTCTGGATCAGAACAGGTGCTTTCTTGTTCAGGACAATTTCCTGGTAGCCATGTGAGAGCGGGCGGTCCGGTAGCGCGATGGGCTCATTGTTCATCACGCAAACCGGGAAGCTTAGGGTATTCATTTCACGGTCCACCACGGTGATAAGCAGATTCTGTGTGTTCAACATTTGTTGAATGCTTGATGACAGAATGCTAAATATCTGCTCCCGGCTAACCAAGCTACTCAAGCGCTGACCGATAGAGTTAAGTGTGGCCAGGTCGCGGTTGCGGCGCAGGGTCTCCTCTTCTGCTCTCACTCTCTCGGTCAGTTCTTTTCGGACGGCTGAGTACAACTGGGCGTTTTCCAATGCAAGGCCGAGTTGCTTAGTGACCTCTTGAAGTAATTGGCGGTCATCATCAGTCCATAATCGGTCTGGAGACACGTCTACCAGTTCAATCACACCTGCTTTCTCATTTCGCACACTGAGAGGCGATGCCAAAACCGCCGGAGTATCTTGATAGGCTTCGTTCGAGATCACCGAGTTTGTATTGAAGCTGTTCAAAGCTTCTTGTGTCCAGACGTTCTCAGCAGGCTGGAATTTGTCATTTGTAAACGATATGCCCGCGATTGGTGTGGTTTTGATCGCGATTCCATCGATCAATGTGCTTGCGCCTGAAGCCGGCAGGGGGCCAAGCGGGGCTGTTTTTGCAAGTTTAAACGCATCAGATGGACTGGAGTATTGCGAGGAGGAATCATCCAGGATCACCTTTCGATCTTTTGCATTGGTGTGTGAAATTGACGGAGATTTCGGGGTTACAAGCGTGATCATATCCGTCGATCCGGATTTTCCATCCACGCTTGGCATCTCGATATCTGAATCGAGAGGTATTTGCAGAGGACCAGTATCCACTTTGTTGACGGTTTTCTTTCTTATATCTGGAATCTCCGTGAGTTGACCTTCTTCCCTCACATTTTGGCTCAGGAACTCATCAAGAGAAGTCTCATTGACCACGGGGCTTCTTCCATTGCTCATAGGAAATGCCGAGCAGAGAACGCCGCACAAAGTACCCTCTTCATCGGTTAGCGCTGAGAAATTACAGTGGATGGCGGAAAATTCCAATTGAGGATTCTGAAAGTGTAGTTCGATTTCAGCGGGGAAATCAAGCAACTTGAAAATGCTCTTGAGAGCAAAATGATCCTCTTTGATAAAATCAAGCGAAAGCAGCGATTTGCCTGTTAAATGCTCAGGATAGACCCCCATCAATTCAGCGAGTTCTTTGCCACTCTTGGTAAAGACGCCCTCAACATCTGTCTCCCAAGTGAATAAGCTAGCCGATGCATTATTCATCTCTTCGGAGGGATTGTCAGAGAGTTTGATGAGATTGCTGAAAAGGGCGTTTAATCGGCCGTTTTGATTCTTCTTAGACATACTGGATAATCTCCTGAGCCTGATTACTTTGCTTTTTTTAGCTCTTTGGAAGCATCGACCAATGTTGTGTTTGCCGTGTTGTTTTCAATCTGCGATTTCTCGCACATGCAATTGACCATTTCAATAGATTTCCTCAGTCTGAAGCCGAAGGATAGGGTCTAAGTGTATTGGTGCGATCTTCATTCTGATCGCCACCAGGCAGGTTAATGATGACCTGTCCATCCGTGATGCCAAGATTTCGTTTCAACTCCTCGAGTGTGACTCTCAACATTTGCTGTGGATCGTTGGTGGACCGGATCTTACCCGTGATTTCGAGAACTTTGCGGTCGAGTTCGGCGCGTCGAACTGTCGATTCGAACAAGCGTGCATTTTCCAGAGTCTGTGCAACCTGGTCGGAAACAGCTTGCACCATGGCCAGTTCATTTTCGCTCCATTCGAAATCTTCGGAACGATCTTCCTGCAAATGGATCACGCCTATCGATTCACCGCGTAATAGAATCGGAACAGCGAGAATTGATCGTTGAGAGGAACGTTCACCCTTGCGGCTTGTCGATTTGTAGATCGGCCTACCAGTTTCTAGGACGGTGCTAATTTCAGGTAAGTCCTCTTGGATCGGTACAAGGCCTTCAGAGGTATATTTGTAGCTCGTATTGCCAGGTTCCCGAAGCTTTCGGGTCCATTCCTGGTTCAAGTATCGGCGATGCAGATTTTGGGCTTCATCAAGAGCTGACCGCGTGTCCTCATAAAGCTGATTATTGCTGATTGCGATAGCGATTTGGTCTGCCAGTGTCGAGAACATTTCAATGTCTTCTGTTGTGAACGCGTTGGATTCGACACTCTGCACATCGAGAGCACCAATGATTTTGTCCTCTTCCTTGAGGGGCAGGGCCATCTCAGATCGCGTGTCAGGAAGGTCTGGGTTATTGAAGAAAACTGCGTCTTTTCCTACATCTGTAGCGATGCGTGGCTCTCCTGATTGGGTCACGAACCCAACAATGCCCTTCTGTCCAACCTGAAGCTTATGTTGTCTGGCAAGCATTTTTCGACCGCCAGTTGAGTTAGCAGCTCTCAAAATTGCATATTCATTTTTTTCGTCAATAAGAAAGATGCCTACATGATAAAAATCGAACCGTTCACTGACCAATGTTGTGACGCTGGATAATAGCGTCTCAAGATCACGGCTTGAAACAATGTTTCGCGCAACATCAGACACAGTTTTCAACTGAGTTGATCGTATTCTCAAGGCTTCATTCTGGAGACCAAGTTGTTCGGTCCTTTCTTTCACGCGAGTTTCCAGGGTATCAATAAAAGACTTCATCTGTCGAGTCATCGAATTGAACACATTGCCGAGAATACCGATCTCGTCATGTGAACTGATTTTAGCTTCTACTCCCATATCACCCGCAGCGATTTTTTCGGCAGCTTGTGTCAACTGCAAAATAGGAGTGGTAAACAGGTTGGAAGCGAAGATGATCGATAGACCCACGATGCCTGCGATGATGGTCGCAATGATCGTGGAGAGTCGGTTCTGTGCATCGCGAGCAGCAATCAAATTCGTCTGTTCCTGGAGGAATACTACCTTCCAGGGATGTTGCTGGAGGGTTACAGATGTTGCCGACTCTGTATGCGGTCCGTTCTCACCCGAGATTGTAACCGTAAAGAATTCTCCAGAACTGGTTCCGGTCACATAGCTGTTAAGCTCAACCTCGTTTGTTGAAAGCAAATCCCGCGGTAGGTAAGATGGTAATCTTTCGGCCAGTTGAAGGGCCTGAAAAGTCTCCAAACCCATCGGTACTAGTGTTCGATAAATCAGGTTGGGGCTGTAGCCATCTGCAAGGCGCAATCCGTTTTCGTCCAACAGAATTGGATATGACCGAGGGCCGATCAAACCTACATTGGCCTGAATTTTTGATTGCAGCAGGAGGGCATCGTATCGGGTCCTGAGGTAACCGATCGTTTGATTGGTGACATTTTTGATCGGTGCGATAAAGATCAGATAGGCATTTCGTGTGCCATTTGGAAAATAGATGCTCGAAGAATATGGCAACCCAGTATTCAAGACAGTCTTGAAGTACTCAGTTGATGCTTCAGATTGAGACATTTGTGATGCATCGGTATCGAATAGGTTAATCCCAGAGGTATCCAGAAGACCGTACGAAGGCTGATAAAGCTTTTGTTTCGTTTGCAATGAATTAAAGGTAGTCGCAAGCTCGGTCTCTTCAACAGATCCTGGTCGATCTTGAGGTCGCAATGCCAAATAACGCTGAATTGACGGCAAATTTGTCTCCGTCTGGACGCCTTCAAGATTAGAACTGAAGAATTCATCGAAGATCGAAGCC
>Ga0079306_1002387_pt1 | contig 10570 bp, 9 predicted proteins | sample Methanotroph_Enr_FD_79181 | JGI IMG/M metagenome (GOLD analysis project Ga0079306, IMG submission 79181) | Enriched soil microbial communities from Old Woman Creek wetland in Ohio, USA - Methanotroph_Enrichment_5 | ecosystem: Environmental > Terrestrial > Soil > Wetlands | place: USA: Ohio...
AAGGGTGGGCCGAACAGTGGGGTCTTCGTTCTCGTGACCACCCGAGATCACGCAGACATGCCGGTGCCCGGGCGCGACTGGACCCTCCGCGACCTGCATATCGCGCAAGCCGAGGGCGACCTGACGACGCTTGCCGCCGCGGGTCGGCGCGTGCTTCGCGTGGACCTCCCCGACGCGGAACCCGGAACCGTGCAGGCCTTCGCCGACGCACTTGAGGACGCCGCGGGCGTCGTTCGCGAGGGCTAGGCGCGTAAGCGGCCTACTCGACCTCGTCGAGGATGACGATGCGTGCCGCTGGCGGCTGCCCCTCCACGAGTTCGAGGATCCCAACGCTGCGGCTCGGCTGGCGGCGGCGTTGGGAAGCCGAACCCGGATTGACTACGAGGACCTTGCCGTGTTGCTGCACGCTGGGAACATGGCTGTGACCACGCACGACGACATCGACTCCCTCGGGGATGGGCCCGAGGTCGGTGAAGTCGTGTACCGCCAGAATGCGCACGCCGGCCACGGTGGTGAGCGCGACGATGTCGAGCGGCAGGCCTGGGAAGTGCGGATCGCAGTTGCCCTCAACGGCGGTCACCGGCGCGAGCGCCTCAAGCTCCCAGACAATCTGCGGCGTGGGCCCGATGTCGCCCGCATGAACGATCGCCGCAAGCGGCCCGGCGGCCTCGAATGCCGCCAGAACCCGCACATCGAGAACCCCGTGCGTGTCCGAGATCAGCCCGACGCGGATCGCGTCGGCAACCGCGTGGCGCTTCTCGGCCACCTACAGACCGAGCGCCTTCTTCAGCGCCGGCACGCGGCGCCGCGAGACCGGGATCTGCGTGGCGGCCTCGTCGGTCAGCGTCAGCAGGAGCGTACCGCCGTACATGGGCACGACCTCCTTGACCCGCGCGAGATTGACCAGGTAGCGGCGGTGGATGCGGAAGAACCCGGCCGTCTCGAGCTTGGCCTCAAGCTGCGCGAGCGAGATGGTCGAGAGGTAGCGGTCGGCGGCGGTGTACAGGTAGCTGTAGTCGTCCTTCGCCATGACGTAGAGGATGTCGTCCACGCTCACGAGCAGCTTCTTGCCCGCCTTCTCCACGGGAATGCGCTCGATGCGCGTGGGCGCTGCCTCGGCAGCCGGCGTGAGCCGCCCGATCGCGCTCTTGAGCCGCTCGAGCTCGACGGGTTTGACGAGGTAGTCCGTCGCGTTGACCTCGAACGCCTTGACCGCATGCTCGCTGTGGGCGGTCACGAAGACGATCGACGGCGGCCGAGAAAGACCCGCGAGAACCTCGGCAAGCTGAACGCCGGAGAGTCCCGGCATTTGGATGTCGAGGAAGATGACGTCGTACGGGATGGCCTTGATGAGCTGCAACGCCTCGATGGTGTTGCTCGCCTCGCCCACGACCTCGACGCCTCCAGCCTCGCCGAGAAGGTAGCGCAGCTCGGAGCGCGCAGGTGCCTCGTCATCGACGACCAGTGCCTTGAGCATCCCTACGCCTCCTCTACCCGTCGGCGGCGACTCCGGCCAAGACGAGCGTCACCGTAGTCCCCGAACCTTCGACACTCTCGACCTGCACGCCCGATCCAGGGCCGAAGTGTCCCCTTAGTCTATCGTCAACGTTCTTCAGCGCAATCCCGAGCCCCTTGGCAGAGCCAGCTTCGAGCACGTGGCCGACCTTATCGGCGGGAATACCCACTCCATCATCGCTCACGGAAATGCGAACGCTCCCATCCGCGCAGACGGACGATGTCAAAGAGACGGTGAGCGGCGAGTCTGGGCGCATCCCATGCGCGATGGCGTTCTCGACGAGCGGCTGGACGATGAATGCCGGCACGAGGATGCGGCGAATCGCCGGGTCCACATCCTCGTGCACGACGACGCGATCGCCGAAGCGAGCGAGTTCGAAGCCGAGGTAGCGGTGGGTCTGCTCGAGCTCGAGCTCGAGCGGGATCAGGTCGTCCCCGCTCTCGAGCGTGCGGCGGTAGAACGCCGCGAAGTCACGGAGCAGCTCTCGCGCACGCGCTGGGTCGGTCCGGATCAGCGAGGCGATCGTGTTGATCGTATTGAACAGGAAGTGCGGGTTGATCTGCGCTTGGAGCGCCTTGAGCTCCATGCGCGTGGCGAGCTCCGTCTGCGCTTCGAGCTCGGCGAGTTCGAGCTGTGTCGATAGCACCTGCGCCAGACCCTCGGCCATCGCGATCTGCGTCTCGTTCAGCAGCTTGGGGGTGGTGTAGTAGAACTTCAGCGTGCCCACCGGCTGCCCGCGCTGCTCGAGCGGCACCACGATCGCTGCATTGAGCTTGCAGTCTCGCCGAGGACAGCCGATTTCCTCTTTGGTGGCGAGCACGCGCGGCTCGTTGTGCTCGATCGACTCTCGAGTGGCCCGGGTGATGATGGGACCGCCGACCTCGTGGTGGTCCTCGCCAACGCCCGCGAATCCCAGGACATCGGTCGTGTCGGTGATGGCGACCGCGGCCGCTTCCGTCTCCGCGAGGACGATGCCGCACACGGCCTGCGCGCTGGTCGGGCTCAGGCCCTGACGCAAGTACGACAGCGCTGCGTTGGCCACCTCGAGGATCATATGGGACTGCAGCGCGCGGACGTGGTCGGGACGCGTTGCGAAGCGCGCGAACACGAGCGAGAGCGCGACGGTGATGATGCCACCGAGTCCCGCTATCGAGACCCAGCGCGAGACGTGCTCGGCGGCCAGACCCCAGATCGTGATGACCGAGAGCACCACGAGCGCGCCCATGAGAACGATGTCGATAAGCGTCGCCCGGTTGTTGTTCACGCGCCGCTCCTCTCGTCAGCGTTCCCGATCGCCAGGCCGTAGCGGTCCTGCAACTCCGCGAACCCCGCAGCCTCGTAGAGCCTGCGTGCTGCGTCGTTCTCCTCTTGCGTGCACAGCGAGATGGTCTCCGCACCAACCGCGTCCGCCCAGCGCGCGACGTCTGCAACGAGTGCCCGGGCCACTCCGTGACGCCGAGCCGAGCGCGCTACGGCCAGACGCCCGAGCGTAGCGGCACCCCCGCTGGCGGTGGCCAGAGTATAGCCGATGAGCTGGCCTTCGCCGGTCTGAGCGACAGTGAGCCGCTCTGCCGCGAAGTACTCAGCTAGCTCGGCCTCGCCGTAGACCCAGAACGCGTCGAAGCTCTCCCGGTCGATTGCCACGAGCGCCGCAAGATCGCCTTCGCGCCCGGGCTGCAGCGTCACCCCAAGCGGTGGATCCGCGTGCAGAACGCCGCGCGGGTGACCTTGAATCGCGACGACGCGCTGACAGATGCGCAACCCTTCTCGGAGGTAGGGGTCGAGCAGCATCAGCGGGAGTAGCGGTGAGAGCACGCGCGCCAGGCCGCGCTCGCGAGCGATGTGACGCGCGTCGGCCACGAAGTCGGCCACGTGACGTGCCGAGCACCACACGCCTCGCATCGCGAGCACGTCCTCGTCGCTCCGCCACATGCCGAGCACTGCGGCCTCGCCACGCTCGGTCACGCGCACCCGCCACGGCTCGGCGTCCCGGTAGGCCGCGAACTGCTCGCTGGTCTCGAAGAGGCGCTCGGCGCGTACGGCCGGCCAGAGCTGTTCGGCTTCGTGCCGAGTCGCCTCGTGCGGCCGCGCCCTCACGACGCCCAGCCCGCGAGCGTGCTGATGGCCAGCCACGCGCCGGTGACGACAAGCAGCGCCGAGAACGCGAGACGCACGGTGCGATCGGCCGATCCAAGCGTGAAGCGTGCGCCGATCAAGGCGCCGGGGATGACCCCGACGGCAAGACCAGCGGCTATGCGCCAGTCGATGTGGCCGAGAAGCGCGTGCGAGATGGTGCCGGGAATCGCGAGAATGGTGATGGCGAACAACGAGGTAGCGATCGCGCGCTTGATCGGGAAGCCGAGCCAACGCGTCAGCATCGGAACGAGGACGAAGCCGCCACCTAGCCCAAGAAAGCCGGAGTAGAAGCCGGTGGCGGCGCCGATGAGGATCAACCTCGCGGCAGGAGCGTTCCGCGCTCCTTCACTACCTGGCTTCGCGTGTTCGTTCAGGAGCGCGGAACGCTCCTGCTCCGGGGGTTCGGGCTCATCGGCGGGTTCACCGGCTTCCGGGGACTCCACACCCTCAAGCGAGGTAGCGGCGTCTCTCTCCTCGGCGGCCTCGAGACCGACGCGCGGCGGTCGCACGACCTGGAGCACCATGTCTGCGGCGGTGTAGAGGATGAGCGCAGCGGTAGCCAACAGGACGACGTCGCCTCCCACGAGGCGTGTGGCCCACGCGCCGAGCACTGCGGTGCCCGAACCCGCCACGCCACAGATGACGCCGGTACGGACGTCAGCGATGCCGTTGCGGGCGTAGCTGACCGCGCCCGTAAGAGCGCTCGGAAAGATGACCGGCAGCGGCGTGCCGACTGCGATGAGGGCGGGCGCACCCAGAATGAGCCGGATCGCGGGCGTAGTGATGATGCCACCACCGATGCCGAAAGCACCTGACAGCACCCCCGACACGAGCCCAATTCCGAGGGTGGTCGCGATCTCGCGCATGTGGATCCGGCGCCTCCTGGAATTCCGCTAGGTCGGCGGCACGATGGGGAAACGGCCGGTGATCGCCGAGCGGTCCACGACGCGCTCGCCGCTGAACAGCGACTTGAGCGCGACATCGTCCCACAAGCCATCCATGAGGATCGGCCAGCGGCGCTGGAACTCGAAGTAGTGCTGGCAGTGCTCGCGCGCGTAGTTGCCGGCATCGCTCAGCGTGTGTATCGCAACCTGCCGGTACTGCGCCTTCTCCGGACGGGATAGCGAGCGCATCAGCGCAGTCACCGTCGCGCGCCATCCCACCGAGGAGTCGAGGAACGGTCCCGGGTAGGGCATCATCGATCGTGGCGTGACCTGTCGCAGGTCGACCTGCGACTTCGCGAACTCGATCTTGCGGTGCTCGTAGATGAAGCGGTACGCGTCCTGGCGGAAACGAATCGCCTCCGAGACGGTCTCCGGCGGCTCGTGGACGATACGCCACTCGTCGTCGAGGAAGACGTCGGCACCGTGCATCCGGGCGTTGATGACGTAGTCCATATCCTCGCCGCGAAGCACCCACGGATCGAAGGAGACGTTCGCGAAGATGTCGCGGTGCAGCGCGAGGATGCCGCCGAACGCGATGCTCGATCGCTGGATCCGCGGCGGCTTGTTGACCACCGAGAGGGACGCGTTGAAGGCGTCGCGCTGACGCCAGAACATATCGGTCCAGTGCGCCTCGTCGTTGCGCTGATAGCGCCCCCGCGAGTCGGTGTAGTAGCCGCTCTTGGCCAGCAGCGGCGTCCCGTCATCGAACTTCTGCCCGAGTCCGTAGACGGCCGTGCGCAGGAACTCGGGTGTGGTCACGATCTCGTCGTCATCGATGAAGACAACCGACTCGAAGCCGAGAACGGCCGCGGCCATCAGACCTACGTTGCGCACCGCGCCGTAGCCCTTGAGCGTGACGCCGTCGATCATGTCGGCGAACTCGAGCTGCTCGAGACGGCGGTGCAGGCTGCCGAGTTCGGCAGGCCCAAAGACGAAGGCGTCGATATCGGGGAACTCGTCGACGATCTCCCGGACCTTGTCCTCGGCACGGTGCTCGATGGACTCGTCGGTCGCCGCCACGATGATGACCACTCGGCCGAGACCCTCGACCTGCTGCAGCGAGCGTAGACAGTCCGGCAATGTGCCTTCGGAGTCGATCGGGGTGGGGTGGTCGTAAGCGCTGGCAAGATCGTCGACCGGGACTGACGTGCGACCACGCTTGGACTTCGGCTTGCTCCAAAACGTGGGGATGATAACGACTGGTTCCACGGGTGCGGACGCTCCCTTGTCGGGTACAGTTCAAGGGCCCGCGTGAGGGCCCGGTACATGATACCGCTACGAGGGCGGAAGGTCGCGCGGCGACTCGGTAGCGGGGGCGGTGCAGCCTTCGAGATGGATGCCCAGATCGGCCCCGCACGCAGCGCATCGACCGTCGGCAGTGAGGTGCTCGGTCAGGGTCGAGAAACCGCGCCTCCGGACGACCACATCGCCGCAGCCCGGGCACACGCTGTCCTCTCCCCCAGGCACGTCGACATTGCCGAGGTAGACGAAGGCGAGTCCCGCTTCGTGGCCGATCTCGCGCGCCCGCTTGAGCGTTGCCAGCGGCGTCGGATCCAGATCGGCGAACTCGAGGTACGGGGTGAAGCGGGTCACGTGCCACGGAGTCAGCGGCCCGAGTTCCGTCGCGATCCAGTGCGCGATGGCGCGCAGCTCCTCCTCGGAGTCGTTGATCGTCGGAACGACGTTGGTCACGCACTCCACGTGCATGTGGTGCACGTGCTTGGCTCGCACGGCCTGCTCCCGGATCACCTGCGCGTGCCCAACGTGGCACAACGTGCGCACGGCCTCCTCCGAGAAGCCCTTGATGTCGACGCGCCACACGTCCACAACCTCGGCGAGAAGGTCGAGACCGGCCGCGGTGACGTAGCCGTTCGTGACCATGACATTGAACAGGCCTTCAGCGTGAGCGAGCCGACCCGTGTCGATCACGTACTCCGCCCAGATCACGGGCTCGTTGTAGGTGTACGCGATGCCCGGGCAGCTCTCGCGAATCGCAGTCGAGACGACGGTATCGGGTGAGACGTAGCGCAGTCCCACCGAGCCGTCGTCGCCCTTGGGCCGCGAGATCTGCCAGTTCTGACAATGGCCGCAGCGCATCGAGCACCCCACACCCCCCAGCGAGAGCACGTCAGTGCCGGGACAGTAGTGAAAGACGGGCTTCTTCTCGATGGGATCGACCGCGATCGAGCTCACGAGTCCATACGTGAGTGCGACGAGCCGGCCGTCCACCACACCTCGCGCACCGCACCAGCCGCGGTCACCCTCGGCGATGAGACACGCATGCGGGCAGAGGCCGCAACGAATCCGGTCGCCCTCGTGCGTGCCGAGTACAGCGTCGTGCATCGCACTCGCCTCCTAGCCGAACGCGAGCTCCACGCGATTGCGTCCGCGGTGCTTCGCGCGGTACAGCGCGGCGTCAGCCGCCTCGAGCAAGCGGGGCGCAGTCGAGTTGACCTCGCTGTAGCTCGCAACCCCAACCGAGCCTGTCACAGTGACCTTATCCCCACCGGGGAGCTCGATGAGCGTGTCGATGAAGACCGCCCTCAACTTCTCGGCGGCGAGCCAGGCGTCGGTCTTGCCGGTGTCCGGCAGGATGATCGCGAATTCGTCCCCCCCGTAGCGGGTCGAGACGTCGCTCGCCCTCATGACCTCGCCGAGAAGCTCGCCCACGCGAGCGAGCACGGTGTCGCCGGCTGTGTGCCCGTGCTTGTCGTTGATCTCCTTGAAGCCGTCGAGGTCGACCATCGCAAGGGACAGCGCAGAGCCGTAGCGCTCGGCACGAGAGACCTCATCGGCAAGGCGCGAGTCGAACGAACGGCGGTTGCCGAGACCGGTGACCGGGTCGACGAGCGCGAACTCGGTGAGCTCGTCGTGGGCGCGCTGCATGCGTTTGCGCTGAAGCGGAAAGCACCGCTCCCAGGTCGCGTCGCCCAGGCAAATCGCCGCGGCGAGGTCGACGCACGTCTCGAAGCCGCACACGCCGCAGTCGATCGTCTCGGCTCGGCTGGCGAACTCGCCTGCCGCGAGCACCAGGTCGATCTCCTCGCGCGTGGGTGTCCGTGTGACGATGGGGTGCGGCTCGAACGAGCGGCGCAGCTCGATGGCGGGCATCGCCGAGAGGAACGTGCGGCTGTCCACGACAGGCGGCGGCTGGCGTTCGCGTTCGGCCGCGATGAGATTGCGCTTCGCGAAGACGGAGACGGCGGGATTGACCGCAGGGCCGTCGATGCAGCCCTCGCAGTTGAGCATGTCGACAACGTGCGGGGCTATCTCGCCGCGCACGATCGCCGTCAGGATGCGGTCGATATCGGCAAGGCCGCGCACGGTGACCATCCCGGCGTCGGTCATGTCGCGCTCGAGTAGCGTGCGGCGCGGGAACCCATCGATGAGCGACAGCTCCTTGGCCAACTGCGGGCGACGGACGTGCGGCGTGGCCTCGAGCGCTTCGGCGGCGGCGTCGACGGCGGTCTCCTCGAGCAAGTTCACGAGTTCGTCGAATCCGATTGCGACATCGACGATGCCTTCGAACTGCGCTTCGAGGACCTCGTCCTTGCGCGCCCAGCACGGCGAGACGTAGACGATCGCAGTATCTGCGGGTGAGATCGCACGGACGAGCCGGGCCTGCGCGATGTACGGCGGCACGATCGGCGTGAGTGCGGGCACGAGTTGCGGGTAGAAGCGCTCGACCCACTGGACGACGACGGGGCACGTCGAACGAAGTCTCGGGAAGGTCTGCCCGGCGACCGCATGCACCCGCTCGTAGGCCGCCGCGACCAGTTCCTCGCCCAAGACCGTGGTCTCAACTGACGCGAAGCCCACGGCTTCGAGTCTGTGCTCGATGTCGGCAGGCTCGATGGGGTGAAGCGCGGCGATGAATTCGCTTGCGAGGATCACGACGACGCGCCGCCCGCTCGCGAGCAGCGCGCGAACCGCAGGCAGGTCATCTCGGACGGCAAAACCGGGGCTGCGGCACTCGGCCACGCACGCCCCGCAGGCGACGCAGCGCTCGGCGATGATCTCGCGGACGCCGGCAACGTTGCGGATGGCGCGGGAGGGGCAGTGGCGGACGCAGTTCACGCACTCGGAACACGCGGCCATCTGACGCACGGTAATGAGGTCGAAGGCCGCACGCTTGGTGGCGGCCGTCGTCGACATGCTGCCCTCCCCCGAGACCGCCACGCCTATCCTTCCGTGCCGATGACCCCCGCCAGGCCCGAGCGCTTGAGGGCAGCCAGCAGCGGCCACCCGAGAACGTAGATGACGATTGCCTGCCCCAGCGCAACGGCAACGACCCCGAACAGGTACATCGCCACCCAGCTTCCGGACAAGTGTACGCCCAGAATTGGGATGGTATAGAAACCGTCGGCGATATCGGCGCCAAAAGCGGAGAGGAGCGTCGGCAGATAGGCTGGGACGATGAGCGCGTTGGTGACGACCGGCCCGGCCAGCGCGAGTGGTACGCGAGTGCGGAAGCGGCGCATCCACACCGCGCCGAGCAGCGTACCGAGCGATCCGAGCACGACGTCCAAGCCGGAGAAGGGCCACAGCGCGCCCGGGTTGAACGCGTTGGCCAGGATCGACCCGATGGTGAGACCGGGTACGGCCGCCGGCGTGAACATCGCCACGACGGTGAACGCCTCGCTCACGCGGAGCTGGATCGGCCCCCACGCGAGCCCCTGGAGGAACTGCATGGTGAGCAGGGTGAGAGCGGCGTACACGGCGGCGATCACGCCGGCTTGGGCGATGTAGCGTGTGCGGGACAAATGCGTGCCTTTCGCGCAGACTCGGTCGCGCGGATTCTAGCACGGCAAGAGAGGCGCGCGCCCTCGCGAGGGCGCTGCAAGCCGGGCGCGAACGAGGGGTGGTCGGAGCCTACGCGGGCAGCTCGGGGCGGCCGAGGGCCTCGGGCGGCGCGAGCAGGCCAGTGCTTCCGGCGAGCGCCATGCGATCCAGCCCCGAGATAAGGGCGTCGACCACTCGCGGATCGAACTGCGTGCCAGCGCCGGCCAGCATCTCCTTGCGAGCGGCAGCGAACTGCTTGCGCGAGCCGTACGCCTTCTTGGTGCTCATGGCGTCGAACGCATCGGCGACCGCGAGGATCCGCGCGAGCAGCGGAATCGCCTCGCCTTCCAAGCCGGCCGGGTAGCCTTGGCCGTCCCAGCGCTCGTGGTGGTGCAAGATGATGGGAGTCAGGGTCTTGAGGAACTCGATCTGGTCGACGATCGACGCGCCGAACTCGGCGTGCGCGCGGACACGGGAGAGCTCCTCGGCGGAGAGCTTCGATGGCTTGAGCAAGATCTCGTGCGGGACGCCGGTCTTGCCGATGTCGTGGAGCAGCCCCGCAAACCGCAGCTGCTCCACGTCCTCGAACGCGAGTCCGAGTTCCTCGCCGATCAACATTGAGTAGTCCATGACGCGCGTGGAGTGCCCGCTCGGCATGTGCTCAGTGGCGTCGAGCGTAGCCGACAGCGCCGCGATGGTCTTGGCGTAGTCGTCGCGGATGTGCGTGAAGAGCGCGGCACGCCCGTAGGCGGCACCCGCATGCGCGGCCAGACCCTCGAGCAGCGCGTGGTCCTGCGAGTTGTACCGGCCACCATCCGCGCGTGCCGCGAAGACGTAGCCGATCTCGATCGTGCCGCTCGAGAGTTCCACGGCAAGTGTCGCCCAGTCCTCGCGAACGTCGGAGTCCGAGACGACCGACCCTTCGTTGGTGGCGAGATAGACCTTGTCGAATGGATCGGACTCGATGTCGCGACCTGCGACATCTCCCAGCACCGTCGCAAGCTCCTCCTTGTGCACCTCTCCGCGGATGACCACGTCGGCCTGATCGCGACCGTAGCTCGTGAGCACGAGCCCAGCGATGTCGAAGACGAACGCCTTGGAGAGCACGTCGGTGATGACGCGCGATATGTCATCCATGTCGCTCTGCGCGCCGAGCGAGGCGGCCAGCTCGTTGAGCTGCGCGTAACCGGCC
>Ga0079306_1002388_pt1 | contig 10569 bp, 4 predicted proteins | sample Methanotroph_Enr_FD_79181 | JGI IMG/M metagenome (GOLD analysis project Ga0079306, IMG submission 79181) | Enriched soil microbial communities from Old Woman Creek wetland in Ohio, USA - Methanotroph_Enrichment_5 | ecosystem: Environmental > Terrestrial > Soil > Wetlands | place: USA: Ohio...
ACTTTCAACTCCCATATCTGAATAGAGATGTACTATTTCTTTGATCTCTTCCATCTTCTCCGGTTCCTGATAATAGCCCATCAGCCAGCGCTGAGAGCCTTTGCCATACTTCTTTGCTACATCTACCGTTTGCTGGGTAATTGATTTAAAAAAGCTACGGGGAAGTTTATAACTAATAATCGTTGTGCTGAATACATCAAATGCATCGACTTTGCAGACCTTATCCCAATCATCGTAACCTCTATTTTCTTTTACATAATAACTATTGATTGTGGCATGTACGCAACAAGTTATTTTACTATCGGGGCGAATCGCTTTAATTTTGGCGGATGCAACTTCCAAAATTTCAAGAGCATTATTTTCCCTAAATGCAATCACCTCTTTAGTCATTATGCGAGGCATCTCATACCCGTATTGTTGTTCAAATTCTCTTTGGCAAACAGAACATCGGCAAGACCAATCATCGCCAGCTCCACCTGTTATTGATGCATAGCTTTTAGGTAGTGCATAATGAGGTTCATCCCAGAAAAAACCATCAGCATCAACCTCGGCCGCTAATTTTTCACATATCTTATAAAAATAATCACGAAAAGCCTTTGTGTTAAAACATGCTGCAGGTAATGGTTCGTTTGTAACTGCTGACACTTGTCTGTTCCCTGGGTTGTTGGTCAAGAATAAACTTGGCGGTTCGCCGCCAAACCATTTACCGATGCCCCATGTATCAAGATAAACCTTTAATCCGAGATCTTTGCCAACTTTTGCAATCTTTACAATATTTGGAAACCAAAAATCAATATCAAACTCGGAAAGAGCCAATATTACAGCATTGCAATTATGCTCAATCATCTCCTTAAAATCTTTTTCAGCATGCTCAGGATAACTAATCCCATAGTAGCTTACTCCCGTTTCTTTTACACTCATAATCTCACTATTTGATTTATATAAATTGTATTAATCAGCCTGAATAGGCTAATCCGTATTCAGGCTGATGTTAGTTTTAATATCCTGGATTCTGATCTTTACTCGGATCAATGCCTTTATTGAAGCTCATTTCAGATACAGGAATTGGCCATAAGAGATGTATGTCAGCTACATCCTTTCCTTTAGCTGCTTTTATATACTCTTTAACTCTTCCAGTACGTTTTAGATCAAGCCATCGCTTACCTTCTGCTTGAGTTTCATAACCTCTTTCTTTGATAACCAAATCAGTAAATGATTGTTTGTTATAGTCAGTGAGTTTAAAATCAATTGGAGAAGCTTGCATGGGATTATAGCCATAAGCTCTGCGGTGTACCATGTTAAGCTTTTCCATTCCATCCGCTGTAGGAGAATTTGCAGAGAGACAAGAAGCTTCTGCATACAACAAAAGCAGATCTGTGTAACGATACATAGGGTAATCATTCCGGGGTGTCAAAATGCCAGGGTCAGTAAATTTTTTGTTCAATATTGTGTTTGCGCCAAGTCCAAAATCCCATTTGTACCATCCATAAGTCTTTCTCAAATCATTATCGTCCCAACTTGTATATAATGGATTATTCGTTACGCCATAAATTGCCATATAACCACTGATTCCCAGATAAGGAGTATTAACCCCGTTGAAATATATTGGCAGATTCCAAGATGATTCTTGAGAAAATTTCAGATAAAAAATCTCTTCTGTTGATGAAACGACAGTTGCCCCGAATATTTTTTCGAAATCGTTGGCTGTGGAAACTCCAACAAGAGAATACTTCCCAGATTGGATCACTTCGTTAGCCAATTTACCAGCCTCGGTATTCTTTCCCTGATAAAAGTAAACATCTGCTAAAACTGTTTTTGCTGCCCACTTGGACGGTCTACCCGCAATTGGAGCTTTGTCTGGTAGATTGTTTTGAGCAAAATCAAGGTCATTGGTAATTAATTGGTATATTTCGGCTACTGAGCTTCTAGGAACCTCAATGACATCCATATTTTGATCTGTGTGCAAAGGAACACCTCCCCAATTTCGAACCAAGTAAAAATAATCCAATGCTCGTAGGAACTTAGCCTCTGCAATGTACTTGTTTTTATTATCATCATTCAATTTTGTTGCGTTAGAAACATTCTTTATAATCAGATTTGCATTTCGTATGCTCAGATAAAAATCGTTCCATGCACTTCCTGCCCTAGTTATGTTAGTGCTATTAAGACCCTGATAATCACTTAATGGAGCGAAACTTGCTCTGCCTACAAAAAAATCTGAAAAAGCCTCTTGCATTGCTAAGTAAACTGCACCAAAACTATTATTCCCTCTTATCGGAACATATATTGCAGCAATTGCAGACTCTACTTCACCAGAGGTGTTGTAAAAAGTTTCTACGGCAATCGATTTGGGTTTTTCGATCAATACATCCTCGCAGGAAAAAAGAAGTATTGCAGTTAATATATATAATATTTTTTTCATTTTAATAATTTTAATTGGTTTAAAATCCGACTCTTATACCGAATGTGATGGTCTTGGTTGTTGGATAAGAATAATAATCAATACCTTGAGCAATAGAATTCGCACCTCCCTGAGAATTCACTTCTGGATCCCACCCAGAATACTTCGTAATCGTTAATAGGTTTTGTCCGCTAGCATAAACTTGTGCATTACTGATCCAATCCAATTGCCATTTTTGGAATGGAAGATTATATGCTATTTCAATATTCCGTAGTCTTAAATAAGAACCATCTTCAACCAAACGGTCTGAAAAATTCATTGATTGGCTTCGTGTAATTTTTGGGTATTTGGCATTTATATTTGTTGGAGTCCAATGATTATATAAGACTTCTTTCAAGAGATTATCCCCATATCCATATACCAAAGAGTTGTCAACACTACTAACATTGACTAGGTCGTTGCCTTGTGATCCCTGAAAGAATAGAGATAATTCAAAATTTTTAAATGACACATTCGAGTTTAAACCATAGGTGAAGTCTGGGTTGGGGTTACCAATAATTCTTTTATCATTTTGGTTGATTATGCCATCTCCGCTTGCGTCTTTATATTTAATATTTCCTTTCTCATCATAACCGTCTTCCATATATCCATAAAATACACTCATTTCTTCACCTTCACGCAGGAGATTCATATTATCCGCGAATACAAGCATATCCACATAGCCCCCCAATACATCCTGTGCTCCATAAAGTTTTAATACTTTAGATTTATTGAACGCAATATTTGCATCAACATTCCATTTAACTTTCCCGGTTAGAATATTCGCATTTAATGAAAACTCAACCCCCCTATTACGAATTTGTCCAACATTTTGTATAGTACTAGAAAAACCTAACGATGAGGGTAACTGGACCGTATTAAGCAAATCACGAGTATTCTTAATATAATAATCAAATGCCATCCGAAAACGGTTTCCCCAAAGAGCCATGTCAAAACCGATATCCGTTTGTTCAGTGGTTTCCCATTTCAGATTGCCTGGAAGAGTAGTACTCGGTGCAAAAGTTGTATATAAAGCATCACCAAATACTGTTTTTCCCGAATATAAATTATTTAGAGTAGCATATGCATTTATCGCCTGACTGCCAGTGACACCCCAACTTGCCCTCAATTTTAAATCGGTTAAAAATGAAACATCTTTCAAAAAATCTTCTTCTTTAAGTTTCCATGCAAATGCTCCTGAGGGAAAGTAACCCCATTTATTTCCTTTACTGTATTTAGATGAACCGTCTGCACGAAAACTTGCAGTGAAAAGGTACTTATTGTTGTAGCTATAATTAATCCGACCCAAATAAGAAAGTAAAACTGATTTTGAGTAACTGGAGCTTGGAATCCCAGGAATACGTGCAGACCCAAGATTAGCAGTTTCTGTTACATCACTCAGAAATCCCGTACCGCTACCACTTAACGAAGTACTTGTGAAATCCTGATAAGTAAAACCAGCAACGGCTGATAAACTATGTTTCTTATTAAATATTTTATTATAACTTATAGTATTCTCATTAAGAAGACTAGTGAACTGAGTCGAAGATACACTGGCGACACCCTGAGAATTTATATAATTCAATGTTCTGTAATAATCTGAACGATCATCACTGTTCTCTATCCCACCTGAAACTTTTAAAGTTAAACTTTCAGCAGGTTTGAACAAAAGCGACGCATTGGCTAGCACTTTGTTCGATTTCACTAAGTCTTTTGTCTCATTAATAAAATTCAATGGATTTGTCAGCCCTTCAGAGAGAAAAGGATAGGATGTATGGAGTATGCGATATGAGCCATCGTCATTATATGCATTAAGTGTTGGCGGGGCTAAAAGGGCAGAGCTAATCAAAGAGGCACCAAATCTTGCCCCTTCAGAATTTTGTCGTGACGTATTATTACGAGACAATGTAGCTGAATAGTTTACAGAAAAATATTTGCTAATATCATGATTGATATTAGTTCTTATTGAATAGCGTTTATAATCACTTCCTTTTATTATCCCCTCTTGGTCGAATACACTTCCTGAAATTGAAAATTGAGTTTTTTCGTTTCCTCCACTAATCGTCATTGAATGATTTTGAATAGGAGCATTTCTAAAAACTAAATCCTGCCAATCAAATCCTTTACCAAAACTGTTTATCTGGTCTTGGGTGAAATATGAACCTTGCCCATCATTGGTCCGTTGCTCATTATAAAGCGTGGCATATTCCTCTGCATTCATCATATCGAGTTTTTTACGTAATTGTTGCGACCCGTAACTCGATTCATAATCTATTTTTGTTTTGCCTGCTTTCCCTTTATTTGTTGTAATCATAACGACGCCATTTGCCCCTCTTGATCCGTATATAGCTACTGCTGATGCATCCTTCAGTATTTCAATGCTTTCAATATCGGAGTTATTCAATACAGTTGGATTGCTACTTGAGGAAGGGAATCCATCAATAACATAGAGAGGTTCATTGCTGCCTTGAATTGAATTTGTTCCTCTGATTCTTATACTAATTGCACCGCCTGGAGAACCATTATTTTGTTTAACCTGAAGCCCTGCACTCCGGCCAGATAACGCCTGTAAAACATTTGCAGCAGAGAATGCTTTAATTTCTTCATTTTTTACGGAGGAAACAGATCCTGTCATGTCAGATTTTTTCACAGTACCATACCCGATTGCGACGACCTCTTCCAAATTATAGGAGTCTTCCTCCAAAATCACATTATAAGAAATAGAACCGGTAATGGGTACTTCTTTTGATTTCATTCCAACGAAGCTAAAAACAAGCGCCTTTGAACCAACAATCGATTTAATTGCGAAATGTCCGTCCGAATCGGTAATAGTACCGGTAGAGGTTCCTTTTACAACAACAGTAACTCCTGGAATAGGATTACCGTCTTTTGATGAAACCTTGCCGGAAAGGGAGGTTCCCTGTGCATTTACCAGCAAAACTGAAAAATAAATCAGAAGCTGAATCATTGAAATTTTTCTTAGCCATTTTTTCATAAGTCAAAATTTATTGGTGTATATCGATACAAATAAAATCAAAAAAATAAAACATTATTCATTATTATAAAATGTTTTATAGCATTATTTTATATTATAAAATTTACATTGTGTGCTTTCGACATCTATATCTCATAAAACTGTTGAATATCTTAACATTATACCAATCTAATTTTATTAAAATAATAAACTAATTTTGAATCTGCTACTTATTTTCAAATATTTATTCCTTTAAAATTATATATTTTTACACTATAAAATATAGATTTGTACTTGAATTGCAAAAAATGAGTACCATTGTCTGTATTTACATAAAATATCAACCTTTCAATTATGAAAAAATTCAAGATCATTCCGTACAAATGGGAATTGATAATTCTTCTTTGGATAGCTTTCTTTTTCAATCAGGCAGATCGCCAGGTTTTTAATGTAGTACTACCTTCCATTCGTGATGACTTAGGACTCACAGATGCAAACATGGGTTTGATTGCCACTATTCTAATATTGATATATGGATTATTGGTACCTATTGCAGGGATGCTCGGAGACAGGTACAATAAAAAATACATTATTATTATTAGCCTACTAATCTGGAGCGGTGCAACATTAGTTACTGGACTTAGTTATACATTATTACAACTTATATTTTTAAGGAGTGTTGCTACGGGTGGCGGTGAAGCCTTTTATTCTCCATCAGCCAATGCCATTATTGGAGAATATCATCAGAAAACTAGAGCATTGGCATTATCAATCCACCAAACTGCTCTCTATGTAGGTATAATTTGCAGCGGTTACCTTACTGGGTTAATTGCTGATGCATATGGGTGGAGAACTGCATTTTACGTTTTTGGTGGTTTTGGAATAGTACTCGCAGTAATTCTATATTTTAGGATGAAAGATACAATAGCATTACAAAACAGCATACACACAAAAAAATCAACCAAAAGTATAAAAGAAGTATTGATCGTGTTTTTTAAGAAACCGACAGCACTACTATTGACATTAGCTTTTGCTGGAATGAACTTTGTTGGTATTGGATTCATAACATGGATGCCGACATACTTGCATGAAAAATATCATTTTTCCTTGGCCCGTGCAGGGTTTGATGCCACTTTCTATCATCATGTAGCCGCGTTTATTGGCGTGTTAATAGGGGCAAGAGTAGCTGATAAGCTCGCGTCAAAAGTAATCGAAGTAAGGGGATTGGTTCAAATGACTGGTTTATTAATCGGGGCTCCTTTTATATATTTAATGAGCAAAAGTGATTCTATAATAGTCATATATATTGCTTTAGCAATTTTTGGGCTTTGTCGTGGAATATATGATTCAAATATCTTTGCTGCTCTTTATGATGTCATTGAAATCCCATTTCGCTCTGCGGCAACAGGATTCATGCTTACTTTTGCATTTATCATTGGAGCAATTTCTCCTTATGTACTTGGAGTTTTGAAACCAACTTTTGGTTTATCGAATGGACTTGCATTTCTATCAGTTGTTTATATATTTTCAGCTTTATGCATTTTAGCCGCAGTATTATTTTTCTATAAAAAAGACATAATTAAACAGGAATCATACCAATTGAATATGCGATAAAAAAAATACGTCAATTTATATTTTATAATATTGAATTAATTTTTCAAAATTTATTACTTTTACTCGAAATTAATTTATTTTCAATAAATAGTTTTCGCTATGATACAAGTTATTCACAGAGCATTGGATATTTTAGAATTAGTTGCTAAAGACCGAAATAAGGAATTTGGATTAGGTGAAATTGCAGATAGTTTGGGGCTTAATCATGGTACCTGTGCAAATATTATTAAGACCTTGGTTGCAAGGGAATATATTGAACAATCAGGAAAAAAACGTGGGTATAAATTAGGACCTAAATCATATTACCTTACTGGCAATTATTCAAATAAAAAAGAATTATTAAGGGTAGCAATTGAGCCAGTGAAGGCTCTTTGCGCGAAACTAAATGAAAGTTGTATTCTGGCAATTGTAAAAGACAACATGAGAGTTACCCTACATAAAGAATTGAGTACGCATGAATTGCAAGTTGTTTCCAGTGGAGAAGAAAAAAATGTCTATTTAACAGCAACCGGTAGAATAATATTAGCTTGCATGAATTCTAGGGATCGTGATAACTTTATACAAAAATATGGTTTACCCAATGAAATGTGGGCTGAAATAAAAAATGAAGATGATTTAACATCTGAGCTGAAAAAAATTAAAGAAAAGCAATTGGCTATACATTTTGATGGTAAGCATATTGTTGGTGTTGGGGCACCTATATATAAAAATGAGGAAGTGGTTGCAAGTGTTGGAATATATCTTCCGGAAGCAAGGTTCAACTACAAAGAACAAGAAAAAATCTTTTCGGAAATAAAAAAAACGGCACAACAAATTAGTGAAGAATTAAAAAGTGACATTTAAGGAAGTGTAAATTAAACTCTGTCTGATTAGCAACGGAGTTTCAATAGAAACTGTTTCAAAATTACTTGGACATACATCTTTGAAAACGACACAGATCTATGCAAAAGTAATGGATCAAAAGATATCAGAAGATATGGATGTTTTGGAAGCTAAACTATGCAATACATAAAACAATAGTAATTGATTAGCCAAGTTTTGGAGTTCGAATTGGTTGCTAATCATGTGGGTCTCGAAATAGTCTCTTCCAATTTGATCATACATGAATAATTTGGACATCCCAGATGTCTAAGAAGGAAGTGCATTAAAATTGATTTGATGTATTTTGATGCTTTTTAGGTCGGGAGTTTATGACCCAGCTGGAGTTTGAACGAATCCTTATTCCAAGCTGATTATCAATATTTTACAAAACGCTTATTTCTATAGGTCTCGATATAGTCTCGACTGATATTCAATTCATTAATATTCAAAGATACAAAATTTCAACGAAAATATCTCGATCAAAAACTAGTTAATATTAAAAAAGAAGTTTTTCTAATTCCAAAATTTGGTGGATTTTCGATAGCGTCACAGTCCAATTCTTACAACTACATTGCTAACTCCTTTTCTTTTTGCTTACTTCATCAACCAAATAAACAATAGATTGGTGCGATATCCCGGAATGTAGGCTGAGACCAATTTCACAGGTTCTGCTGGTTGAATAGCCATAACGGAGACCTTCCGGAAGCTGAGTTTTAAGGTCGCGTAATCCATGTTTATTCAACTCCGGAAATGAAAACCCACGATCTCCGGCAAAACCACAGCAGTTGGTTTCGGGAACAACCACTTTTGTTGCACACGTTTCTGCTAGTTCAACAAGCTTACCTTCAAGTCCCATCTTCTTCATGCTGCAAACCGGGAACACGGTGATGGTTTCCTGCAATGGTGTAATTTCCAGGTTCGGAAGTAAATATTCAAGGATAAATTCAACCGGTTCGTAAAGTTTCATTGTTGATCCCATGTTTTCTTTCATCGTAAACAGACACGGACTCATGTCGCATAAAACGGGGTATTTGCCATTTTCGCTGGCTTTCAGCAAGGCCGTCTCCAACTCATTCGATTTTTTGGTTCCCGCTTCGGTGTAACCTTTGCTCGAAAAAGCCATTCCACAGCACAGACTATTCAGATTTTCAGGATAAATAACCTCGAATCCCCCTTTATTCAGTAGCTCAACCATCTTTTCTGAAAGCTGTTTTTCATTGTGGTGTTCTTTCGAAACACCCATTGCCCGGTTGATGCACGATGAAAAATACACTACTTTCTTCTCAGTTTTGGATTCATGAACCTGTTTCGTATTTATTTTCTTTGCCCCAAGCGGCATATACGGATTCCAAAGAGGAATACGGTTTCCTGAGATAGTTCTGATTCCTCCGGAAATGCCTTTCATAATTGGAGTTCCAAGAACAGAATGGAAAAAACCAACAATTGAAAGCGCGGTGCGCACTATTGCAGTTGTTCCGGCCATCCGGTCGGCAATCCAAACGGCTCGGTTTTGCCCGGAACCGATTTCTTCGGTGCGCAAACTTTTAATCAGTTTGCCGGTATCAATTTTAACCGGGCAAGCGGTGGCACACAAGCCATCGGTAGCGCAAGTTTCATTTCCCGAGTATTGATAGGCTTTTGCAAGTGAAGCTGCGATGTGCGGTTCGTGTCCGCTTTTTGCCAGACTGGCCATTTCGCGATAAACTACGATGCGCTGACGTGGAGTGAGTGTTAACCCTGCCGAAACACAAGTTGGTTCGCAAAACCCACATTCTATGCATTTGTCAATCTTTTCGCTGGCTGCCGGAATCGGTTTCAGGTTTTTGAGGTGTGCTTCCGGATCATTATTCAGGATTACTCCCGGATTAAGCAGGTTTTGTGGATCAAAGATTTGCTTGATCTGCTTCATCAACTGGTACGCTTCACTCCCCCACTCCTTTTCAACAAACGGCGCCATATTACGGCCGGTTCCATGCTCTGCCTTTAGTGCACCATCATATTTCGAAACCACCAGGTCGGCCACATCAGCCATAAAGCTGGCATAACGATCGATCTCGTTTTGCGAACCAAAATCCTGCGTAAATACAAAATGCAGGTTTCCTTCCAGTGCATGACCAAAAATCACTGCTTCGTGATATTCCCATTTTTCGAAAAGCCGATGTAAATCGAGCGTTGCTTCGGCCAGACGAGACACAGGAAAAGCAACATCTTCAATAATAACTGTTGTTCCCGTCTTTCGAATGGCGCCAATGGAGGGAAACATGCCCTTTCTGATTTTCCAAAGCAGAGCGTATTCTTTGGGAACCGAAGTAAATTCAATGGGTATTTCCGAAGGAATTGTCTTTATAGTATCAAGAATAACTGCTATTTGCTGATCGAGTTCTTCTTTTTGGAGAGCTCGGGTTTCAACCAGAATGGCGCTTGCTGTTGGGCTGAGCGTTTTCAGGTATCCGGGTACTCCTGACTGATCTTCAACCGATCGCAAACCAGCACGGTCGATCAGTTCAACAGCAGCCACAGGTGCCGATTTCAGGAGAGAAACGGCATTGCAGGCCTTTTCAATATCCGGAAAAATCATCAGCGAACTGGCTCTGAACGGATGTTCTACCACGGTTTTATAACTGATTTCGGCAATAAAACCTAGTGTTCCCTCGGAGCCAATCATCAGATGTTCAATAAT
>Ga0079306_1002389_pt1 | contig 10569 bp, 6 predicted proteins | sample Methanotroph_Enr_FD_79181 | JGI IMG/M metagenome (GOLD analysis project Ga0079306, IMG submission 79181) | Enriched soil microbial communities from Old Woman Creek wetland in Ohio, USA - Methanotroph_Enrichment_5 | ecosystem: Environmental > Terrestrial > Soil > Wetlands | place: USA: Ohio...
CCTGACGATTAAAAACAGACCGAAACCGATAAGCAGGATCCCGACAAAATGATTCACCCGCACCAGAATTTTCACGTTCAGGTGATCTTTAATCCGGTGAGCAATAAATACTTTTAATACATCAGCCCCGAAAACGGTCAACAGGGTTCCTATAAAAAAAGTTATTATGGCATGTTTTTCTCCTCCTAAAGTGGCGCTCACACCTACCATAGCTGAGATCCAGAAAAACCAGACAAACGGATTCATGATATTGAGGAAAAATCCTTTCAAAACATAAGTCAGCGGACCCGGAACACGGATTTCGATGCCCTTGTTGTTGTCTTCAACATGAATTTTATGAAGGAAGGTGTATATTCCAAACCCAATCAGTATTGAACCTCCGATTACGCCGACAATCATGTAGTTGTTTTTCTGGTTTATCAACTGCAAAGCTCCCAATAATGCCAGGTATACCACACTTATATCGCTCAGGAAAATACCAAAAGCCAGGAATATCCCCGACTTCAAACCCCGGTGGACACTGGTTTGCAGTAATGTAAACAATGCCGGGCCAAGTAATGCCGACAATGTTAGTCCGAGTATGATACCTTGTATAAAGGGATGCATGGTTGGGGGTTAGGGGATTGGTCTGATCTGGGAAATTTTATGTTAACACGAATGAAAAATTATAAGTATCAGGGTCGGAGTATTATTTACTGTTTTCTGTTTTCTGTTTTCTGTTTTCTGTTTATAAGAAATTCCGTCCAGCTATCGAGTTTCACATTTTTAAGTACACGCGGGAACTTATGTTGACCACCTTCTTTCCCGGACAACTTAAGCCATTCGTAGAAAACCGAAGGATCCATTACTTCAGCCGTTACTTCGCGTATGGCATGCAGCCGTTCGGTGCGGTAATCATCGTTCAGTATCTTAAGGTTTTCATCAAGGCAACCGGCGGCTACAGCAGCATCCAGGGGTGAATCGCAACCCAGGTACCATTTATGGGCAAACATTCCTTTCTCATGCTTTACACCGGCTACTGCAAACTCACGGATAGTGATGTTCAGTTTCTTCGAAAGCATTTCAACGGCATGGTTCAGGTTTTCCTGCGAGATATGTTCGCCACACAGACTCAGGAACTGTTTCGTACGGCCCGTAATTACAATCTCATTCAGGGCTTTGGAAGTAAAACGGATGGTATCACCAATGAGGTACCGCCATGCTCCGGCGCAGGTAGTTATCAGCAATCCATAATCTTTAAACTCCTCCACTTCGCTGATATTTAAAACCCGGGCATCCGGCTTCAGGTTCCCGTCATCATCAAAATTTGATTCATTGAACGGGACAAATTCATAGAAAATGCCGTTGTCAAGAACCAGCTGCATGGCATTGGTATTTGGCCGGCTCTGGTATGCAATAAAGCCCTCCGAGGCCAAATACGTTTCCATGTAGGTGAGCGGATGGGCGAGTAATTTCTCGAATCCTTTCTGATACGGTGCAAACGAAACACCTCCGTGCACATAAATGCTGAGGTTTGGCCACATATCGTGAATAGTGTTTAGATTGTAGGTTTCAATAATCTTCTCCAGCAATATCTGAAGCCATGCCGGGACCCCGCAGATGACCCCGATATCCCATTCAGGCGCTTTTTTTATAATTTCATCAAGCTTGGTTGTCCAATTGGTTTCTTTCGAGATCCGGTTGCCCGGTTTATAGAAATGCTGAAACCAGAAGGGCAGGTTGCCTGTAGTAATACCCGAGAGGTCACCTTCGTAATAAGTACCATTAAACTGAAGTTGGGTGCTTCCTCCCAGCATTAAAATTCCTTTCGAATAAAACTCATTCGGGAAATCGTATTTGGATAATGACCATAATTGTTTGAAGCTGGTTCTCTGAATTGCCCTGAGCATATCCCTGGTTACCGGCAGGTATTTACTGGAAGCACCGGATGTGCCCGAACTCAGGGCAAAATATTTTACCTGCCCCGGCCAGCTGACATATGCTTCGCCATTCAGTGTCCGGTACCACCATAGCCGGTGCATACTGTCGTAATCGTATAGTGGAACGCGCTGCCTGAACAAATTAAGCGGGTTACGCTGCCTGAGCATATCCTGGAAATTATATTCTTCGCCGAAAGAGGTGAGCTGAGCCTGCCGGAGTAGCTTTTTGAGGGTGCGGATCTGCATTTTATAAGCATCCTGAGTTTTCAGATTCTCCATCGGGATTTTGCCCCTCAACTCAATGGTACTCTTAATAATTGATCCAAGTATGGGCATAGTTACAATAAATTAGAAATTTATAGATGGCTAAATTAGAAATAATTTCTAAATTCGTGCATAACAAATCGTACGCTCTTTATTTATTTTAAACTCAATTCATTGAAGACAAGTACAATAAAAAAAACAGCCCGGTTTTCTGTATCAGGCATGCTGGCATTATCAGGGCTGGTTTTGATATTCCTGGCGGCATTTCTGATATTTGCAACTGCTACTGATTATAAACCTGCCGAAAAAGAAACCATAGCCATGGTTGAAACATCATTACCTGATACTATCCAGGCCGGCTTCCTGAAGCTTTATACCTGGAATATTGGTTATTGCGGTCTGGGGAAAAATATGGATTTCTTTTATGAGGGAGGCAAAATGGTGCGGCCCGACAGGAAATACTATGAGCTTTGCCGCGATGGGGTTATCTCCCAGCTCACAACCCTGAATAAGCCCGATTTTATTCTGTTGCAGGAGGTTGACCAGCATTCGGACCGTACTTACCTCGATGACCAGGTTGAGAAGATTACATCAGCACTAACGGGTTATACCTCATTTTTTGCACTCAATTACATGGTGAAGTTTGTCCCGGTACCCATTACATCGCCCATGGGTAAAGTACAAAGTGGCATTTTGACATTAAGCCGCTTTCAACCCATCGAAGCAACACGCTATAAATTCCCTTCTGCATACAGCTGGCCTAAACGTCTTTTTATGCTCGACCGCTGTTTCGTGCTTTCGCGTTATAAAGTGAGTAACGGAAAACAATTGGTTTTAATCAACACCCATAATTCGGCTTATGCCGATGCCGTTGAAATGCGTGCCAAAGAACTTAAACTGATAAAGGATATATGTGTGAATGAATATTCGAAAGGTAATTATGTGATTGCCGGGGGCGACTGGAATCAAAACCCGCTGCCTTTCAAACCGGGTCAAATACAGGATGGGAATATAGCTAAAGCAATTACCCCGGGAATTCCTTCTGATTTTCTGCCGGCAGGTTTCGAATGGGCATTTGATCCCAGATATCCTACCAACCGCGATGTTGATAAACCTTACAGCAAAGGAAAAACACTTACTACCATTATCGATTTCTACATCCTTTCGCCGAATATAACCTTACACACTACAAATACCCTTCAAAATAATTTTGCATTCGCTGATCATCAGCCGGTTGGCATGGAAGTAGAGCTGAAATAAACGGAGAAGTGAAACTGCTTGTATTTGTGCAAATATGATTATACTGAAACCGGGATAAATTGTCGAATTTCATAGCCCCAAATTCCAAACTCAAATCCCAGGTTCACAAGCAAGTGGGATTGTTGTGTAAGTCTTGCTTCACTGCTTCACGCAGGATTTTTGAAATTTGGAACTTGGGGTCTGGATCTTTTAAAAAATACGATCATTGATCCCATACCTGGTATAAGCATTACGTTACAATTCTTCTTCCCCGAACAATGCTGCAGAAATGCCATCGGCAAAAAGCCGTCCTTCAGGCGTAAGTATCAGTTTGCCATCCTGGTAAACCATCTGTTTTGTTTCAATATAACCCAGCGCGTTGACGAGAAGCTTCTCTGCATTGCCGGAACCGAACTTATGCTTTACTTTTACTAAATCACAGCCCCACATGGTACGAAGGGAAGTCATAATATATTCGTTTAACTGCGTAACCAGGCTTAAAACTTCCCGCTCCGATTCAACATGGCCTGATGCGGCGGTTTCAATGTATTTTACCAGGTTAGCCACATTCCGGCAACGCGAAACGCCATTGTACGAATGGGCGGATGGGCCTATACCCAGGTAATGTTTTCCCTGCCAGTAAGCCGTATTGTGACGCGAATATGCCCCGGGAAGGCAAAAATTAGAAATCTCATAATGCTCATATCCATGTTGCTGCATCAGTTCACTCAGAATGTGATAGTGAGAAAGCGAAAGGTTTTCATCGACCGGTTTCAGCTTTCCTTTTCGTATCATGACTTCCAGCGGGGTCTTATCTTCAACGGTCAGCGAATAGGCCGAAATATGTGAAATTCCGAACGAAAAAGCTTTTTCCAGATTTTCTTTCCATCCTTCGTCAGTCAGTGTGGGAATACCGTAAATCAGATCGATGCTAAGGTTGTGAAAACCGGCCTGTTGAGCATCTGAAATGCATTGAGTAACCTGGGAGGAGGAATGTGTGCGGCTCAAAAAGTCCAGGTCTTCCTGCCGGAAGGATTGTATGCCCATGCTGAGCCTGTTTATGCCAGCTTTTTTCAGGGCGCTGAGTTTTTCCGGGGTCAGGTCATCGGGGTTGGCTTCGAGGGTTATTTCGGCTTCCTTTTCAACAGGATAATTTTTGTAAATAGCCTTCACCATACTTTCAATGTCCGATGCCGGCAGAACCGAAGGTGTACCTCCTCCAAAATATATGGTTTCTACATTTTGGCCTGCCAGGTAATCATTCCGCTTCTTCAGTTCGTTTAGGATGGCATGCGGGACCCGGTCCATATTCCGGGTACTGGCTAAGGAATAGAAATTACAGTAATTGCACTTATACCTGCAGAAGGGAATGTGAATGTAGATTCCTGCCATGGTTTGCTGGTAAATGGTTAATCGTTATTGGAAAATGGGTTTGGGAAACTACAAGCTAAAGTTCAACATCTAAACAAATGAGGTATTTTATAATAACCCATTCGACTCCGACAATTAATTATTTTCCTGTTTAACCATCAACTATTTCTTCAGCACAATCCTGAAGGTGGAGCCTTTCCCGATAACGGAGCTTTTTACAAAAATCTTTCCCTTATGATATTCCTTGATGATCCTTTTGGAAAGCGATAAGCCCAACCCCCAGCCGCGCTGCTTGCTTGTGTAACCAGGATTAAAGATGGTACGGAACATGTTTCGTGGAATCCCTTTGCCTGTATCTGAAATATCAATAGTTACCACCTTGTCTTCTTCAAGAAGAACAATAGTTATTGTTCCCTGGCGTGTCATGGCATCCACTGCATTTTTTACCAGGTTTTCAATTACCCATTCGAACAATTGCAGGTTTAAGGGCACAACAATCGATTGTTCAGGAGGGACATTAATAGAGTAGTTTATTTTTTGCGAAGTACGTGTTTTGAGGTACGATACCGAATTATAAATAACCGATACCACATTCTCGGGAACGAGCGATGGATTTGACCCGATTTTCGAGAAACGATCCGTAATGGTACTGAGGCGGTTTACGTCTTTCCGGAGCTCATCGATAGTTTCGCTGCCGATATCTTTGGTTTCGAGGTAATCAACCCAGGCCATCATCGACGAAAGCGGCGTGCCAAGCTGATGAGCTGTCTCCTTGGCAAGCCCTGCCCACACCTGGTTTTGCTCGCTTCGCCGCGCGGTGCTGAACAGCATATATGCCACCAACAGGAAGATACCTATTATCACTAACTGTATGTATGGAAAATAACGCAGCTGCGTCAAAACATAGGAATCTTTGTAAAAAATAAGGGTCTTCCCCTGCCCTGCAATACGTATCTCGATGGGTTCGTTTTCAGCGGCCATATCATGAATCATCTTTTGCAGATACACCGTATCATGAATATGCAGCGTATCAATCTGCCCAAAGGCCAGTGCCCGTGATCGGGCACTGTCAGTTACCAATACCGGTACCGATGCCGAGTTGTTGACTACTTCACTGAAAAATGAATTTACCAGGTTATTCATTACCACCTGCATTTCGGTAAACAACTTGGAATCCTGGTAATAGATATAGTTAACCTCATTTTTATAGTATGGTACGGGAATCGGCGGATATTTAGAAAATTCTTTTTTAAGATACTTTTCCATCCCGGGAATAGTATCAGAGCTGAAAACGGTGTTCCGGGTGGACGTTATATTGCCATTGCCATCTGTCAGAATAACGGGAATTGATGTATTGTTCTGGATGATCTTCATATAAAAACCAGGATCCTCGTTCGGTCCAGCTTTAATAAGCCGTTGCATGGCTTCGGCATATAACTGCACTTTGTTCCGCTCTTCTTCCTGGATCTGGTTGAAGAATTTCTGTGTCGAATTCACCAGTTGGGCACGGGTTTGCAACGCATTGGCCCAGGTATGTATTTTCATGCGCTCGTCATTAGCTATTTTTTTAACAAGCAGGTTGGAATACCAGAGTGAAAATGCAATAATTACAATGGCGAAAATAAACAGCAGGATTTTCCAGAGTTTTTTCCGGGAATAAATACTATAACGGTTTAAAAAAGATCGTTTCATATTAAAACTTTTCGTAAAAGCGTACAAGAGCTCTGTCATTCCAGAATATCCTGGCGGCGTTCAGATTTTCAGGCTGATTCCTGATTTATCAGGGCAATAAATATACAACAATACTTTTATGGGCCAGATCCTGAGAACTTTTCAGTTAAAAGTGTTCACCCTGTTTTTTTTATTCGAAATCAAGCATAATCAGTTAAAACATGCCCTCGCCTTGTCACCCCTCGCCTTGTCGCCCCTCACCCTAACCTCTCGTAACTCTGCCGCTTACTCCACTTTCTTATCGTCGTCCCACTCAATCACAAACTTCCCTTGCTCCTGATTTTTGAGGTTGTCTTTCTCTTTGAGTTGCTGAGCTTTTTTTAGTGTGTCGCCCGACATCCACCTGAATTCCTTCTTCAGCGCCTGTTTGAGTTCTACTTTTTGCTCTTTCAGATCGCCGGATATCTTTTCGCGCAACGCTTTCTTGTCATATTTAACGATGGGGTTGTCGACAGTACCTGTGAGCGAAACAAATACCTTGGTGCGGCCACGGCCGTCATCTTCCACCGGGCCAAATTCAGCCTGGTTATCGAAGCCCTTATTGTGTATTTTAAATTTTGACGCAACCAGGTCGGCCAATGCCAGGGTGAAATGATAGTCGAGCCCGTTATCAAATGTATGTGTTCCCATAAGTTGCAGATCGATGGCGCTCGATTTTATTTCCATTGCCGGGATATAAATAACCTGGTTGGCTATATCGATCTGGTTATGCAGGTTAGCAAAACGGATATCGGACAGATCCTGCACTTTTAAAAATTTTGAAAGACTCTGCATCGGGCTGTAATTCACCAGCCTGCCATTTTCGATCATGATTTCGGCATGTGTTTTAATGGAATTGAGATCGATATCTAAGTTATTTCTCATCGAGCAGGCAAAAATCACATCTGCACTAACCACTCCTTCGAGATTTGCGTCTTTCAGATCATCCTGCCCGAAGTTACCAAATTCAGTGAACAGCATTTTGACATTCACATTCTCGAGGCGAGCCTTGGCCTGCAACAGTGAAAATTTCCCGTCACGCGCATTTATATTCGCCTGGCCTGTCACTCTTCCCTGGCAGGTAAGCATGGCGATATCGGCAACAGAAAGTACTTTATCCTGCATTTGAGCAATCCCGGTCATATTGACGGCGCTAAACTTACCGAAGGTGAAGTTTGTACTGTGTACCTGCAGGTTGTGAATGCTGATATCTCCGGGTAACCTGAACTGGTATTCGTCGGTTGAGCTCTGCTGTGCACCCGATAATTCGTCCCAGTCGAACCGCTGCGAGTTCAGCGAACCTGTAATTGAAAGGCTTTCATTCTTAACGAATATCCAGGATAAAAGATTACCCAGCGTACCATGCAGGCTGAAATCACTGCGCCCTGCCTGAAAAGTAAGTTGCTGCAACTGCAGGTCGTTCCCGTTAAAAGCAAATGCCGATTGTATGCCCTTTATCGGAAGATCGTATTTTTTCAGCCCGAGACTGGCCTGCTGAATGCTGCCGGTACCTGTAAAACTACTGTGAAGAAAATCAGCAGATGCCGGATGCTTGATATCAGCTATCCTGCCATTAAAAGCAGCATTCACCTTTAACCAGCCACTCATGGATGAAAAGTGCTCGTATTTCAGGAATTGCTGAAGTTCATTTAGGTTCAGGCTGGCACCGAGGTTACATTTCAACGTAGGTGATGAAAAACCCAGCATAAGAAGCGATCCGCTTACATAACCATCACCCAGGCTCGCCTTGAGGTTGCTGATAGAGAGTGATTCATTTTCCCCATCTTGTTTTACGTTATAAACAGCCGATGCTGAAACGTTACGCAGGCCAACGCCTGATTTGCTTTCCGTAATAATCCCGTTTTGCATATCAAGACGAATATTTACTGCCGGCAAATGACTGCCTCCCACATTACCCGAGATTTTTGATGTGATATTCCCTTTCCCCTGGAATTTGTATCCATCGAAACTCCTGGTATATTTTTCGGGAACCAGCGACAGCATTTCCTGGAGGGTAGATCCGGTTGCAGCTATATCGAGATTGACCTGCTTTTGCTTTTCATTATACACAAAACTGCCTGAAGCGGTAAGATTCAGTTTCCCCGTTTCGAAAGCACCTTTTTGAATGTTGTAAAGTCCTGCACGACTATCTGCATCCAGCAATAGCCACATATTAAATGCACGATTTGACAAATAGCTGATTCCCTGCGATTTGAAATCCCGGATCAGGATGTTACCGGCCAGGTCGAGGGTATATTTGGTACTGCCGAAATTGCCTTTTGCAACAAATCCCGGTACATGAACATCCACGAATGTACGGGAAACATCATCGATATAACGCAGATGCAGGTTATGGATAATAACGCGCTGCAACTCGAAATTGAAATTATCATTACTGCTTCCACCGGTTTGTTTCCAGAAATGGAAATTGTCGCTGCTATCAGCATATATATGCGGACCCAATTCAATATTATCCAGCCTTATATTTTTAACGCGGTATTTTTTTCTTAAAAGATCTATAATATTAAACCGCAAAGAAATGGTCCCTGCCGTAAGCAAGTTGTTTTTTGTCGGAGTTTTTAATGCTTCCTTTATCCGCACACCGTTAAAACGCACGGAGGCAAAGGGGAAATCCTTGATCAGACTGAGCTGCACATCATCAATCTGCACCTCTGCGACCAGGGATTTGTTTATTTCGGTGATAAACAAATTCTTAACTTCTGGCCCAAGGAATTGTTGCGCCACGAAAAGCAACAAAACAATGAACGCAATAATGCTTACTGTCCATATTGATATAACCCTCAGGGTTTTATAATGCATAAGCCGGTAATGTGATTTTTATAAACTGTAACGCAAAAATACTATTGTTATTAGAATTAAAGGGAGAAATATTTTTAGCAGTAAATAAAGGCCTTTCAATGAAAAAATTCCTGGCATACAATGGTAATGCAGTTTATAAATTGGGCATGAAATAATAATGAGTCTTTGATATGGTATCTCTTCCGGATCTGTTCAGTTTTTCAGGAGGCCACCAAATCTATAAAACTAATTTTCTTTTTTCAGGTTAGCCTGAAATAATTCAGTTCCAAAATCTGATACCATCCCCGGTTTAATATCGTTCATGCAGCGGAAATGCTTTTTGGGGCATGTATGAAGCCCTTTTTGCGTACACGGTCTGCATGAAATATCTGTTTCTGCAACCCTGCTGTTTTCCGGCAACGGGAAGAAGCCCAGTTCGCGGGTTGTTGGTCCGTAAACTGCTACCACAGGGACTTTCATGGCTTGTGCCATATGCAGCATTCCCGTATCGTTGGTAAATACCATAGCCGCTTTGCCCAGCAAGGCAGCGGATCCCATCAGGCTGAGTTTGCCGGCAAGGTTAAGCGAACTTGTTTTCATTTGGGTCTGCACACTGTTGCAGATTTCAACATCACCCGGACCGCCGATCAAAACCGTTGAAGCCCCCGTTTGCGAACAGAATGTATCGGCTGCTGCAGCAAAGCCTTCAGCCGGCCAGCGTTTGTTTTCCCATTGTGCACCGGGAGCTACTACAAGAATCGGAGTTCCTGCGGCAAAGTTATTCCGTTTTAAAATCTCTGTAATTTTTTCTTTTTCAGCTGCAGCCGGATATACCTCTGTTCCTTTTCCATCATACTCAACACCCAGTGCTTCAGCCGACTCAAAATAGCGCAGGTATACAGGTTTTATTTCCTTATAAACTTTAATGTTGAACCGGATCAGGAGGTCACGCGCAAGCAGCTTTTTTGAAAAACCTGTTATAAGGGCCCCCGAACCTTCAGATATCAATACACTTCGTATATTTCGCTGAATATCAAATATATGAGAATATTTGTTTTGCCGTACAAATTTACGAACCCTGCTCAATTCCCCTTTGCCTGCATTTTTATCAAACGTGATAATATTACTGAGATGCGGATTACCTGACAGCACAACCGCGAATTCCTTCTTCACCAGGAAATCGATCTGAACTGCGGGGTACTCGTCATGCAAACAACGTATCAGAGGCGTTGTAAGTATCACATCACCGATTGAACTGAACCGGATA
>Ga0079306_1002390_pt1 | contig 10559 bp, 3 predicted proteins | sample Methanotroph_Enr_FD_79181 | JGI IMG/M metagenome (GOLD analysis project Ga0079306, IMG submission 79181) | Enriched soil microbial communities from Old Woman Creek wetland in Ohio, USA - Methanotroph_Enrichment_5 | ecosystem: Environmental > Terrestrial > Soil > Wetlands | place: USA: Ohio...
ACTTACAAACTTCACGCGGAACGGGAAGTGCATTGCCTGCGGAAACACGATCTTTCATGGAAAGCCGTTTTTCGGCTGACTTTAGCGGTGTGCGCATACATACCGGAGACACCTCGGTGCAAATGAACCAGCGAATTAATGCACAGGCATTTACCTATGGTAACGACCTGTATTTTAACAGTGGGAAATATTCACCTTCCACTTCCGAAGGAAAAACATTGCTCGCTCACGAACTCACCCACACCATCCAGCAAGGGGCAAGTGCGCATGTTTCAAGCCCGGTAACGGCTGCTGCTTCAGGAAATAATACCGTTGCCACAAAAACCATATCCCGCAAAAACATAATTCAGCGAAGCCCCTCAAACTTAGCTGCTGCAGTTGGTTTGGCCAAAGGCGAACAAGGCAAAGTCATTGCCAACAAAGAAGGTGCCGATGGATTTCGTTTTGGCTGGCAACAATTAACCGATTATTTTAAGACGACTCTTGGAGCCGAAAAAGTACTTCCCGACGGTGCTTCCGGCGATTCAACCACAGTTCCGATATCGAATATTAAAAAGAAAAACACCGCCAAAGGTGTAAATATAATTACTCCTGACGGTAAACTTGCTGTTGGCGAACGCGATGCCATGCCAAGCTGGTGCGGTATTTTTGCATTCTGGTCGCTGAATAAGGCCGGGGTACCAATGAAAAAGTGGCTGTTGGGTAATATGACTATTCCTCCTGAAGCTGCGATTGCTCCCGGAGTTGCTCCTCAACCCGGATTTTTGGCATATCGGAACCTTCGCTCCCACTATGGCCTGGTAAGCAGCGTTCAGGGTTCAAAAATATCAACAGTGAATGGCAACACAGCCGGTGCCGACAACCTCGGAGGTGAAATTCAGGAACAAACCCACGATATTGCAAATTGGACAGCATTTATTGACCCGATGAAGCTTACCGATGGAGCCGTTCGGAATCCTGAAACAGGGGTAGAAGGCAAATCCAAGTCTTTGCGCGAAATGCAAAGCGAAATGTTTGGCGTTCAACGGAAAGAAAATGAAGGACACACCTATGAAGGCATTGAAGATGAAGGAAAAGATACTGACGGGAAAGAAATTCAAACTAAAAAGCAAGATGTAGCCATTCAGGCACAAACCAATTCGCCTGCAGCCAAAGAAAGTGAGCCGAAGAAAGAGGAACTGCAACGCAAAGAAGAAAACAAGGAAGAAGAAGAGGTAAATACTCGCAGTAAAGAACACATTTATGCACAAGCCGGAGCGAATGGCTCGGGCAACAACCCTGTTCAACGTAAAGAAGAAGAATCGGGTATCCATTCAGGTGCAAATAACGAGGAAATGGTAAGTCGTGCGGCCAATAGTTCACCTCCTGAACATTTTGAGCAACAAACAAAACAACCCGTTGAAGAAGAAAAAAACATCCAACGGAATGCCATCATCAATGGAGCAGGCAACAGCTCACCACCTGTGGCACTTTCCCAAAGCAGCGATTCAAGTTCGTCTGTCCGGATCAACCGCCAAATTTTGGTACAATCGGCAGCAGACAGTTCTCCGCCCGAGAAAGAACCGGGTACAGCCGTCCAGCGCAAATCAGAGCCCAAAGTTCAACGGCTTTTCGGATGGATTAGCGATGCCGCAAATTGGGTTGGAGACAGGCTCGAAGATGGCAAAAGATGGTTGCTTGGCAAAATCAAGGATTTAATAGTTAAAGTGCCGGGCTACAAAGCCTTGCGTATCGTTTTGGGCCACGACCCAATCAGTGGCGAAACAATTGAACCTACCGGTTATAACTTCATCGATGCGGCAATCGATCTGATGCCGTTCGGTTCACTCATCAAACAAAAACTTGAAGAATTAGGCATTCTAGAACAAGCCGCCAAATTTGTTGAAAAATCATTTGGCCGCGTCCGCAAACTCATCAGCGGTATCTCCGACACCTTTGCCAATTTCTTCGACAGCTTATCACTTTCCGATTTAAAAGATGTGCCCGGCGTTTTTCGTCGTTTGGAAAATGCATTTACATCATTCTTCAATCAGGTTATCGACTTTGCCAAAGGCATTGCAACCGACTTCCTCGAATTCATTAAAAAAGCGCTTCTAATTCCGCTCGGAATTTACATCAAAACCAAAACTAAGTTCTGGGATTTGCTGTGCCTCATTATTGGGAAAGATCCACTTACCGACGAGGTTAAAAAGCCCACAGGTGCCAATATTCTGAATGCAATTCTCGGCATAAGCGACGATGGCATCGAGCAGCGCAAAAAAATGCAGGAAACAGGTACTTTCAATAAAGTAGCTGCATGGATTGACAAGGGAATTTCAGTATTTTCTCGTGCTTACGACATGCTGGTTACAGCGTTTAAAGGATTGTGGAACATCGTCACGATCAATGCACTCATGCATCCGGTTGAGACGTTCCTGAAGATTTTCGATTCGTTTTGGCAGCCCATTAAATTGGTAGGTACTTTCTTTATTGAGGCCGGTATTGCCATCCTGAAAATTGTGAAGGATGTGCTGTTCAAATGGATTTCAGCCAAAGCCAAAGAAACAAAAGGCTTCTACCTGGTTACCGTGCTTATTGCCAAAGACCCGTTCACCGGAGAAAGCGTGCCCCGCACCACTGAAAACTTAATAAAAGGCTTCATGTTGCTCAGCGAAAATGGTGAAGAGCAGTTCAATAAAATGAAAGAAAGTGGTGCCATCGACCGCGCCACGTCCAAAATTGATGCTGCAATAGCCATCCTGAACTTCACCTGGGAATATGTAAAAGGTTTGTTTATCAGTCTATGGGAATCGTTTAGCTGGAAGGATCTGTTGCTGCCAATTCTGGCTTTTGGTAAAATCATTGCCACATTCAAAAACCCAATATTGAGGCTTATTTCCTTCATTATTAGCGTAGTAGTGGCCCTTTTCGAAGTTATTCTCCGGATGATGGGATTCCCGATTGATCTGGTTTATAAGTTGATCGACAATGTCAAAAAAGCCTGGGCAAGTATAAAAGCAAATCCTTCAGGATTTTTAATGAACCTGCTGAAAGCCATAAAACAAGGCTTTACGCAATTCTTCGACAATATTCTCACCCACTTGTGGAACGGACTGAAAGCCTGGTTAAAACAGGAACTCGAAGATACCGGCGTACCAATGCCAACCGACTATACCGTGATGGGTATTATCAAGTGGATTCTGGCTATTCTGGATATCACCATGGAGAAAATCTGGAAGAAACTTGAAGCACGCGTCGGAAAGGAAAAGGTCGATAAAATACGAAATCTCATTGCAAAAGCCGAAGCAATAATCGACAAGGCCAACGAAGCCATTGAGTTTATTGAAGATGTTCGCAAACGTGGCATGGATGCCATTGTTGACAAAATCAAGGAAAAGCTGAGCAACATGTGGGATATGGTTCTCGAAGCCATCAAGAACTTCATCATGGACCAAATCATTAAAAAGGTCACTGCAAAACTGCTCAGCATGCTCGACCCCACAGGCATTATGGCTGTGATTAACAGTGTGATTGCTTTGTACAAAGCCATTCAATCGTTCTTTAAATATCTCGCCCGAATTTTAGGCATTATTAATTCGTTTGTCGAAGGTATTGTTGAAATATGCGCCGGAAATATTGCCACAGCAGCCAACTTCCTCGAAAACTCGCTGGCAAGCGGCATACCAATAGTTATTGGGTTCCTTGCAAACCAGGTTGGACTCGATCTTAGCGGCCGCATCAAAGAAATACTTGGCACCGTTCGCGAAAAAGTGGACAAAGGTCTTGACTTCCTCATCGACAAACTGGTTGGCTTTGTTGAGAAGCTGGTTGAAAAGGTAATGGCAGCTAAGGATAAGGTACTGGGATGGTTAGGAATGAAAAAAACGTTTACATCTGCTTCAGGGAAGAACCATTCCATGTATTTTAAGAAAGCTGGAGACAAGTCGAATCTTATTATGGAGAGCGACCCAACACCTGTTGGAATCTTCTTATCAAAACGGAAAAGCGAAATACCGACAGATACAGCTCTTGATGTAGCAAAAAAAGCCGACCATTTATCTAAAATTACTCAAGCCGAACAACTGGTTAAAGATATTGACACGCTTACTTATCCAAAAGATAAAACTGCACCTCAGGACGATAAGAATGAGATAGAAATTCTAAATAAATCTGATGCACTCATTGAATTACTAAAAATACTTGATCCTAAAAAAGGCGCCGGAGTTATTCCAGCGCCAACATTCCTTCCCGGATTTAATGGCAATAAGGCTCAATTCATGGAAGTGAAGTATTTAAGTGGATTCTCAGATGATAAGAATCCGACACTACCAAAACCTAACTATCAAAAAGGTGAAGATGCCAGTAATTATAAAGGCACGTTGCAAGGTGCATTAACTACGTTGGACTCAATGGGTGTTAGGGCCAAGTGGGTAGCTTTCCACATTGTAAATGACAATTACGGAGGAAAAGCTACTGATTCAAATCTAGTTCCAGCTCCTCAGGAAACAAATAAAGATTACCTAAACAATTTTGAAGTAAAACTGAAAACTTATTTGAAAGATAAAGAAACAGTCTGGATGAAATTTTCGTGCCAATATAAGGGAACAACGCCATTCTTAGCTTCTATGAATGCAACTGGAGGAGCAATGAAATTCGATAATAACCAATGGGTTGAAGACAGTTCGAAGAAAGAACAATTCTCTGCAAAACTTGACCCGCCATCAGTTTTAAAGGTACAAGTTAATAGCTTAAAGCAGGACGCTGTTCTGTGGTATTTTTATACCAGCGAAACCGCTTTGACCACTGATACACTTGACACCATTGCAGCCAAAGTAGCTAAGAATGTTCGATTCAATGATGTCAATGATTTATTGACAATTATGACATCCAAGTATAATAAAGACATAATTAAAAAAGCAGACTCCAAGGGACAATTGGATTATAAGTAGCTGATGAATTAGACATTAAAACAAGTTTCAAAATAGATCAAGTGTACTGAAACAAACAAAAGAATTGATGGAAACAAAAAATTCAAAAAAACTAACAATATGAGCAAACCACGTTTTATTTACCGCAGGGCAGCACGAAAAAGCTCATCTACTACGCATGCTGCAGCTTCAAAACAAACCTCTTCTTTTTTTGATTTTGGGCAAAGTGAGCTTTCGTTTTTTTCAGGAAAGACTCAGGAGTCAGCCAAAATAAACCGTAAATGCGACACCTGTGAAAAAGAAGATAAAAAGGTTCATAAAAAGGAGGACACTTCTACTGGTAATTTAGCAACTCCGGAAGTAATGGGCAAAGTTCAGGCATTGCAGGGCGGAGCGGCTTTACCCACAAAAACCAATAGCTTTTTTGAAAGCAGACTGAACGCCAGTTTAAGTCAGGTGCGTATTCACAACAATTCCGAAGCCGGTCAGTTGGCGACATCGCTTGGCGCCAAAGCATTTACTTACAAAAACAACATCGTTTTTAATAAAGGTGAGTACAATCCTGAAAGCGCTGAAGGAAAACATCTTCTGGCACATGAACTAACCCATGTGGTGCAACAGCAAGGTTCAGATGGTATTTTTCGTGAAACTCAACCCGACCGGCGCGAAGATGCCCGCAGTCGTGCGCCACGTCGCGACTTTAGTCCTGAACTTGGTGATTTCTGTACGCCGTATCCAAGTTACTACCAGGCTCTCAGGGCAAGCATTACCATGCATGCGGTCTTGCTACCGGCCGCTGCAGCTTTATTCGGGCCAACTGTTGCAAACCTTTGGCGGAAATACCTGTCACGCCGGAAAGGCGACAGTCTTTCGCCTGAAACGTTTTTGCCCGGCTCCGATATTTCGAACCGGTTTACCAATGCAAAAGTTACCGAAAACCGACAAATCGATTTACTGAACATTGCCCAAAGCAATTTATCCCGGTTACCGGTAATTCCGCCGTATACATGGACTCCCGTTCCATTGGCTCTTTTCATATCAGCCGGAGATATCAATTTCCCGATAAACTTTAACAATCCGTTTGACACACCAGGGCATATTGCCGGTGGAGTTGGCAGCAGCGATGCCGGTCCTGATTGGAGAATGTCTCTGGGAAGCCTCCTTTTTTACCGAATGACAGACGACAAAGGAGAAACCACCAAGCTAATTATTCGATCGGGAATCGACTTTTGGGTGTTCGATGCCATGGACTTTTGTCCGGGCGATCCGGGATCAGGTTTAGAACAAAACCTAACCATTCCGCTTAGTCGTCTCGAAGCAAGCAACTGGGCATACGATGTTCCGATATTGGTTAATTTCCCTGGACCGGCAGCTAGTCGCGAAATACTTGGCGACCAGTTGAACACATTATTTCCGCCTAATTCAGATGACAGCCAGCGCCGCGAAAGAGCACTTCCGCCACGACCTCAAATGCCATCAATCAGGGGAAACAGACGATAATAAAGGTGAATCACGCTGGATTCATTCTGGCAAACCGATCGATAAATGAGATGAAAAAATTGATTACATTCGTGTGTGAATCTTCTGCTAATCAAATAAAAATGATAAACTCACTAAATACCGAACTTTCCCAATTAGCTGATCTGATAAAGCAAAAGCTTGCGTATTTTCTTGGCAATCCAGTTAAGTCTGCAAAAACAATTCGCATCGCTCCTGAAAGCGAAAACTCAACACTGTTGAAGTTCAGAAATCAGTATCAATTGAGTGAGAACGAATATCTGACCTTTCTGATTGCTTTGGTACCTCACGTTTTGCCCGATTTTTTTGGCGAAATAATTCAGGAAATATTACCCGGAGGTGGCGATTTTGCTGAATTTGGAGGAATAAAAGGCACCAACCATAGGGGCGTTTTACCAACCGGCGAAACCGTGCAATTCATTTTGGCCGGACGCAATATCGAAAAAAGGTTGGAGATTCAGGAAATATTTAGTGAGCAAAGCACTTTTTACAAAAACAGCATTTTATGGCTCGAACCCATTCGCGAAGGTGAACCGGTTATGAGTGGTCGTATCATTATTGCACAAGAATGGATTGATAAAATTCTGTTCGGTAAAGACTATGAACCTCGTTTTGGACTCGATTTTCCTGCAAAAAAAATAAGCACCAGTATGAATTGGTCCGATTTGGTTCTTCATCCCCGTACAAGTCAGCAAATAGAGCACATCAGTATCTGGCTTGAACATCACACTCAGATAATGGACGATGAAAACCTGAAACGCAAAATAAAACCTGGCTATCGCGTTTTGCTGTACGGTCCTCCGGGTACAGGAAAGACCCTTACAGCTGCCTTACTCGGGAAACAATTTAACAGAGATGTTTACAGGGTCGATTTGTCACAAATCGTTTCCAAATTTATCGGCGAAACCGAAAAAAACCTCGAAAATGTCTTCCGGCGTGCTGAAAGCCGCAACTGGATTTTATTTTTCGACGAGGCCGATGCCTTGTTTGGAAAACGAACAAACGTTCAGAGTTCGCACGATAAATATGCCAATCAGGAAGTTTCGTACCTTTTGCAGAGAGTAGAAGATTTCCCGGGATTACTTATCCTTGCAAGTAACTTTAAAAACAATTTAGACGATGCTTTTATCCGACGCTTTCACGAAATAGTGCACTTTCCAATGCCCGATGCTCATGACCGTCAAATGCTCTGGACCAAATCATTGCCGAGCAACTTGCAACTTCACGAATCGGTAGACCTGATAAAAATTGCCGAAACCTATGAACTAACCGGAGCATCGATTCTTAGTGTGATACACTATGCCTCTCTTACATCGTATGCCCAACAAAAAACAGAGCTGCACGCAAACGACATTATTGATGGAATCAGGCGCGAATTTATGAAAGAAGAAAAATCATTCTAGTGTTGTGTTAAGTGCCTAATGGCCGAACATCATTCCGAACTAGTTTCGTAATCTATTGAATATAAACAAGATGCTGAACTAAATTGAGCATGACGCCGGATGTTTCAAGCTTAACACATCACGAGTTGCACGTTGCGCGATTAGAGGTAAAGAATAAAATATGCTCGAAAAGTTAAATATGGTTTCAGGAATTAAGATGTATTTAGAAACAAAAACGCCGCAATCGTTATGATTACAGCGTTTTATAAATACTTTTTGTATCCCGGTTGGGATTCGAACCCAAGACCTACGGCTTAGAAGGCCGTTGCTCTATCCAGCTGAGCTACCGAGACATCCTTTTAAGCGGTTGCAAATATATAAAAATAAGCTTCCGTTCAGGCACGATTTCTGAAAAAACAAAAAGAAACCGGCAATTACATTCTGTCAGTCTGTAAATACCGGTATCATTGATTTTTTTGATGTTTTCAAATCAGATCAGTTCAATTTTATTTGCCTGGCATTTGGCTTTCATTTCTTCGGGCCAAATACTCGATTGAATTTCGCCAATATGCGCTTTCCGCAGAAAATACATACACAAACGCGATTGCCCGATGCCGCCACCAATTGAAAGTGGAAGTTCTCCGTTCAATAAACGTTGATGCCAGTATAAGCTCTTGCGGGCATCATTTCCGGTGATGGCAAGTTGCTTTAACAGGGTTTCTTTGTCAACACGGATACCCATGGAGGACAATTCAAGCGAAGTTTCCATTACAGGGTTCCAAACCAGGATATCGCCGTTAATTCCTTTGCGATTGCCAATAGTGGGCGTGATCCAATCATCGTAATCAGGTGCACGTCCATCATGTTTTTCACCTCCGGGAAGAACACCGCCAATACCAATGATAAACACGGCGCCATACATTTTGGCGGCTTCATGTTCACGTTCTTTAGGCGATAAATCAGGATATTGTTCTTCCAGCTCTTCTGAGTGAATGAAGGTAATTTCTTCAGGAAGGATCGGGTTTATCTGTGGAAAATGTTCAGAAACGATGTACTCGGTGCGTAAAAATGTAGAATAAATTTTCCTGACAATTTTTTTCAGAAAAACCAGGTTGCGTTCTTCTGCTGAAATTACCCTTTCCCAGTCCCACTGGTCAACGTAAAGTGAATGAATGTTAGTCAATTCTTCGTCGGGACGTATAGCATTCATATCGGTGTAAATTCCATATCCTTGCTCAATATTCAGGTCAGCAAGGGTCATTCGTTTCCATTTGGCAAGCGATTGAACCACTTCAGCCCTTTGGTCGCCAAGTTCTTTTACCGGAAAACTCACCGGTCGTTCAATTCCGTTTAAATCGTCATTAATACCGGTCCCTTTCATCACAAACAAAGGTGCTGTAACACGTCGTAAACGCAACTCGGATGCAAGATCTTGCTGAAAGCTATCTTTCACAAGTTTGATGGCCTTTTCTGTTTGGTTCACATCAAGCAAAGGCTGGTAATTTCGGGGGATAAATAGTTTCATTAATTCTACTTTTTTAAATGGTTATTTTTATCAGAAATAGCTAAAATGAATTTTTTCATCACAAAAATAGCAACGAAGCAATCATTCCGAAGCTTTTTGGGCCATTATTATTAAAATATCGTCATTTTTCGCCATATTTTGTAATCATTTAGCAGAAACAGAAAATTGAACAATAAATTACAACTAATGATTTCAGGCGATCAGTTTGAGCCAAAAACCGGAATCCAATTTTACAATTCAGGAAGCTGAATCGATTAGAATTTCTATTTTTACCCAAAATTCAGCTTGAAAAACCTGCCTTCAAATACATTTCAGCTTAGCCTGATTAAAATTGCCAAATGGTTTAATCTGGTCATGCCAATCGTTGTTCTTTTTTATCAGGACAATGGATTAAGCATGTCGCAAATATTTATTCTGAAGTCGGTTTATTCCATCGCGATGGTGGTTACCGAATTGCCTTCAGGATATATGGCCGATGTTTGGGGTTGCCGGAAAACGATTCTTTTGGGGGCAGTTCTGGGGACGATAGGAATTATCATATACAGTATTTCGTCCGATTTTGCCAGTTTTGCCATGGCTGAAGTGATCCTTGGGGTTGGGTTCAGTTTCGTTTCCGGAGCCGACTCTGCCATGCTCTACGATTCGCTCAAGGCCGAAAAGCGTGAGCTGGAATATATAAAATTTGAAGGAAGCATAACTTCAATTGGAAATTTTGCGGAAGCGTTGGCAGGTGTCGCCGGAGGATTGCTGGCAACAATCAGCTTACGAACGCCTTATTATTTCCAGATTTTTGTAGCTGCAATTGCCATTCCTGCTGCCTTTTTCCTGAAGGAACCACAACATGTTCAGGAAAGAATCCATCTAAAAATGAAGGAGATTCTGTCCATCGTAAAAATGACTTATCTGCAACCGGAAATGAGAAGTGCCATTTTGATTTCGTCGTTTACTGGTGCAGCTACACTTACCTACGCGTGGTTTGTCCAGCCATATTTCGAAAAAGCCGGGGTCCCAATTTCGGTTTTCGGAATTTTATGGACGATGCTTAACCTGTCAGCCGGAGTTTTCTCGATGTTTTCGTACCGGATTGAGCGATGGCTTGGCCGCAAAAGCACATTGCTGCTCATTGTAACCCTTTTGTCGCTTGGATTTATCCTTACTTCGATTGAAATCAGTTTGGCCGGAATTGCGATCCTTTTTGGCTTTTACATGGTTCGGGGAGTGGCAACC
>Ga0079306_1002391_pt1 | contig 10556 bp, 10 predicted proteins | sample Methanotroph_Enr_FD_79181 | JGI IMG/M metagenome (GOLD analysis project Ga0079306, IMG submission 79181) | Enriched soil microbial communities from Old Woman Creek wetland in Ohio, USA - Methanotroph_Enrichment_5 | ecosystem: Environmental > Terrestrial > Soil > Wetlands | place: USA: Ohio...
CACTCGCGCGCGGCTGTAGTTCAATGGTAGAGCGTCAGCTTCCCAAGCTGAAAGTTGCGGGTTCGAGCACCGTCAGCCGCTCCAACGCATTCTCGGCGACCACCCTTGCGGTGGTCGTCTTGCGTTTGGGCTTGAACGCGTCACATCCCCAGCGTACTATCGAACACGTGTTCGTATAGTTGCTCCTCAGGTCCCGCCCTCGCCGAGAAGGCAGGGTGGTCGACATGTGTAACGCACGACAGACTCAGGCGGCGACGATCGGGGCGCCGCCGCGTGCTGCGCTCGCTCTCGTGTGCGCGATGTGCGTAGCGGGGGTCGCGTTGGCGCGACCGGTGGTGGCCCGCGCCGGGTGGCCGCTGGATACCGCTGACGCGCGAGTGATGCTCGCATTCGGCGCAGTCTACTCGGCAGGAGGCCAGAGCGCGCAGCATCGCGGTGCGGATCTCGAGGCGTCGGACGGCGTGCAGGTGCTCGCGCCGTTCTCGGGTCGGGTCAGCTTCGCAGGTAGCGTTCCGGGCGTGGGTGGTGGGCGGGTCGTCGCGGTGACGATTGAGACGGCGCGGGGCAAGGTGACGCTACTGCCGCTCGATCATGCGTCGGTCGCGCGCGGGGACGAGCTCGCCGAGGGCGCGGTGGTAGGCCCGCTTGCGGCGAACGGCGACGGCTCGAGCGCGAGCACGCACCTGCACGTGGGCATGCGCGAGGGCGACCTGTACGTCGACCCGCTCGCGGTCATGGCACCGGCGACGCCTCCAACTACCGATCAGAGCAGCGGAGTCGGGGTAGGCGCGGGCAGCGGCGTCACTGTGGATGCGGGTGTCTCGGTCGGGTCGACCGGGGCGGGCGTCACGCTTGGGGCTGGGGGCACCATGCCCGCAGGGGTCAGCTTGGCGCCGCAGGCGTCGACCGCGCGAGCGCCGCGCACTCGCAGCGCGCGTGGTGGACAGGGCGCGTCGTCCGCCGTCAGCACTGCTCGCGTCGCTCGCGTCGCCGAAAAGACCGGCGTCACGGCAGGTTCCTCGGCGGCGCAGGCCGTGCCGCTCGTGCTGGGGACAGGTGGCGTGTTCATGCCGGCAGCTGCGGCGTCAGGCACTCCTGCGCCGCCGGCCACCTCGGTGGTGGCGTGGCTCCTCGAGCGCGCTGGGGCCGTCGCCGCGCGCACGATCAGGCTCGCGGGGCTCGTGCTTCTCGGCGTGCTCGCAGGCGTAGGAGCACTGTGGCCCTTGTGGCGCGGCGAGGGGCGGAAAGGTCCGGGACAGCTTCGTGTCAGGGTGCTCGGAGACGATGTTGCGGCAGCACCGAGCCGGTGATACACTCCACAGGCTCATTTCCTGCCCCGGGCCGTCGCCTTCATTGTCCCGGGGCCGTATTAGCCCAGGGGAGGTGACAACATGAAGGCTTACGAACTCTTGCTTCTGCTCAACCCTTCTCTTGATGAGGAGGCTCGTCAGACTGTTCTGGACAAGGTCCAGAGCATCATCACCACTGACGGGGGCGTCGTGGACAGTGTCGATGGATGGGGCAAGCGCAAGCTTGCCTTCGAGATCGGCAAGGTGACCGAGGGCGATTACGTCCTGGTCGACTTCCACACCGCGCCGGCCGCTATCGCCGAGCTCGACCGCGTGCTGCGAATCACCGATCCCGTAGTCCGCTTCATGCTCGTGCATCGCGAAGACAAGGAGTAGTCTCGCGCGGCCGAACCCCGCGGTCTCGGGTGGGTGAACCCCAATCCGAATCCGTGTACGTCAGAAGGTGGTTTTCGAGATGAGCATCAATCGAGTTTGTATCACCGGCAATCTCACCCGCGATCCGGAACTGCGCGAGTCGAGCGGCGGTATGGCGATCCTGAAGCTTGGAATCGCTGTGAATGACCGTCGCAAGAACGCTCAGTCCGGTGAGTGGGAAGACGTCGCCAACTTCTTCGATGTCACCGTCTTCGGCAAGCGGGGCGAGTCCCTGTCGCGCTTCCTGACCAAGGGCACGAAGATCGCCGTCGACGGCAAGCTGCGTTGGCACCAGTGGGAGACCCCGGAAGGCGACAAGCGTTCCAAGGTGGAGATTGTTGCCGACGACATTGAGCTCCTGGGCTCGCGTGGCGAAGGTGGCGGCGGCAACTACAGCGCGCCGTCGACGCCCGCCGCTCCGGCCGATCCCGTCATCGACGACGACATCCCGTTCTAGCGAACCACCTGGCGCGCCCGACCCTCGGGCGCGCACCGATACCAACACCGCGAGAAGAATCGCGGAAGGAGGTCAGAAGACATGTCCGATTTCGCACGCAAGCCGCGTCGCAAGTACTGCCAGTTCTGCAAGGACCACGTCGAGTACATCGACTACAAGGACGTGCAGCTGCTGCGCAAGTTCATGACCGACCGTGGCAAGATCAAGCCGCGTCGCGTGTCCGGTAACTGCGCTCAGCACCAGCACCGGCTCTCGATCGCCATCAAGCGCGCTCGTGAGATGGCGCTCGTCCCGTACACCGTTCCGGTCATCAGCGGTCGTATCGACCGTCGGGGCGGCAGGTAGGCACTTGATGGACACGCCCGCCCCTCGCACAGGCGACACGGTGCTGCTCTTCGTAGCAACCGTGATTGGAGCGCTTCTCGCGCTTCCGATCGCGCTTGTCGGCTTGCCCATGGCGGCAGCCGGCATCGCGGGTCTCGTCTACCGCGACCGGGCCGTGACCGCAGCGATCGCATGCGCGATCGGTGTCGCCGCGGTCGGGGTGGTCAGCGTGGCCTACTCGGTGTTTGCTGCCTCGGCGCTGACGGCGGTGTTCCTCACCGTCCTGTTGCTTCCGAGGCGTTCGTTCCAGGTGGTCGGCGCTGCTCTCATCGGCGTGCTGACACTCGCGAGTGTCGCGAGTGACGCGCTGGTGGCGCGGTTGCAGGGCACTAACCTGCTCGCTGTTGTCGCAAAGGAATCGGCGACCGCAGTCGAGTTCTTGAAGAAGATCGCAGGGAATCCGACGTCTGCGGATACGCTGCGTGCGATCGAGGAGTCGACCAAGCTGATCTCAGCAGCCTGGCCGTCGGCATACTTCCAGAGTGCCGTGTACGCGAGCATCCTGGTGATCGCCGCGACGGTGTGGGCCGCACGAAGGTCTGGCCGTCCCCTCGAAATCCCGGCGCTCGGGCAACTCGACCTGTCGCCGCATGTGCTCTGGCCGTTCGTGGCCGGCGTGTTCATGCTCGCGGCGTCGTATGGCTCGTTCTCCGGCTCGTACACGGCGTACGTCGTGGGGCTGAATCTCGTTCTGTGTGTCCGCACGCTGTTCTTCCTCCAGGGGATCGGCGTGGCGGCGGGGGTGCTCGACCGGGCCGGCGTCGGCCTCGGCGGGCGCATCCTCGCACTGGCTGCGCTCGCCGCGCTCGACGTACCTACGTTCGCGCTCAGCCTCACAGGGTTGCTGGATTTCTGGGTCAACTTCCGGCGTCTGAGCCGAGAAGGTAGGACGTCAACAGTCGCCGAGCCCGATGGCCGGCGCTGGTAGGCGATAGAACTGCCGTTCGGATGGCTCAGCCATCCGGCGACATGAAGGAGTAGTCATGAAGGTCATCTTGTTGCAGGAACTGAAGGGTCGCGGAGGCGAGGGCGACGTTGTCGAGGTCGCTCGCGGTTTCGCGGTCAACTACCTGTTGCCCCGCAAGATCGCCATCGAGGCGACCAAGGGCAACCTTAAGCAGCTCGAGCTGCGTGGTCACAACATCCAGAAGCGTGAGGACCAGCGCCTGACCGAAGCAGAGGCGCTCGCCGCCAAGCTCAACGGCAAGGTCGTCACGGTCGAGGCGAAGGTGGGCGACGAGGGCCGTCTGTTCGGCTCCGTCACGCACGCACACGTCGAGGCCGCTCTGCTCGACCAGCTTGGTGTCGAGATCGATCGACGCAAGATCGAGACGCACGGTGCCATCAAGGACGCCGGTCCGCACGCGATCGAGGTGTCGCTCTACCGCGACGTCAAGGCCGAGCTGACCGTCAACGTCGTTGCCGAGGGCGCTGTCGCGACCACGACCGTCCCCGAGACCGTTGTCGCCGAGGTTGAAGGCGTCGACGCTGAGGGCGAAGCCTTCGTCGAGGTCGTCGAGGAGACTGCCGAGCAGGCCGATGCCGACGTCGCTCTCGAGGAGGCCGCTGAGGCCGAGGCCGAGACCGTCGAGGCTGAAGCTGCTGACGAGTCCGAGGAGGCAGCCGAGTAGCGCACCCGCGCTGTCGGTCGCACCAACGCGAGTCACCGCGATGCCGCTCCCATTCGGGGGCGGCATCGCTGCGCTTCCGACGTCTTCAGGCGTGCGCTCGCACGAGCGTCTACACTGAACCCGCAGGCAACGCGGGAGGCTGATGGCTTGCAGGGGCGGGAAGACTCATCGAATCGCGATCGTCCTGAGGCGACTGACGCGGATGGGGCGGCAGCGGACGAGCGCCGCCCGCTGCGCCTTGCCGCCGACCTTCTGCGCGTCGCTGCGGTCATCGCGGTGGTGATGGCGCTCGTGTACTACCGGTTCTGGCTTCTCGGCGTGTCGAACGTCTGGCGCGATGACGGGCTATCGCAGCACTTCCCCACGCTCTACTACCTCAATGTCTGGCTCCGCGGGATGATCGGTAGCCCAGGTCTCGGAATCCCGCTGTGGTCGTGGAACCTGGGCTACGGCGCCGACATCATCAGCACGCTCGCGTTCCACGGCTTCACCGACCCGTTCACGCTCCTGAGCCTGGCGTTTCCCATGCGGGCGCTCGAGTACGCGTACGGTGCCACGATGCTCGCCCGCGTGATGGCCGCCGGGCTGCTCGCGTGGCTGTACTTCCGCAAGATGGGCGCGAAGGCGCTGGCCGGTACAGCGGGGGCGCTCGTCTACGCCTTCACGACCTTCACGCTCTTCGCCGGCCTGCGCCACCCGTTCTTCCTCACGGGCGTTGCGCTGCTCCCGGCTCAGTTGCTCGGCGTCGAGTACGCGCTTCGCGACCGCCGTCGTGCGTGGCTGATCGCAAGCGTCTTTCTTGCGGCGGCTGGCAACTACTACTTCTTCTACATGACGACGATCGTACTCGTGGTCTACGCGGTCGCCCGCTTCATCGAGCTGACGCCGAGAGGGCAGCGCCGTGATCGGCTCTTGCCGGCCGCCATGCGCGTCGCGGCGCCGCTGGCGGTCGGGACACTACTCGCGGCACCCGTACTCCTGCCCACCCTGAACGGGTTTCTCGGCAGCTGGCGGGCGTCCGGCGAGCATCAGCTGCCGGTCCTCTATTCGGCCGCCGACTACGGCGCGGCCTTTTCGGCGATTGTTGCCCCGGTGACGGCTCGCTACTCGATCTACCTGGGCTTTGCCGTGCTCAGCGCGATGCTGGTGCCCGTCGTCTTCATGCGCCGCGGAAAGAACCTCGCGCTCAAGGTCATGCTCGTCGCTTTCCCGATCTGCCTGCTCGTGCCGGCGATCGGCTCGGTGTTCAACGGCTTCAGCTTCCCCAACAACCGCTACGTGTTCGCGTGGGGTCTCTTCCTGGGCCTTGCCACGGCACTGATTCTCTCGGACCCGTCGCCGCTCACTCGCCGAGAAGTTCGCGCCTCTGGACTCACGGCGCTGGTGCTGCTGGTGCCGGTGGTCGCACTCTCGCTTCTCGCGGGGTGGCCTTCGCCGCATGCGCTCGCGGTCCCGCTCGTCGCGGGGGGCCTCACCTGGGCGCTCCTCGCGCTCGAGACGCGCGGCGCGACCGCACGCGCGGGGCGGCTGCGTGACTTCGCGCTGCCCGCAGGCGAAGGACGCTGGCGGGCCTCGGCGTTGCGCTGGGGCGTGCTCGCGGTGCTCGTCGCCAACATCGCGGGCAACGCGGGCTACCTCTTCGCCGGCGCAGACAGCGTGCTGCCCGAGTACCTGAAGCGCGGGACGGTCCTCGAGCGCTTCGAGACCAACGTCGGCAGCGAGGCGGGCGGCCTTCTCGGCGGGGAGAGCGGCTACCGTGTCGAGAACACGAAGCAGGTCGGCTACGGCGACACGCTCGTGCAGGGCTACCCGGGCACCGCGTTCTACTTCTCAATCATGAGCCGCTATCTGACCGAGTATCAGATCGCGCACGCCCTGCGCTCGAGCGGCTTCTCCTTCCGCTACGACGGTTCCGACGACCGTGCGGCGCTGACCGCGCTCACCGGCGTCAAGTACTACCTCGCCGAGAAGGGTCGCGCCGAGTTCGTGCCGTTCGGCTTCGAGCGCACCGTGTCGTTCGGCGATGTCGCGGCGTACCAGAACCGCTACGCGCTACCGGTCGGCTTCGTGTACGACTCGGTGATTCCGCCGGCCGAGTTCGAGCGGTTGGGGCCGGTCCAGAAGCAGGAGGCGCTGCTGCAGGGTGGCGTCGTCGACGGCGTACAGCCCGCGCACATTCGCAGCATCGTGCCGTCGACGAGCGTCGTCGAGGCCCCCTACACCGTGGCGCGCACGAGCGGCGCCACGTTCGACGCCGCAGCCAAGACCATCGTGAGCACCACGGCGACCGCATGGGTGGAGTTCGCGGTCGAGCCCGTTCCCGGCGCCGAGCTCTACGTCCTGCTCGAGGGCTTCGACAGCGTTGTCGGGGGGCGCTACCTCCCCGAGCGGCGCATCGTGACGGGCTACTCGGCAGGCGGTGCCGAGAAGGACGCCGTGTGGTTCTCGGCGACCTCGCCCTACTACTGGGGCAACCGGACGCAATGCGTGAACCTCGGCTACCGGCCCACGGGGGCGACGCGGGTGCGGATCTCGCCGAACGGCAGCGGGACGCTCCGGTTCTCTCGACTCAGGGTGCTGGCGCTGCCGATGGCGGACTATCCCCGACGCGTCGCGAAGCTGCAGGCCGCCGCGATGCGCGACATCTCCATCGGGGCGAACCGGCTTGCGGGGCGGGTCTTCTCAGCCGGGGAGGGGTTGCTGTTCCTGAGCGTGCCGTACAGCAGCGGCTGGCGTGCGACGGTCGACGGGAGGCCCGCGCAGGTCCTGAGGGCGAACACCGGGTTCATGGGCATCGCGGTCGGGCCGGGTGAGCACGTCGTGGAGTTGCGCTACGTCACGCCGTGGCTCGCGCCGGGCCTGGCGCTCGCCGCGCTGGGATCCGTGCTCGCGATCGCACTCGCGCGAGCGGACCGCAGGGCGCGTGGACCTGCTGCCGAGGCACCCGCAAACAAGTCGGGAATCGGTGGATAGCGTGGATAACCGCCATAGTCGCTGGTGACGAGCGCGCGGCCCTGTGGATACCGCCGCGACCCCTCACATCGTGTCAGAGCTTCTCGCTAGAATCGGCTCGCCGATGGAGCGCACTCCATCGGCGGTCGACGCGCCGTCGCGTCACAAGAGGAGCTTGGCATGGCCGACGTCATGGATCGTGAGTTCGCACCGCGTACCAGCGGCGGGTTCGACCGCGTTCCGCCGCACAACCTAGAGGCCGAGCAGGCCACGCTTGGTGCGATGTTCCTGTCGCTGGATGCGGTCGAGGGCGCGCTCACGATGCTCCAGCCCGAGGACTTCTACCGGCCGGCGCACGCGCGCATCTTCTCCGCGATGGCAGACCTCCACAACCGCTCGATTCCGGTCGACCACCTCTCGGTCGCCGACCGGCTCGAGTCCACCGGCGAACTCGAGGCTGCCGGCGGCAAGCCGTACCTGCTCGACGTGACCGGCATCGTACCGACAACCGCGAACTGGGCGCGGTACGCCGAGATCGTGAAGCGCACCTCGACGCTGCGGCAGCTCATCGGCGCGGGGACGGGCGTCGTGGCGCTCGGCTACGACGCGCCGGACGATCTCGACGAGGTCATCGGCGACGCGGAGCGCATGATCTTCGAGGTCACCAATAAGCGCGTCCAATCCAACTTCAAGTACATCAACGAGCTGCTCACCAACTCCTTCAAGCAGCTCGAGGAACTCGCGCAGCGCAAGGAGCACATCACCGGTGTGCCCACCGGCTTCAAGAAGCTCGACAAGTTGCTTGCGGGTCTGCACCCGGGCGACCTGTGCATCCTGGCTGCGCGCCCCGCAGTCGGCAAGACGGCGCTCGCGCTCAACATCGCCGTCAACGCCGCCAAGTCTGGCGCCGCAGTCGCGGTCTTCTCGCTCGAGATGTCGGCCGAACAGCTCGTGCAGCGCGTGCTGTGCTCCGAGGCGCGCATCAACCTCCAGGACGTCCGCACCGGCTACGTGAAGGACGCGGACTGGTACGCCATCCACAACGCGATGGGCAAGCTCGCCAACCTCGACTTCTGGGTCGACGACACGCCGTCGATCTCGATCCTCGAGGTTCGCGCCAAGGCCCGCCGCCAGCTGCGCAACAAGCAGAAGGGCCTCATCATCGTCGACTACCTGCAGCTCATGCAGCCTCAGGGCCGTCGCTCCGAGAACCGTCAGACCGAAATCGCGGAAATCAGCCGAGGCCTCAAGATCCTCGGCAAGGAGCTCGGGGTTCCGGTGCTCGCGCTCTCGCAGCTCTCGCGTGCTGTCGAGCAGCGTGCCGGCAAGCGACCGCAGCTCTCGGACCTTCGTGAGTCGGGCGCGATCGAGCAGGACGCCGACGTGGTCATGTTCATCGACCGCAACACCGACCCGCGCGGTGATGACGAGGAGGGCCGGCCTCAGAAGGGTACGGCTGAGGTCATCGTCGCCAAGCACAGGAACGGTCCCACCGACAACATCCAGCTGGTCTTCAACGACCGCTACACGAAGTTCGTCGACCCGCCCAGCGGCATGTCGGGGTAGCCGTCACAACATCGGCCGACCCGCGGCTGCGGTGGCAGGCTACCGCCGCCCGCCCTTGTTGCTGAGCAACGTCTCGAACTCCGCTTTGTCCCAGCCCACCATCGCGCGGTGGCCCACTCGGATGACGGGCACGCCATGCTGCCCGGTCATCCGCGCCATCTCCTGGCGTCCGCGCTTGTCGGCGATGATGTCGACCTCGCGGTACTCAAGCCCTTTGTGCTCGAGATAGCGCTTTGCCACGCGGCACCAGTGGCACGATGGGCTCGTGTACACGGTGATGCGGGGTGGATGGCCGCTGGAACCGTTTGTCGGCATCGAAGAACCTTTCGTGCTTGTCGAACGACCGAACGTCCCTCGCTCTTGACGCCACGGGTATGATTACCGACGGCCTTGAAGCCTGCCTTCACACCGGTATCAAACCCGCGCTCGACCGAGGAGTCCACTGAAGTGTCTTCCCCTGCCTACAAGGTCGTCATCGTTGGCGCCGGGCCTGCCGGCATCTTCGCCGCGCTCGAACTCGCCAAGAACGGCGTGACCGACATCCTCATTGTCGAGAAGGGCCACGCGATCGCCAAGCGCAAGTGTCCTGCTCGGCGCACGTCGTGCGTGGGCTGCAAGACCTGCGACATCATGACCGGATGGGGTGGCGCGGGCGCGTTCTCGGACGGCAAGCTCACGCTTACCACCGAGGTTGGCGGGTGGCTCGGCGACTTCGTGGCGCGGGAGGAACTCGAGAAGCTCGTGGAGTACGCCGATCAGCTCTGGCTCGAGTACGGCGCGACGACCGACGTTCACGGCCCGCAGCCGGAGGTCGTCGCGGCGCTCGAGCGCGAGGCGACGCTCGCGGGCATGAAGCTCATCCCGATGCGCATCCGGCACCTCGGCACCGACCGCTCGCCCGAGGTCCTCGACGCGATGCGCGTGCACCTCGAGTCGGTGGGCGTCACCGTGCGCACGGAGCTGGCCGCCACCCGCATCATCGCCGAGAACGGCCGCGCCACCGGCGTCGAGCTCGCCGACGGCAGCATCGTGGCCGCCGAGGCCGTCATCGCAGCGCCGGGCCGAGAAGGCGCAGACTGGCTCGCCGAGCAGGCCGCCGCACTGAACCTGCCGCTCGTGAACAACGCGGTCGACATCGGCGTGCGCGTCGAGTGCCCCGCGCCCGTGATGGAGCGACTCACCGACGCGCTCTACGAGGCCAAGCTCGTCTACCACACCAAGGCGTTCGGCGACACGGTGCGCACGTTCTGCATGAACCCGCACGGCGAAGTGACCACCGAGAGCTACGGCGACGTCGTCACCGTCAACGGCCACAGCTACGCCGAATCCCAGACGCCGTACACGAACTTCGCGGTGCTCGTAAGCCAGCGCTTCACCGAGCCGTTCCGCGACCCGATCACCTACGGCCGCTCGATCGCCAAGCTCGCGAACCTTCTCGGCGACGGCATCCTCGTGCAGCGGCTCGCGGACCTCAAGGCCGGCCGCCGCTCCACGCCCGAGCGCATAGCGCAGTCGCTGGCCGAGCCCACCCTCGCGCACGCGACCCCGGGCGATCTCGCCGCGGTGCTGCCCTATCGCCACCTCACCGACATCATCGAGTTCCTCGAGGCGATGGAGCCGCTGGCCCCCGGCATCAGCGGCCCGAGCACCCTGCTCTACGGCGTCGAAGTGAAGTTCTACAGCTCGCGGCTGCAGGTCGACCCCGGCATGCGCACGCAGGTCGAGGGCCTGTACGCGATCGGCGACGGGGCCGGCATCCCCCGCGGGCTCATCCAGGCGAGCGCGAGCGGTGTACACGCAGCGCGGGCAATTCTCGGCGGGTAGCGCGACAGTGCGGCGCCG
>Ga0079306_1002392_pt1 | contig 10550 bp, 12 predicted proteins | sample Methanotroph_Enr_FD_79181 | JGI IMG/M metagenome (GOLD analysis project Ga0079306, IMG submission 79181) | Enriched soil microbial communities from Old Woman Creek wetland in Ohio, USA - Methanotroph_Enrichment_5 | ecosystem: Environmental > Terrestrial > Soil > Wetlands | place: USA: Ohio...
CTCAGAAGGTCATCGATGACGCTGCTGCTGCCGAGAAGGCCGCTGCCGACGCCGCTGCTGCCAAGGCCGCCGAGGCCGAGGCTGCTGCTGCCGCCGCCGCCGAGGCTGCAGAGGCCGCTGCTGCTGCCGAGGCTCCCGCCGAGGAAGCTGTTGAAGAGGCCGCCGAGGAGGCTCCTGCAGAGGACGCCGTCGAGGTCGTCGACGAGACCGCCGAGGCCACGGAGGAGGCTGCCGAGGAGGCTGCCCCCGCCGAGGCTGACGCCGAGTAGTCGCAGCTACCCATGGCTTCTGTCAGCGACACTGAAGCTCTTGTTCGCTATCTCGTCGTGTCCCTCGTGGACGCGCCTGACGCCGTTGAAGTGAAGACCACCGAGACGGACGAGGCGCTCACCTTCGAGATCACGCTCGACCCGGCCGATGTCGGCAAGGTGATCGGCCGCCAGGGCCGCATCATCAAGGCGATTCGCACCCTGGCCCGCGCTGCGGGCTCCACTGCGAGCAGGCAGGTCGAGGTCGAGGTCCTCGGTTAGGCCATGACGGCCTCGCCCTATGTCGACCTCGGCAGGGTCGTCAAGACGCACGGACTGAAAGGGGAGGTCTCTGTGGCTGTCGCCGCAGACCTCCCCTTTGATTTGCCCGAGGGCCTCGATGTGTGGTTCGTACCGCCGCCTGCGACGGTTCGCTCCGGGCGCATCGAAGGCGTTCGCCAAGGTCCGAAGGGGCCACTCGTGAAAGTCTCGGGTATCGACTCCGTCGACGCCGCGTACTCCGTGTGCGGGACCCAGATGCTCGCCAAGCGTTCGGACATCCCAGAGGAATGGTTCGACGAATCCGAGGAGTTCGACGCCACCGGCATGACGGTTCGGGACGAGAAGCGCGGGATTCTCGGCGAGATCGTCGAGACTATCGTCACCGGCGCCAACGACGTGTGGGTGGTCGAGGGGCAGTACGGAGAGATCCTGATTCCCGTCATCGAGGACGTCGTAGTCGACATTCACGATGCGGACAGGACCATCGACGTCCGCCTGCTGCCCGGCCTGATGCCGGACGAAGGGGAGAACGCATGATCGTCGACGTGATCACCATCTTCCCCGCGATGTTCGACGGCCCGATGTCCACGTCAATCGTGGGGTTGGCTCGCGAACGCGGCCTGCTCGAGTTCCGCGCCCACGACCTGCGCGACTACACGCACGACAAGCACCGGACCACCGATGACTACCCGTTCGGGGGCGGTCCGGGTCTGGTCATGAAGCCGGAACCGATCTTCGAGGCGGTCGAGGCGGTGCAGGCGCTCGAGGATGAGCCCGCACACGTGGTGTTCTTCACGCCCGCAGGACGCCCCTTCACCCAGGAACTCGCCGAGGAGTTCGCCACTCACGAGCGCGTGATCATGGTATGCGGGCGCTACGAGGGCTTCGACGAACGAGCACTCTCGCTTGCCGACATGGAGCTCTCCATCGGCGACTACGTGCTCACGGGTGGCGAACTGCCTGCGATGGTGGTCATCGACGCCCTGACGCGCCACATCCCCACCGTGCTTGGTGACTCCGAGTCTGCGGTCGACGAGTCCTTCTCGGAGGGGCTGCTCGAGTACCCTCAGTACACCCGACCTGCTGAGTACCGCGGGATGGGCGTGCCCGAAGTGCTGCGCTCGGGCGACCATGCGCGCATCGCTGCGTGGCGCCGGGAGCAGTCGATTCGCAAGACCGCCGCGGTGCGGCCCGATCTCCTCGCCACCGCGCATCTCACGGAGACTGAACGCGCGTCAATCGCACTTCCGAACGCCAATCCGTCCACATAATCTCCAGTCGCGCGCTCTCGCTCGCAGGGACTGCTTCGCGTATCGTAGCGGTGGCGCGAGTGCCGATTCGCGCTGGCCGGCACGATACGCCGACCGCGTGATCTTGAAGGGAACACATGCCTGACTCCGACAAGCTTCCCAGCGAAATGAACAGCGAGCAGCGCGAAGAGACGTCGATGACGCGCTGGCTCATCGAGACGGCGCTGCTCGTCTTGCTGGCTTTCGCGCTCGCACAAGGCATCAAGGCGTTCGTGGCTCAGCCCTTCATAGTCCCGACCGGGTCGATGATTCCCACCATCGAGTTGCGCGACTACGTCCTCGCCGAGAAGCTCACGTACCGCTTCTCACGTCACCCCCAGTACAAGGACATCGTCGTGTTCGAGAACCCGACACACGACTCGGCCGCGCCGATTCTCATCAAGCGACTCATCGCCACCGGTGGTCAGACGGTCGATCTCAAGGACGGCGCCGTCTACGTGGACGGCAAGAAGCTCGACGAGCCCTATACTCACGGCAAGCCGAGCTACCCGCTGAACCCGGCTATCAAGTACCCCTACACCGTGCCGTCGGGCTACTATTGGATGATGGGGGACAACCGGACCAATAGCGGCGACAGCCGCGAGTTCGGAGCGGTATCCGGCGACCTCATCATCGCGCATGCGGTGTGGACGTACTGGCCTGCCAAGAAGTTCGGCAGACTCGAGTAGGGCGCCTGCCGCAGTCATCCCTCTGGCGCTGCCCGATGTATGCCAGCGGAGCCTGCCGAGAGGGCGTTGCCCCCATCCAACGGGTGGTCTATACTACCCACTCGCGCCTGCTTCACGGCAGGCCGACCCACGTAGCTTCTAAGGACAAGGAACCGCAGGACAATGGATATCATCCGCGCAATCGAGCAGCAGCAGATCCGCGAGGACCTTCCTCAGGTCGCCGTCGGTGATTCCGTGAAGGTGCACTACAAGATCATCGAGGGTACTCGCGAGCGTACCCAGATCTTCCAGGGCGTCATCATCCGCAAGCATGGTGCTGGCAACCGCGAGACGTTCACCGTCCGCAAGATCTCGTTCGCCGTCGGTGTCGAGCGCACGTTCCCGCTCCACTCGCCGAAGATCGACAAGATCGAGGTTCTCAGCCACGGCAAGGTCCGTCGCTCCAAGCTCTACTTCCTCCGCGACAAGGTCGGCAAGGCCGCTCGCCTCAAGGAAAAGGGCTTCTAGGTCTATCTCGCACAGGCGTCTTCGTGGCGCAGGACGCGAACTACTCGAGCGAGGCCCGCAGCTGCGGCGCCTCGCTCGTTGCTTGTCCGGACACGTGTAGGATGCATCTATGCACACGGACCTGACAGTTGCCCAGATCGTCTCGCTCTTCGCTGCGGCGGACAGCCGCGGCGTGAGGCGCCTACTCCGAGAGCATGGTGAAGACCCTCGTGCCGGCGTCAGAGCGGCCTGTGCAGCCGCCACTGCGCGCCTCCACGCGCGACTGACGGAGACCAGCCGCACCAAGTTCCTCTACGAGCTGGAGAGCTCCCTCTACGCCCAGGGCCTCCAAGCCGTCGCAGGTGTCGACGAGGTCGGCCGAGGAGCGCTCGCAGGCCCCTTGACGGTCGCTGCGGTCGTGCTGGCCCGCGAGCCCCGTATCGAGGGTCTCGACGACAGCAAGCGCCTGACACCGGCCCGGCGCAGGGAGCTGGCGGCGCACATTCATGCGCAGGCGACTGCGGTGTCGATTCACCACGTTCCCGCCGAGCAGATCGATTCTCTCGGAATCACGGCGGCGCTCAAGATCGCGGTCATCTCGGCCGTCGCGCGTCTGCCTATCGTGGCCGATCACGTATTGCTTGACGGTCACCCGCTCAGAACGTGCGAGCACGAGACCGCCATCGTGAAGGGTGACTCCAAGGTCGCCGCCATCGCCGCCGCTTCGATCGTCGCCAAGGTCGCGCGCGACGCGCTCATGTGCGAGCTCGCCGGGTCGTATCCCGCATACGGATTCGAGGTCAACAAGGGCTACGGCACCCCGGAGCACCTCGCCGCTCTCGCGCGGACGGGACCGAGCGCCATCCACCGGCGGTCCTTCTCGGCGGGCGGGGGAACGATGTCGCTCTTCTAGGCGACCCCTTGCGAGCTGGTTGGAATACGGTCAGGGGCGGATCAGGACGTCCTGCGAGCATGCCCGCAAGGGGGTGGTCGCAGTGACTACTGAAGGCAAGAAGCTCGGCGAGCGCGGGGAGGATGCGGCGGTCGCGTTCCTCGAGCGCTCGGGGATGACAATCGTCGAGCGCAATTGGCGTTGCCAGAACGGCGAGATCGACATCGTCGCGCTGGACGGGGAGACCCTGGTGCTCTGCGAGGTCAAGACGCGTCGCACCGCCAAGAAGGGCACGCCCGAAGAGGCGGTGACGCCAGCCAAGCAGCGACGCTACGCAAGACTGGCTTCGGCGTACGTTCAAGCGGCGGGACTCGAACCCGTGTCCGTGCGGTTCGACGTGATCGCCCTCCTCGTCATCGCCGAGGACCGGGCGCTTCTCCGGCACCATCGCGCCGCGTTCGTGCTGGAGTAGACGATGGCGCAGTGCACCGTTCGCACCGCGACCGTCGTTGGCGTCGAAGCGGTCCCGGTCGACACGGAGGTCGACGTCGGGGCGGGACTTCCCACGTTCGCGATCGTCGGTTTGCCGGATCTAGCGGTCCAGGAAGCGCGGGAACGCGTGCGCTCCGCTGTCAGAGCGGCGGGCTACGACGTGCCGAACGCTCGCGTCGTCGTCAATCTCGCTCCGGGGCCGCTCCGCAAGCACGGTACGGGATTCGACCTTGCCATCGCGCTCGGCCTACTCACTGCCACGCGACAGTTGCCCACGACCATCGCCGACTCGTGCGTGTGCGTCGGCGAGTTGTCGTTGGACGGTTCGGTGCGGGCAGTGCCAGGGATGCTCGCACATGCGCTCGCCGCACGGTCACAGGGACGGCCGCTCCTCGGCCCGGCCGAAGCGGCCGCATCGCTGGCCATCGAGGGCCTCGAGTACCTGCCGATCGCGCATATCGCCCAACTGCGAACGGGAGTCCCCGAGACGGGAAGGCCGCCACGCCGCTCCGTACCCACGGTCCCCAACGACCTCGACTTCGCGGATGTGGTCGGTCACGAGCTTGCCAAGCGCGCACTGCTCGTCGCCGCCGCGGGAGGACACAACGTGTTGCTCATCGGTCCTCCCGGCGCAGGCAAGACGATGCTCGCGCGGCGGCTGCCCACCATCCTCCCAGCGCTCGACGACACGGAACGGCTCGAGACGGCCCTCGTGCACTCGGTCGCCGGCCTCGATGACGTCCCTGCCTTGGCGGGGGTACGCCCGTTCAGGGCGCCGCACCACTCCGCCTCCATCGCGGGGTTGGTCGGCGGAGGATCCCCGCCGCGGCCGGGCGAGGCCTCCTTGGCTCACAACGGCGTGCTCTTCCTCGACGAGATGCCGGAGTTCGGGCCGGCAGCACTGCAGGCGCTGAGACAACCGCTCGAAGATGGCACGATGACGCTCGTTCGCGCTGAAGGGCGACTTCGATTCCCTGCAAGGTTCTCTCTCGTCGGCGCTGCCAACCCGTGCCCGTGCGGCTTCTCGGGCGACCCTGACCGCGCGTGCACGTGCGCGCCCGGAGCTGTCGAACGCTATCAAGGGCGAATCGGTGGCCCGCTCATGGACAGGATCGACATCGTCATCGATGTCGCGCGCATCGACCCGGCTCTCATGTTGCGGGACGGCCGTGGCGAGTGCTCCGCGTCGCTTCGCAACACCGTGGCGCTGTGTCGGGAGCGCGCACTCGACCGGGATGGAGGCCCACCAGCGTCGCTTCGTGGCGCCGAACTGCTCGCAGCATGCGCGATGCGCGATTCCGCACGGCGATTCCTTGAGGAGGCGGCGCGCACCAAGCACCTGTCCGGCCGTGGCGTGACGCGCCTGCTCCGCGTCGCGCGAACGTGTGCGGATGTCGCTGGAGAGGCCGCAGTCGGGCTCGATCACCTCAGCGAGGCGCTCGGCTACAGAGCGCGAGAGGGTGGATGAGATGCGTGAGATAGAATCCGCGGCACCGCGCTTTGAGCTGCATCTCGGAGACGACGGCTACCCGCGTCAGCTGGCCGACACTCCCGACCCACCAGAAGTCCTCTACGGACTCGGTGACCCCGAGAGACTCGTCCCAGGACTTGCCGTCATAGGCGCGAGGAAAGCAACGCCCTATGGCCTGCAAGCTGCGGACCTCTTCGCAGGTTGGGCGGCCCGGTCGGGCTATACGATCACGTCGGGCGGCGCGATAGGTTGCGACCAAGCGGCCCATCGAGCTGCGCTTGCGCATGACGGCCCCACGATCGCGGTACTCGGGTGTGGCGCAGACGTCGTCTACCCGTCCAATGCCGGCCCTCTCCTCGCTCGAGTAGCTAGTGCCGGAGCGGTCGTCTCTGAGCAGCCCTGGGGCAGCCCGCCTCAGCGGTGGACGTTTCGAACGCGAAACCGGATCATCGCGGGACTGTCCGCGGCGCTGCTCGTGCTCGAGGCGGGCCTGCCGTCGGGAACGTTCAGCACAGCAGACTACGCGCTCGCCGCCGGCAGAGACGTGTTCGTCGTCCCAGGATCCATCTTCTCGCCGGAGTGCCGCGGTTCGAACCGGCTAATCCACCAAGGGGCCACGCCGGTCTCAGACGTCTCAGAACTCGCCGAAGCCATGACATTCGTACTGCCACCACCAAGGACCAGTGACGACGCGCTGTGGGGCCTCACGGACGCCAACCCGTCGAGCGACGTGATCCTCTCGGCACTTCGGGCACACCACTGGCGTCCGGACGATCTCGCACGAACCCTCGAACTCGATGTTGTGACGATTGCGCGCCGAATCGGCGCCCTCGAGGCGGCGGGCCTTGTGGTGCGGTTCAGAGATGGTCGGTACGGCGGTACCTCAAAACAGTAGGGGCTTCGGCGCGCTACACTACCGACGACCTGTCGCAACCGAGGAGCCGCGTGCCAGAGACCACAACACCCCCAGGCGCTCGAAGCGTCACCATACTCGGCGCGGGCATCGCGGGCACTGAGGCTGCTTGGCAACTCGCGCAGCGCGGTGTCTCCGTCACACTCATCGAGATGCGCCCCGACGTCATGCCGCCCGCGCACCACTCGGGAGACTTCTCGGAACTCGTGTGCTCCAACTCGCTCAAGAACGAGGACGTCAACACTGCAGCGGGGCTGCTGAAGCACGAACTCACAACACTGGGGAGTCTCACGCTCGCTGTGGCCTGCAAAACGCGGGTTCCGGCCGGATCGGCCCTTGCAGTGGACAGGAAACGCTTCTCCGAGGAGCTCACCCGCCGCGTGACGTCTCACCCACTCATAGCGGTCGTGAGGGCCGAGGCGTCCTCGATTCCAGACGGTCCGGTGATCGTCGCGACGGGTCCTCTGACAAGCGCCGCTCTCGAACCCGCGCTACGGCATCTCGTCGGCGACGCCCGGTTGGCCTTCTACGACGCTGCAGCCCCCATCGTCGATGCCGAGACGCTCGACCGCGACGTCGTGTTCGCGGCCTCCCGATATGGCAAGGGCGGGGGGGCCGACTACCTGAACGCCCCGATGAACCGCGACGAGTACGACTGCTTCTACGACGCCTTAGTGGAGGCGCGGCGCGTCACCGCCAAGGAGTTCGAGCGCACGGATCTCTTCCAGGCGTGCCAGCCTGTCGAGGAGGTCGCCCGGACGGGACGCGACGCGCTGCGCTTTGGAGCTCTCAAGCCGGTCGGCCTGACCGACCCGCGCACAGGCGAGCGCCCGTGGGCAGTCGTACAGCTCCGCGCGGAGAATGCGAACCTGACCGCCTACAACCTGGTGGGGTTTCAGACGAACCTTGCCTTCCCGGAACAGGAACGCGTGTTCCGGTTGATTCCTGGCCTCGAGAACGCGCAGTTCCTCCGCCACGGAGTCATGCACCGCAACACGTTTGTCGACGCCCCGCGCTTGCTCGACGCCACACTCGCGCTGCGCGACGAGCCACGCATCCGACTCGCCGGGCAGCTCACGGGCACCGAGGGGTACGTTGAGGCAGCGGCATCGGGCCTGCTCGCGGCGATCAACACGTGGGCTGCACTGTCGGGACGCCCTGCGCTCGTGCTGCCGGATACCACGGCCCTTGGGGCGCTCGTGGCATATGCGACGGACCCGACCACACAACCGTATCAACCGATGCACGTGAACTTCGGCATCCTTCCGCCGCTGCCTGAACGCGTCCGAGGCAAGCGCGAGCGCTACGCGGCCTACAGCGAAAGAGCACAGCGAGACCTGGCCGACTGGATTGCATCTCACTCGTACGCACTCGAGGTGGAACCATCCGATGACTGAGCGCATCGCTCCGGCGACACTCGTCGACCGCTTCCTTGGCCACCTCGCAATCGAGCGCGGCTCGTCGCCCAACACGGTTCGGGCGTATGCGGCTGATCTGGCGCGCTACCTGGAGTGGGCCGAGAGGACAGGCATCGATCCTATCGTTCTGACCCATCGTCAGATGCGGCTCTATCTGGCCGAACTCGACGCCGCAGGCTACGCGCGACGCACGATCGCCCGCCGGCTCTCGGCGGTTCGCTCGCTGTTCGCGTACCTCCTCACCGAGGGGCTCGTGGCATCCGATCCGTCGTCAGTCTTGGCCACTCCGAAGATTCCGTCACGGCTTCCCAAGATCGTCCCGTCGGAGATGGTCGCGGCGATGCTCGACTCGCCCGATCCGAACACCCCACGCGGCCTGCGCGACCGGGCCGTACTCGAGCTCCTCTACGCGACCGGAGCTCGCGTGAGCGAAGTATCGGGTCTTCAACTCGGGCAGCTCGATCTCGCGCAAGGCCAGATCACCGTGATGGGGAAGGGTGCGAAGGAGCGCATCGTGCCGATTCATCGCAAGGCGGTGGACACGCTGCGGGTCTACCTTCAAAGCGGCCGTCCAACGATGGTCAAGCCGATCAGCGACGAGTTTGTGTTCCTCTCTGCGAGGGGCGGCGCACTCTCCGCCGACGCGATTCGGCGCATCTTCAAGAAGGCTCTTGCGAGCACGGGTGCAGCACTGTCCCTTTCGCCACACGCGATGAGGCACACCTTCGCCACGCACCTCCTGGAAGCTGGTGCCGACCTGCGTACCGTGCAGGAACTTCTTGGCCACGTTGCCCTGTCCACGACCCAAATCTATACTCACCTCAGTGTCAGGCGTCTTCAAGACGTCCACAGGGGTGCGCATCCGCGCGCATGACATACCTGCTTGACCAGCGCAGTTAGGGGCGAACTGCATGAGGACCGACCCTCGGACGGATGTTTCCGGCCTCTGGGATGCATACAAGGATGAACAGGACACGGATGCCCGTGACTCGCTCATCCTCAACTACTCGCCGCTTGTGAAGTACGTCGCAGGCCGCCTCGCTTCGAGCTTGCCGCAGACCGTCGACACGGCAGACCTCATCAGCTACGGCATCTTCGGCCTCATCGATGCGATCGAGAAGTTCGATCGCGCACGTGCCATCAAGTTCGAGACGTATGCCATCGCACGCATCAAAGGCGCCATCATCGACGAACTCCGCGCAATGGATTGGGTTCCGCGCTCCGTGCGTTCTCGCGCTCGCGAAATCGAGGGCGCCTACATCGTTCTCGAGAACCAGTTCAAGCGCGTGCCGACTGACGCCGAAGTCGCCACGCACATGGGCATCACGACCAAGGAACTCGGCGACATCCTTACGAAGCTCTCCTATACCTCCGTGGTCTCCTTCGAGGAGCTGTGGGTGGGCGGGGATCGAGAGGAGGGCCAGAGCGCGCTTGGTTCGATCAAGGACGACGCCGCCGAGGACCCCGTCGCCATTTTCGAATCCGAGGAGATCAAGACGATTCTGGCCGGTGCCATCGACCGTCTTCCCGAGCGCGAGAAGACCGTCATTGCGCTGTACTACTACGAGGGTCTGACCCTGAAGGAGATCGGCCAGGTTCTGGGCGTCACGGAATCCCGCGTCTCCCAGCTCCACACGAAGTCGGTGTTGCGGCTGCGCGCCCGGCTGCACTCCGCGCTCACATCTGCCTGATTTCGCTGCACGACCCTTGCGCTGCCCATGACGCCGCCGTTGCGAAACGGTGGCGTTTCGCCTTATACTCCTACGGCTCTTATCACACAGGCTCGTGGACTCCAGCGCGAAGGTGCCATCTGAAGACAGATGGTCGCTGCTGGGGGAAGAAGCGCGCCGAGGACGGAACCGAACATGGAGGTACTTTGCTATGCCCGTAGTCAGCATGAAGAACCTGCTCGAGGCCGGCGTGCACTTCGGCCACCAGACCCGCCGCTGGAACCCGAAGATGAAGCCCTACATCTTCACCGAGCGTAGCGGCATCTACATCCTCGACCTGCAGCGCACCCTGCGCGAGCTCGAGACCTCGTACAACTTCACCCGTTCGATCGCCACTCACGGCGGCTCGGTGCTCTTCGTCGGCACCAAGAAGCAGGCGCAGGAGCCCATCCAGACCGAGGCCGAGCGTTCGGGCATGCCCTACGTCAACCACCGTTGGCTCGGCGGCATGCTCACGAACTTCGTGACGATGCGCGGTCGTGTCAAGCGCATGGAGGAGCTCGAGGCAATGGAAGAGGACGGCCGCATGGCCTCGCTTCCCAAGAAGGAGCAGTTGCTTCTCCGCAAGGAGCTCGGCAAGCTGCAGGCGAACCTCAACGGCGTTCGTGAGATGCGCGAGCTTCCGCGCGCCATCTTCGTC
>Ga0079306_1002393_pt1 | contig 10544 bp, 11 predicted proteins | sample Methanotroph_Enr_FD_79181 | JGI IMG/M metagenome (GOLD analysis project Ga0079306, IMG submission 79181) | Enriched soil microbial communities from Old Woman Creek wetland in Ohio, USA - Methanotroph_Enrichment_5 | ecosystem: Environmental > Terrestrial > Soil > Wetlands | place: USA: Ohio...
ATCTTTTTCTTATTCTCTCCACTAAATTTGGCAATAACCTGTTCACAATATTGTAGAGATTTAAGATAAGCTGGTGTATCGAATTGACTTGTCACGCTACCAGGGCGTAATGCCCCACAAACATTGATCACTCGATGAATAATATCCTTTCTCTTAAAAAAAATATTAATAAGAATACTTCCTCCCGCACTGCAACCAACTAAAGAAACAGTACCGATTTTGGCCAAACGATCAACTTCAAAAATTATCCTATCAAAATTTTGCGTAAATTCGACATCGTCTTTTATGTTTTTCCAACCAAATTTCAAAACAATGGGAGTTAAACCAAACAATGGCCAAAATCCCGTGAACAAACGTATTGCTGGAGCATCGTCCATCAATGTTGGCAGGATAATCACGTAATGTTTGTTATTAGTATCCATATTTATTTTTTTATTCCGATATAAATCTCAACTTCTGAATCTTCGGGGTTACCATATTTTGCTCCATATACTTCAAAATCGGAAACATACGCTCTTCTTTTTTCAACGTCAGGGCTCCAAACATGTTGCCATGTCTCAATAATCTTGTCTGGCATTTTACCCTTGGCTATAAATATGGCATATTGCGCGGAAAGTATTGTTTTACCAACCAATCCTTCTGGAATAACATCTAATGAATTTACTTCGCAACCTAATATATAGGAATAAGGTTTTGTATGATCTCCTTCATAATTTGTATAGACAGCTAAAACATCACTGTTTATTTTATTTGGAATCCTGTCATTAATACTCTCAGCGTAAAATTTTTTCCACAATTCAGGGATATCAATCATTGTCTTCTCGTTGGACGTATGAATCTCTATTCCAATTATTTGAAACGTTTCTTTATTGACGATTTTTTGATTCATATCTATATAGTAGCGGATTAATAATTTTATCTCTATAACGAATAAAATATAATTGGACTGTTGTTAGACATTAAAATATATTGCGATATAATGCATATATGAAAACACAATCCTTTGCAGCACCATCCGCTGATAAACCACTTATTCCCTATGAATTTGAACGCCGCGAGCCAACGGCTGGCGATGTAGAACTTGAAGTTCTGTATTGTGGCGTATGTCATAGTGATATTCATAATGCTGAAGGTGATTGGGGTGAAGTACAATATCCGTGTGTTCCCGGTCATGAAATTGCAGGCATTGTTACTCGCGTTGGCAGTGCAGTGACAAAATTTAAAAAGGGTGATCGTGTTGGCGTGGGATGCATGGTAAATAGCTGCGGTACATGTGAAGCCTGCAAACAAGGATTTGAAAACAGTTGTTTTAAAGGACCGATCTGGTCATACAGTTCAAAAGATCCTATTGATGGCACCGACACCAAAGGCGGATATTCCACTATCATGGTTGCTCCTGAACATTTTGTATTACCAATTCCGGAATCACTTGATATGGCACATGCTGCTCCCCTCCTTTGTGCAGGAATTACAACGTATTCACCTCTCAGACATTGGAACGTAAAGGCAGGTATGAAAGTTGGCATTATCGGACTTGGCGGACTCGGACATATGGCAGTCAAATATGCGAAGGCAATGGGTGCAGATGTGTGGGTCATCAGTTCATCCGCAAATAAGACGGAAACGGCAAAATCATATGGGGCAACAGGACTCATCGTTTCAACATCGAAAGAGGACATGGATAATGCAGCGCACACATTTGATTTTTTGCTTGATACTATTCCACAGGCACATGACCTAACACCATATCTTTCACTGCTCAATCTGCACGCTACAATCTGTCTCGTGGGACCGATAGAACCGATGCCTGGGTTTCATTCAGGTAGTTTAATAAACGGTCAGAAATCTATTGCGGGCTCTGGTATTGGCGGCATCAAAGAAACAGCAGAAATGCTTGCGTTTAGCGCCGAACACAACATCTTGCCTGAGATTGAAATTATCAATATTCAGGATATCAACAAAGCGTGGGATGCACTCAAAAAGAAGCAGATGGCAAAACGATATGTGATAGACATGAAGAAGTCTTTCCCATCTGTTGGTAAAAACTAACATTCAGTCTAAAATAAAATCGAAATAAATATTCGGGTACCTTATAAAATGACACCCAAGTTATTCTCTTCGAAGCGCTTCAACGGGACTTAATTTGGAAGCACGACGTGCAGGATACAATCCGAAGATAAGACCAATAAGAATGGAAACAACTAAAGATACGATGATACCAACACCACTAATCAAGAACAAAAATTTCGGCATTTGATCAAACATATTAATAATTGAAATAGCCGCATACGCAACAAGGATACCCAGTCCTACGCCAAGTATACCTCCTAGTACTGTAAGTGTAATAGACTCAATCAAAAATTGTTTCACAATATCTCGTTTCTTTGCACCGAGTGATCGCATCAAACCGATCTCTTTTGTTCGTTCTGTCACTGTCACAAGCATAATATTCATGATGCCAACGCCACCGACGACCAAAGAAATCGCGGCAATCAGTGCAATGACGATCGACGCAGCATTCATAAACTGTTTAAAAGAATTCAATTCCTGACGCGGACTCGAAAGAGAAAAATCAGCTTTTTTTTCATCCGCATACCCTCTGGATTTCAACATAGCTGCCATTATTTGTTCCCTGACACTATTTGCATCACCACTCGGATCAAGCGTAATAGATATTGAATCATACCCGCGTTCATTAAATGGCTGTACCATGAGCGTTCGTATTGGAGCTATTGCCACAAAATTATCTGAAAAAGGAGATGGATTTTTAAATACACCGATGATCTTAAACGATGCACCACCAATCTTTACCATTTCCCCAATTGCCGCTTCAGGATCGCCATAAAAAAATTTCTTCACCAGATTACTATTGACGATCACCACACGGGACCTGGATGCATTTTCTTCCGTCGTGATCATTCCCCGACCCGCAAGTATCTCAAGATTCCTATCGGCAATTGTCTTTTCCGTAACACCATTAACGTAAATACCGGAAACATCGCCTGTCACATAATCACGCGCTTGTGTGTTGACAGAAACATTTCCTTCATACCCTTTCACATCCGCAATCGACAATGATTCCAAAAAATGAATTGTGGAATCATCCAAATTGCTCGGTGTAATGCCAGTATATTGACGACTTAATGAAATTTTGTTCAAGCCTGTTTTTTCCACTTCCGAAGACACAGTAGCGGTTACTGAATCAGCTGTAGACATAATCGCAACCACCGCGCCGATACCGATGATAATACCAATCATCGTAAGCGCTGTGCGCAGTTTATTTGCACGCATTGAACGAATGACTTCGAAAAATATACTTCTATAATTCATGGTTTTTATCCTCAGAAATGACACCATCACGAATAATTACTGTTCGTTTCGCATAAGACGCGATTTCATTTGAATGTGTCACAAGAATGACTGTGTTTCCCTGTTTATTGATTTGGCGCAACAGTTCCATAACCTGATTTGATGTAACCGAATCAAGATTTCCCGTCGGTTCATCAGCCAAAATAATTGCAGGATTCATTATCAATGCCCGAGCAACAGCAACACGTTGTATCTGACCTCCAGAAAGTTGTGTAGGGAAACGGGAAGCTTTATCTGACAATCCAACTTTTTTTAACCCGGCGAGCGCTCGTTCACGCCTTTTGCTCGCTGCAATACCACCATATACCATCGGCCGTTCAACATTTTCAAGCACGGTGATACGCGGGAGCAAATTAAATGATTGAAAAATAAATCCAACCGTACGATTTCGGAGTTCAGACATTTGATCATCATTGAGACGTTTTGCATCATGACCATCAATCAAGTATTGTCCAGAAGTCGGTGTATCCAATAATCCCAAAATATTCATAAGCGTTGATTTACCGCTTCCAGATGGACCCATGATTGCAACCATTTCTCCAACATTGATATGTAACGTTATACCCTTGAGGGCTTCATACGCTGATTCACCTGTTCCGTAAATTTTACGGATATTGGTAAGACTAATGATCTTTTTCATAAAGAAGACGTTACAGCTTTTTTGTTTTTGGTACCAATATCATTTCACCTTCAGAAAGTCCGGAAACGATTTCTGTGTTTTTGTCAGAAATAATTCCAATCTCGACATCCTTGGTTTGTGTTTTACCATTTTTTACCACTGTTACTGTCCGCTTTCCAGAACTATAATTCACTGCTCCATTAGGAACAGCGAGCGTCATGGATTTTCGCTCGACTACTGTTTCTGTATCAACGACCAACGGCGATGGAAATTTCTTGTCAACATCGTCAGGTTTTATTTTGACTAAATATTCAATAGTTGAACTGGTATCACTTTTCACTTCTGTTCCAATGGTATCAACAACGACAATATGAGATTTGAATTTCATTTCTGGATACACAGATGTACTAAATACTGTTTCTTGACCCACCTGGTATTTCAGCACTTCAGATTCACTCGCTTTCAACGTGACAAGTAATCCATCAGAATGAATAATCCGAAACAACATACCATCTTTTGCATGCACAGCTTCCCCTTTTTGCAAATTAAGATTGGCTATACGACCACTCACTGGCGCGGATATCGTCGCGTCTTTAGTAAGTTGATACTTCCACAAACTGGTATTCAATGCCGCACGTGCAGCCTCTATACGCACATCTGCAGTACTAAATTCCCGTTCTGCGACAGCAAATTTTGACCTTGCCTGCGTTTCTGCTGATTTTATCGCTTCAATTTCATTATCGGTATATGTTTTATTTGGCCGATTCACGGACGGATTTGTTTTATCACCGATTGCAAACCGATCATCCATATTTTGTCGTTCTTGAGACGCGGTAAGCACTGTCTGACGAGCAGCTTCTAGATTCATTTGATTGGTCATTTTTCCAGTTTCTGCTGCTTCATACGCAGATTTTGCAGATGCGTATTGATTCCACGCATCAGCCTGCTCCTCAGGAGATGCGGTACTTTGCAATTGAAGAATATTTTGACCTTTTTGTACTTCATCTCCATTTTGTACCCACATATCAGTGATAATTCCTGACACTGGAGCAGGATAATCAACAACACCACTATATCGAAGCGTTCCTTCTTTCGTAATCACCTTTTCCATGTCTTGCTTGGTAACTGCGAGTATCTGATATTTATTGAGATTCGGTTTTCCTCGGTTCACGGCAGCTGATATTTGATTGCCCGCAATAAAAAAAACAATAATGACACCAACGAGAAGCAGCCATTTTTTAATCGCTTTCATCCTCCACCATTTTTTCACTATCATGACGGGATTAAAACGAATTTTCGACAATGTGATAAGCGTGTGTTTATTTAACATAAAACCTCATATTTTCGCGTACGTACGTGAAAAACAACAGAATAAAGATCGTACCACAAAATGCACTTTCGTGCAAAGGAATCGGGAGGAATACGGCTATTTTAGCTTCAAAAATGAATGGTCAGCCCGTTTACGCCGTCCAAGGCAGATGTCTTCTCTATGTATTCCGCTGTGCGATTTACTTCGCTCAAGGCGGACAAGATCCTGAAAAACTCTAAATGGTGAACTTGGAATACTGATTAAAACAAACGACTCGCTAAAAACTCCATAAACTCATCTTTCTTGGATTCTGGATCACTCCAATACATCTCTTTGCCAAGTGAATCTAAACGCATTGTTCCATTTTGATTAATCGAAATAGTGGATTTATGGAACGTTACAAAACCCTTTCCTATGGCTGTGGCAAACGTCAACGGATCATGCATTTTTGGCCAAGAGGAAACTTGTTGATGGAACAGTTCCATATGTTTTATAAGTATAGCGTGGACGGAATTTTGACTATTTTTTAATTTTTGAAAAATCGGGTGCTGTTCATTCACTTCATATTCCGGTTGAAATGTCGTTTGTGCCATAACAAGTGATAAATTTTTTGGAGGGCTTGCCATACAAAACGTCGCGCTGGAGGTGTCGACTTTGACATTGTGTTCAATCCATCCGTCTCCCCGAGAGTAATTAACAGCACCTCCCATCATAAAAACATCAAACTTGTCTCTATAATCAGGATATACTTGATAAAAATTTGCCAAATTCGTGAATCCGCCAATTCCTAAATAAGTGACGTCATCGTTTTCATCGATAATTTTCTTCATATTGCTGATATAGTCATCATCAAATGCAGTATTTGTTTCTTCCGATAATTCATCGACGATGAAGTAATTATTGTTTAACCTCGCACCGCACACCACGGGAATACTTTCTTTACCGCATGCTCTCAAAACAGTTTTTACAAAACGTGCTCTTTTGGAACCGATTTCATCCGCAGTGGTTATTAAAGCAATATCAACTTCAGGAGAATTGAACGCTAACAGCAGTGTGAATACATCATCAGGATCAAACCCGACATCAGTATCAATAATCATTTTTTTCATACTTCAGATTCCATTACGCTTTTCAGGTTATCCACTAACGTCTGAATGTACGTTTCCTTCAGTTCGCCGTTATCAACCCAGATGTATTCAAGTTCTGTCAAATCGGGATTTATGGGGGTAAAAATATATGTAACGTGATACTTGTTCTCTTTTTTTGTCAACGTGAACATTTTATTTTCTTCAAATGCTGTAAGCACTAGTTCCGACCAATCACCTGCCTTATTTTTGCTTCTGTATATAGTCCCAACCTTAACCGGCCACTCACTAGTTTCCTCGATAACAATACTATGCACCCATTTCGGCGTATTTTTTGGATTAATCGTAAACGCAAACACTTCAACAAGCGGGCGCTGTATCTGAATTTCTATTTTTATTTCATTCATAACATAATTATTGCAGGACTTGGATGATGTTCTCTTCGCAATTTTTGTATGTGCTAAACTAGTCAATCTCTCAAATTTAAACCAATAAACAAATACTTAAAAAATATTAGACTACAAAACCTACGTCAAGTCCCTTCGCTTTAAAAAATTTATTCCATGCCGCGAGCACCTTGATTGCTAAATTTCTAGGATGTATCACTTTAGTATCTGATTCTAATCGTATTTTTTTCCCATCCTGACATATAAGATATTTTCCATCCTCAGTCAAAAGAAAACTTCTTTCTTCAAAACCTATCGCCGGACTCGGCTTTGGACCTGCATCATCCCACGCTAATGTCTTTATGTCATAACCAATATGATCATGATCAGCATTTAGATGTTTAAAGCCTGTAACAATAGCTTGGAGCAATTTCATATCCTCATTTTTTTCAATAAAATTATTTACTTCAGCTTTTTCTACACCTAGCGTTTCGTCATTTGTAAGATAATCCTTTAAATGGTAGGCAACCAAAAAAAAGTGAAGATAAGCATCCCAAACATCTTCTTTCGATGAATTTGGATACCCAGGTTTGGGGATTCTTTCATAATCTCTAACAACCAGTTCAGCCATTTTATGGTAAGGTTTTTGTTTAGAAATATCCTTGTTATCTTTCATAAATATATAGTAACTAAATTTCCCACTTTTCGCAGGACTTGGATGATGTTCGCCCTTCGGGCTCCATGAATGATCCGCTTATTATCAAAATCTTTGTTTTGATAATGGCTCCTCATTCTCGTACAGGGTTCGAATCAGTACCCACAGTATACAAAAATCGCGACTTCATGTCGCGTTTTTTGTATACGCAGAACATCATAGTCTAGGTCGATTTAGCCATTATAACTGATTTTAATCTTATTTAAATTTTTCTCTAAACATTCTTTTGTTCCAAATCTTTGATTTATTATATTTTTTTAAATACTTCATTTCGTCATTACCATATAAATTTATGAATGAATTTGGATCTATAGCAGTTTTGATAAAAATAAATTCAATTAGTGAATATATCGAACTAAGGTTAAACCGATAAATTTTCTCCCTCCTGCCATTTAAGATATTATAATGATTTGCATTAGGACTGCTCTGGAATTTTTTACCATCTATAGACAAGGGGTCAATCACAATGATTGCACCCTGCTTTATTACTCTATCAGGATATCTTATATCTTCAAACTCATCTAGAGAAGTTATAATATCATCAAATTGGTCAGCATTTTTGTCTCCGATCACTCCTTTGAATAATTTCCATGCATCTAACAAGCTGTGTCCACTTTTGCTAAAATTTTTCATGGCCTTCTCTTCCAGATCAATACATAAGAAACCTTTTAATAACATTTCCACCGCATGATGGAACAAATTTCCCATAATCCATAGACCACTAAAGACGGAAAATCTCGCTGCAATATAATAACCAATACAATAACGAAGATATTGCTGTCTTAAAAATTGTTTTTGATTTATTTTATTTAAGCTCATGTCTTAACTGGGAGACTTGGAAGATCTTTGCTCCGCTCGATGAATAACTGCTTGTCATTGCAATCGTTGTTGCAATAACTGCTTATCATTCACGGACCAAAGTGATCCAAATCCTGAAATCCCGCATATTTGAAAATATGAATCAATTCATATTTTCAAATATGTTGAAGCAGGACAGTCACGGACAGTTCGATCGTTATAACTAACTAAAGACTCTCGCTAAAGTGTTCGAAACCGACTTAGCGAAGCATCCAAGTCTGGACTCACACTTATAATATTTTATTACTGATCAAGCTCCGAGAGTTTCTTTTCAAGTTTAGCGATGGCTTCACGGTCATTCAATATTGTGTCCTGATAAAATAAACAATCGTGACAAGTTGAAGCCGGAAGTCCTCTATGTTTTTTTATCAAATGGTCTTGTACCAAATTACCCGTAATAATCAAATTATCTTTCCACTGATTTAATTCTTGTGTGAGAGTGGTAGCTTCCTTTTCATTAAACATAATTTACGAAATTTTTGTCAAAACTATCCAACTTGGCTGCGGGACTTGGATTCGGACCAAGATAACCTCCTCCAGAGGGAGGTGTACTACCATTATACGATCCCGCAATAGATGTAATTATACAGCTTTTGAACCAATTGTAATCGAGCTTATTGGTTCGTACAAAGCTCCGCGGGTAGTTCCCCGCCTTCGAATATACCCTGCTTTAATCAGTTGAGCTAAATCGTTATGCAACGAACGCGATGGAATACTTCTAAATCTTCTAATAAGAGCATCAAACGAAGTACTTTTATGATCCCTGATAATTGCGACTAATTCTGCGCGCCTCGGAGATAAAGATAATGTATCTGAAATCTCAACATATTCACTTTCTTGTAGACTCGTCTGAACTTGAGAAACTAACCCACGAATAAAAAATTCAATAAAAGATGTAACATCTTGTTTGTCTCTCCCAAGTTCAACATAATAGTCTTCCCGAAATTTCTCTAAATATTCTTCAACTGGAACCAATCCTCCAAATCCAAATCCGCCTTTTGATAAAATAGCCGCGCTCAAAAACCGACCAACTCTCCCATTGCCATCATCAAATGGATGTATTTTTTCAAACCATATATGAGCTACTGCTGCAATAACTGCGGGGTGCTCCTTTGAATCTTTGATCCACAAAAACAATTCATCAAGTAATGGAAAAATTTGTTGTGGAGCAGGAGTGATATATACTGCAACCCCAGCTTGATTCCAGATAGCTGAATCTTCAGTTCGAAAAAATCCGCCACTTGGTGAAACACCACGCAATGCCTGTTCATGCATATCTTTAATCAATTCCTTAGATGGCAATTGCGAAGTAAAGGAATCTATGTCTTTATACAGCGCCACAAGATTAAATATTTCTCTTTTACTGTTATCCTCTGACAATTCCTGACTATCCATTGCTATCTCTTCAAATGTAAGTGGATTACCCTCAATGCGGGCTGAAAACAACGCGCTTTTAAGAATAGATTTATCTCTTTTTAAAACAACAATCTCTTTTGCAATTGGGTGCAATTCAAAAGCAGCTTTCAGGACATCAAGATCATATATCGCCTTTGATAATAACTCTGTTTTTTCAAATATAGGGGGAAATTTCATATTCTCACTTTATAATGAATTGCAAGATATTGCAAGATGTTGCAAAATGTTGCAAGATATTGCAAGATACTTACGCGGGTAGCTTCCAAATATCTTTTTTGTGTACAACAAGACCATCCTTTCTTAACTTCTCCAGAAGACCCATATAAAATTGTTCATCTTTCCCATACGATAGACACAACTGTTTAATCAAATCTGTCTCTTTATATGACTTCTCACGAAGAAGATCTAGTATTCGTCCCCTAAAATATCTATTTGATTGTTTAAAAGGGGCTTGTTTCTTTTTATTTAGCATTGGTAATTTAGCATTGGACAGTGCGAGCGAGCCGTAGTCCATAAGTGCCTGATGCCATTCCCATGATTTTCCTTTTGGTACTAACAGATCAGCAACTTCCTGGATAATTTTTTCCGATTGTGGGACATCGTCAAAAAAGAAATGCGTGATAATCTGACGGATATTTGTATCCACCATCGCCACATCTTGTTTATAAGCGAACACTAATATTGCTCGAGCAGTATATTTCCCCAATCCGGAAAGTGCAGTTAATTGTTGTTCAGTATTTGGGAATTTTCCTTTATACACTTCAACAACTTTTTTTGCGGCATTCTG
>Ga0079306_1002394_pt1 | contig 10543 bp, 11 predicted proteins | sample Methanotroph_Enr_FD_79181 | JGI IMG/M metagenome (GOLD analysis project Ga0079306, IMG submission 79181) | Enriched soil microbial communities from Old Woman Creek wetland in Ohio, USA - Methanotroph_Enrichment_5 | ecosystem: Environmental > Terrestrial > Soil > Wetlands | place: USA: Ohio...
GCGAAAAGGCTTTATCGATAACAAAAAACAGTTTGCCGAAATGTTCGACCCAGGCCAATTGCACCACGCCCGGCAAAATCGGGTAACTGGCAAAATGATCGGGGAAATAAAGCAAATCTTCGGGGACTCTAAGGCCAAGCTGGATACTGTCGGGAGCGACATCCAGACTCAGCACTTGAGGTAATTTTCGGTTATCAAAATCCAGCAGGCCTGTTAACAACTGCAGGTCGATTTTGCCCTGAGCCGTTAACGGCATTGTGTTTACAAACAACCATTTTCTGGGCAACACTACGGATTCGAACCATGGCTCAAGCTCCTTGCGCAATTGCCTGATTAACCGGTTTCTTCCCTGCTTTTTCAATTGTTCCACTCCCTGTGAACTTAGCACCGCTACCGCCGCGACGACATCCCTGTGATTGGTTATCACCATCGCATGGGCATCGTCTATGCAGGGTTCAGCCATCAAGCGTTGCTCAAGCTCGATCAAAGACAGGCGTTTTTCTTCGATTTTGACGATGCGATCCGAGCGTCCGTGCAGCATAAAGCGGCCATCATCCAGCAGGGTGATTTGATCGTCCAATTTAAATCCCCCCCCTGCCCCCCCTTTTTCTAAGGGGGGGAGATATTTCCTTAGCAACGATAAGGATTCATCCTTACTGACAATCGGAGACTCCTCTTTTACTATGAAAAAGGATTTCTCATCCCCCCCCTTTGAAAAAGGGGGGATGGGGGGGATTTCCAAATAAGGCGAATGCAGCAGCCACCTGTCATCAATGCAGCTTAGACTCATACCGGGAAATAACGTCCAAGCCTTTTCTTGCGCCCGCCAAGCGATACCGCCGGTCTCGGAGCTGCCGTAGACTTCGATCACCGCCTGCCCGCCGTTGCTGAATATCTGTTGGGCGGCGTTCTCCGGCAGCGCGCCTCCAGAACTGAAAATCGCCTTTAACCCGGCAATGCCGCCCCATGGCGAATGTTGATCCAAGCGTTTTAAATGCGCCGGGCTGGCAATCCAGTAAGCAGGCCTTTGTTGAACCGCATTGACCAGCGTTTCAGGATTGATATAAGCCTGGCTATGAAAACAACGTCCCGCCGACAGCGGCCATAACACACGAAACAGCAAGCCGTAGATATGCTGATGGCTGACCGTCGCCAATGCCGCCGCATCCCCCAGTTGCTCGCCCCAATGTTTTTCCAACGTGGCAATTTCAAGCTGGAACTGGTTTAAGCATTTGGCTATCGGCTTGGCCTGCCCCGTAGAACCGGAGGTAAAAATAACCAGTTGGCTGTCCAACGGGTTTAGCGGCGACAAAGGCCGGTTGGAGCTATCCGGTGCCTCTAAACAGTCATCGAAACGCTCGCCGTTTTGCCAATCGCCCAGTAACTGACAGTCCGGCGATAACTGCTCGGCGGTACCGGGGCGGTTATTGCCGGGTATCCAGATTTGTTTTCCGGCATACAACAACGCAAACAGCAAAACGGCAAAGGGATAGGCGTCTTTCGTATACAAAGCATATCGCTGGGACGGTTGAGCTTGCAGTTTGTCGGCCCAGAGTTTAACCGTATCGGTAAACTGCCCTGCCGAATAATACTGCCCGGCATGATAGGCAACAGGCGTGTCAAGCAGCCTTCGGGCAACCAGGCAGTGGGACAGCGGCACCAGTTTATCTGACATGTTTCTGGGTTCTCATCCTGACCAGATATTCGGCGGCGAATAATACCCCCATCAACACGTAGGCGATCAGGCCGTTGTATAAACTCCAGACTTCCAGATTGCACCAAAAGGCCGTTACCCATGCCAGAGCGCCATTGATGATAAAGAATCCGCACCAGACCTGGGTCACGCGGCGCGTGTAAATAACGCCTTCCGGCGGCAAATCGGGATGTTGGATGCGTGCCAGCCGCTCAACCAAACTGGGCGGCGAAAATAGGCTCCAGCCGAAAATAAGCAGCATCAAACCATTGACCAGAATCGGGTAGAACAGCAAAACGTTTAATTGATTGATCCACATCGCAAATAGGCAATAGCCGATGCCCGCAATCAATAACGGGGTACTCCAATGTTTAATGGAATAACTGGCCGCCAGTCTGACCAGCAGCAACACAATTAATAGGGCGGCTATTTTCCAGGGTTCGAAATACTCTCTGCCGAAAAAAACCGCCAGCGGATATAACAGGGTTAATATTCCCATCACGCCGTTTACAAACAAGCGCATATTTATCTCGTTCCCACGCGCCGCGTGGGAATGTAGTCAAGGCCTGTCCTGAGCTGTGTCGAAGGCCGCGCCGCGCCGCGAGACGGGAAGCAGGAGCTTCCCGCACTGAATTCCCAAGCCGGAGCTTGGGAACTAGCACTCAAACCCATCACGCTGTTCACAAACAAACGCCTCTCAGCTGTTAAGCATCTTATAAACCGCCTCGACCACATCGCCTATGGTGCGGGCGGTTTTGAAATCTTCGGCTTTGATCGCTTTGCCGGTCATTTCCTTAAGCCTGACTATCATGTCCACCGCATCGATACTGTCGAAGTCCAGGTCCTCATACAGCCGTGCTTCCAGGGTGATAGCCTGTTCGTCCATTTCAAACATCTCGACCATAATCTCCTTGATGGCCGTTAAAATTTCTTCGCGCTCTTGTATCATAATCGTCTCAACCGCGCGCCGCTTGAATGTATTCGGCCAATGTTGAAACCGAGGAGAAAATCTTCTCCACGTCTTCTTTTTCGGCATCGATTTTTACGTCGTATTTTTTGCGAATCGCCAAGCCCAATTCCAGCGCATCGATGGAATCCAAGCCCAGTCCGTCATTAAACAACGGCGCATGACTGTCTATATCCGCCACGCTGATGTCTTCCAGATCCAGCGTGTCGATAATTAATTGTTTTAATTCATTTTCCATCGTGCTTATAAAGCTCTCTCTGTTGTGTAAAATAATCTTGCTGATACTGGGTAAAGCGGCGTACGCCTATTGATTTTGGATGAGTATCAGAAAACTCGTCCAGCACAATATCATCGCCGACATGCATGATCAGATGAAAGCGGCGCGGGGGAATTTGATACCACCGCTCGGCTTTGGTTAAGGTGCTGGGATTGCAGCTCAGCGTCACCGGCGTCACTATGGCATTGGCCTGCAAGGCAATGGCTGCCGCGCCGCGTTGAAAGCGGGTTGTCTGCCCCGGTATTGATCGCGTTCCTTCGGGAAAAATAATCATCGCCCCGCCCGAACGCAGCCAGGCGACGCACTCGGCTATCATTTGCTCGGGATCGCCGTTGCTGATGTATCCCGCATTGATGATGGGGCCGCGCATGAACGGGTTATGGAACAAACGGGCTTTGACAATACAGCTGGCCTGCTTGATTCGGCTGATCAAAAACACAATATCGATCAGTGTGGGATGATTGGCGATGATCAACTGACCGGGCCGGTTAAGCTTGTCCAGACCCACGATTTCGTAAGTCATCACCCCCAGTCTGTGCATCAAGCCAATGAAGACATAAAAACTGTAAGACACTACTTTTTGGCCCCGACTGACTTTTTGCTGCGGATTACCGGGCAACAGAGACAGCACCGGAAATACGAATAGCCACAGCAATAAACCGCCTGCACCAAAACTAAAAAAACTCAACCCTGTTGCAAAAAGACGCCAGCCGTAGCCAAATTTTACTGCTATTTTTTGTACCATTCCCAGCTATGTCTATGATTGCCCAGCGCCAACGATTGCTCGTCTGCAACAAGAAATTTCAAAAAAGAGACTATCTGCAAGGCATGCTCGCCATCATCGCGAAGCTTCGCCGATCTGCAAAACCTTAGCGCTAAGCCTTCCCCGCTTAAAGAGACTCTCAAGGCCAATGCACAAACAGCAGGCGCATTAAGCGCAAACGGTTGCGACGGAAAGAAATCCGATAGCGGTTCGTCATACAAAACCATCAGCACCTCACCATGATGCTCCTGCAATAGTCCCAGCGCTTCAATAAATGCCGGGGCAATGCCGTCCTGGCCCGGCGCAAGCACAGTGATTTCCTGATGGTTGGCATAGGCCATCGAAAACAATCCCGCTATGGCGTTATGCACTGACAGGCTGAAGGCTGTCGGCGAAACTTCCTCGCCGTTCTGTATGCTTTTAAGCATCTCCAACGATTTATTCGTTTCGCCATGAGCGGAGCTGAACACAATAGGCAGGCTATCATCGCCATTGATGCAGCCTTCCGCGGCATTAAAAACCGCCCTGGCTAATGGGCTTAATCTGCGTTGAAGCATCTTGGGCACCGTAACCGGGATGGCCGCTGTTCCCGCTTGGGCAAAGGATTGATGGGCCAGCCAGTTCCGCCAATCTTCGTGATTGCTGATGCCGGGCGCCCAGGCGTTCCATTCTCGCACTACAAAATCAACTGACATTATATCAATCCGGTTGGTAATTTAGCCTTCACGTATATAATCCGGGACAGTCAGCAAATTTATCAGGTAAAACTTTACTTATTAAATCAGCATTATACAAAACTGCTGAGCAATGGGGAAATCCAAGCCCATAAGCCAAACTTTTTTGACCTTAGTTTGCTTGAATCAAGCTTCATGAAATACATTAACCCAGCAGAAAACAAGAACATCAATACAAACCAATCCATCTCTGCATGACGACCCGTTTCCCGACTTTATAATGAAACCTTTAACGGGGATTAACGCAACAGTTCCAGTGTTTTTTCAGCTGCTTTTTCTTTAGCTTTGCTCTTGATGGCCTCAGTCGATGTAGGAGCACTATTGACCTTTTCTTTCAGTTTTTTAGCGGCTTCTTTGTTGGCTTTTAATGTTTCTACGGCTTTTTTTGTCTCTTCCGGCGTTGCTTGCTCAATCCTTTGCTTAACCGACTCCTTTGCCGTTTCTTTCAGTTGATCTTTAACTGCATCAGGGGCATTTTCTACGCTTTCTTTGAATTTTTTGGCGTTTTCCAGCTTTTGGTTTGCTGACTCTGCCTTTTCAACGGCACTCGGCGCTACGATTTTAGCGGTATCCCTAGCCGTTTGTTTTGCCACGTCTTTAAGAAGCAAACTTTGCTCGGCCAGCACGGAGCTTGAGATCAATAAAAATGAAGTGAATAAAATCGCTTTGTTTCGCATCTGAGCATCCTTCAATAACCAGTTGATTTGAGACTACAGAATACTACAGCAAATCCTAATACGTCATTATTTTCCGAGCCGGTTTTGCTGCGCCATGCCATCACTGCTGTCACTTATTAATTACGGCAGGGATTTGGTTAAATAACAACGCATGTTCTTCCCGGCCGGGCAGCCCTAAACGCGCGCCCATTTGCGAGCAGCACAAAGCGCCTGCGGCACTGGCGTATCGAAGCAGCGCTTGCCATTCCATGCCGGCAGCCAGGGCCGCGGCAAAAGCACCATGAAAAGCATCCCCGGCACCTGTGGTATCAATTGCGGTGACGGGATAAGCAGGTAGCGCGCCCCGCTCATTGCCGCGTTGCCAAATCAGGCCCCGCTCACCCAGCGTGATGACCACGTTGGCTGCAAGTTCGGCGAGTCGGCTTAAGGCTTTGCACTCGTCACCGGCATACTGGATTGCGAACTTTTCCGAGCAAACCAGATAATCGACGCGACTCATCAATGACAAGGTTCCTTCATGCACCGAGCCTGCGTCCAACACCGTTGGGATATTGGCTTGCCGGGCCCTGTCCGCCAGCGGCAGTGAGATAAAAGGTTCATGGCCGTCGAACAGCACAACCTTCGCCGGGACATGAGACAGGTTCAGCGCATCGGCCGGCAAGACTTGCGTGTCACCCTTGTAATTGATCAGGCAGCGCTTGCCATCGGGCTTGACCAATATCGCCGATAACGGCGTTGGAGAAGCGCCGCGTACAATTAGCTGCGTGTTGACATCGTAATCGTTAAGTTCCTGAAAATGCTTATCGCCGTAAAGATCACGCCCCAGATAACCGGCAAAGGCCGAAGTCAAACCTAGTTTGGCAACGCATACAGCGGCATTGGCGGCCGGGCCGCCGCCGCAACTAAGCAGACTGTCGGCGACTATTTTTTCATCGGCCCCCGGATGTCGGTTTACCGAAAAAATCAAATCATAAGAGGCGTGGCCTACGCACAGCACATCAACATTAACGGTCATGGCAATAAAATATTCCGGGGTTTCCGGTCAGTGAAATTAATCGGGATGGATCAGCCGCAGGGTACGCTGCGCGTATCTTTTGCATTGGTTTTCTTGCGGTAATTTATAAAGGTACGCAGAGCGTACCCTACTTAAAACATAAATACATAATTTGCCCAAGCGCTTAACGGTGTTCAAGTCTATTAAAATTCAGCTCACCGGACAAATCAAAAAATGAAACCAAGCCTTTCTGTTATATTACGCCCCGTCATAAACCATTCGTAATCTGTATGAACAACCACCCTACCATACCCGCGGCCGAGGCCTTTAGACTGCTTAGCACCAATAATCAAACGGCCGTCATTGATGTGAGGTCTGAGGGGGAATATGAAAAAGCGCACTTTGAAAACACGGTAAATATTCCGATACTTTCAGACGCTCATCGTCATGATGTGGGATTGACCTATAAAACCGAAGGCTCTGAAGCCGCCAAAGCGCTCGGACACAAACTGGTCAGCGGCGATTATAAGGAGCGGATGATTCAGCAATGGTGCGAGTCGATTAAAAGCCATCCCCGGCAACCCGCTTTAATCTTTTGTTGGCGCGGCGGTCTGCGCTCCCGGTTAGCCCAGGATTGGGTCTATCAAAACGGGCTTGAAGTTTTCCGGGTTGAGTCCGGCTATAAAGGCTTAAGGCAAGAGGCGCTGAAGATCATAGAAGCCCCCGCTCCTTTTGTTGTCCTGTCCGGCATGACCGGGTCGGGGAAGACCCGCTTGATTCATCAGCTTCGCAACTTTGTCGATCTTGAAGCGCTTGCCAACCATCGGGGCAGCGCTTTCGGAGCGAATGTTGGCGCCAGTCAGCCCCAGCAAGCCTCATTTGAAAACAAGTTGGCGCAATCGCTTTATCAAGCAGCCGACAACTATGTGCTTGAAGATGAAAGCCCCAATATCGGCCGATGCCATGTGCCTGACTTGTTTTATGCACGAATGGTCTCAGCGCCGATGGTGATGATAGAAACGCCAGCGCGGACTCGGGCGTTGGAAATCTTCAAGGAATATGTGCAGGCGCCTTTTGCAGACGGCATGCCGTTGCAAGAACTGGAAACCAGCTTTGCAAGAAATGTGGAACGGATCAGGAACAAGCTGGGCGGATTGGAGTGCGATAACATTAAGCATATGCTGAGCCAATCGTTCCAATTCGATGCGTTGAATGAAGCTTGCTCAGATGTCTATCTCGACTGGATTGAGCGCCTGCTGACGCATTATTACGACAAACTCTATATCCATTCGCTGTCTTTAAAATCACGAAAGACCTTGTTTAAAGGATCATGGCAGGATTGTCTGGATTTTTTAGTCGACTCCCAAGAAAGAACATTCCATCAAGAGATCGATCTGTAAGAAAAAATAGGGTCCACGAAAAACACGAAAAAAGCAGTCGAAAAAATCGCGGTACAAGATTTTTTCGTGCTTTTCGTGTCTTTTGTGGACAATGCTTTTTGCTAGATTCATTATCGGAAATCCTTTGTATTATGAATAAAAGTTCAACGCCCATCGTTTCAGACCTGGTTTTGCTCGGCGGGGGACATGCCAACATCCAGGTCTTGAAAATGCTGGCAATGAACCCGATTGGCGGGCTGAGGATCACCCTGATATCCGACCAAACGCATTCGCCGTACTCCGGGATGATACCGGGTTATCTGGCAGGCTATTATTCCTATGAAGAATGCCATTTCGATTTAAGGCGGATCTGCGAAGAACTCGGCCAGCGTTTTATCAAGGCCAAAATCATCGGCATCGATCCGCAAAGGAAAAAAATCCAGCTGGAAAACAGGGCGGAAGTCGGTTACGACTGCGCATCCATTAACGTGGGCATAGCGCCTAAAAGCATAGAAAACTCATCGGCCGAGGCGGCGTTAAAGCTTATCCCGCTTAAGCCGATTTCCAGGTTTATCGCGCATTGGGATCGGCTGATGGCCGACCTGAAGACATATAAAGGCGCGGATCCGCTACAGCTTGCCGTTATTGGCGCGGGAGCCTCGGGCGTTGAAATTTCGATCATCCTAAAAATGTTAATCGACCAGAATAAATGGAATGCCGAGGTGAGCCTTATCCACCAGCATGAATTCCTGGTTTCAGCCAAAGATATTTCAGCCCAAAGAAAGCTGTCAAAAACGCTCGAAGAGTTGAACATAAAAGTCTTTAAAAACACCCAGGCGCTTAAAGAACAGGAAAACGGCCTGATGCTTAAAGACGATAAAGGACTTATCCAGACTAAAGATTTTTACCGGGTGCTGACGGCTACGCAAGCCGCCGCGCCTCAGTGGTTTAATAACTCGGGGTTACCGGTGGACACGGACGGATTTGTAAAAGTCAGCGGAAACCTGCTGGTTGAAAATGAACACGACCTATTTGCCGCCGGGGATTGCATACACTTTTCGCCGCAACCTTTAAAAAAAGCGGGCGTTTATGCGGTGCGGCAAGGCATGGTGCTTGAACACAATATCCGTGCTTATTTCACCGAGAAGTCCGCGTTAAAAACCTTTAGACCCAAGAAAAACGTGCTGTCTTTAATCACCATAGACGAGCGCAAAGCCTTGGTTCATCAGGATAGCGCATCCATCCTCAGATGGATGTGGCCGTCATTGTTATGGGTGGTTAAAGACGGCATCGACAGACGCTTTATGAAGCGTTTTCAGGCCACGACTTACAGCGTGAAACCCCAGCATTTTGAAAAGGTCATGCCGGTGCCTAAAAGCACGCTGGTTTCTGAGGATTGGGAAAGCAATACCTGCGGCGGCTGCGGCAGCAAGCTGGCGGCGTCCACGCTAACGCTAAGCCTGAATAAACTGGACATCCCCAAAGACGATACTGTCCTGCTGGGCGTTAAAGATGGCGAAGACTGCGCGTTAACCCGCTTTCCCGACCATACCCTCTGTCTGCAAAGCATCGATCAATTCCGGTCTTTTATTTCCGACCCTTACTTGTTGGGACAAATTGCCACCCAGCATGCGTTAAGCGACATTTACGCGATGGGCGGCGTTGCCAAGACTGCGCAGGTCGGCCTGACGCTCGGAGCCGCAAACAGGAAAATTCATCAGGAAGATATTTTTCAACTGATGTCGGGCGTGCTCGACATTCTGACCAAAAGTGCCGCCTCTCTTGTCGGCGGACACACTGGCGAAGGAGCAGAGCTTGCAATTTCAATCGCAGTCCAGGGTGAAATCGCCCATGATCGGATTTTAAGGAAACAGCTCACTAGACCAGGCAACCGGCTGATAGTGACCAAGTCGATCGGCACAGGCGTTGTCTTTGCCGCCAATATGCTTGCTCAAGCCAACGGCAAGCTGGTAGACGAAACTATTTCAAGTATGCTGCAATCCAACAAAACAGCGATGGAAACCATCAAAGCCTTTGAGGTTTCCGGTTGCACGGATATTACAGGTTTCGGCCTACTAGGCCACGCGTTTGAGATGATGGGGAAAAACAGCGATCACGCGTTGGGCGTTAAAATCGACTATAAGGCGATACCCTTATTCGATGGCGCTGGCGAATTATTTGCAAAAGGTTATTACGCTTCTATTGCTGATGAAAACTATCAGTCTTTAAGCTCTGTGCTGAGCATTGAGGTAAGCAATCAAAAATTTCCTGCGCTGTTCGACCCTCAAACTAGCGGCGGGCTGTTGTTCTCAGTGCCATTCGAGCAGGTGGAAGCATGCCTGAAAGCCCTGCATCATAATGGTGTATCCAAGGCTTGTGTTATAGGCGAAGTTATTGATCAGCGGAAAATAGTCGTGATTTGATTGGACGGCGGGGTCAGAAATCTTGCCCCCCGTCATATTGAAACATCAGAATGCCGGGCATAAACGACATACCCGGCAAGTCAGTCAACTATCCCTAAATAGACTTATTCAAAATAATCCCAAGGGTACACCGGCGTTAAAATAGGCTTAAAACCTGCCGGAACCGGAAAAGGCGCAGTAATAAATTCATAAACGCCGACCAGTTCACGGGTTACCGTCATCCCCAAACCGGTAGCAAGACCGATAGGAAAACCAATAGCCCCTTTAGCCTTCGTTTCCTTAACAATATTGCCCGGTATCTCAAGAAAGCCGGTAGTCATTCCCGCCAAGCCCCTACCGAACTTCTGAGCCGAGTCATACGCATAGGCATTAGAAACCGAAAACAGTGTTAGAACCGTAAAAACCGCCAATACATAAATTCGTAATTTTCTCATGTGCTGCTCTCCGTTATTTATTTTATTAGGAGTCCTATCTTAACCGATGATGCGGACATTAATAATTGAATTTTTGCTGTTTAAAACAATAGGTAAAAATAAAGGGATATGAATTAAATAACATGATTATTTGTCAGCCATGTAAAAAATTTATTTATCTAAATACAAAAAAAAACCCAAGCGATGAGGCTTGGGTTTTTAA
>Ga0079306_1002395_pt1 | contig 10534 bp, 8 predicted proteins | sample Methanotroph_Enr_FD_79181 | JGI IMG/M metagenome (GOLD analysis project Ga0079306, IMG submission 79181) | Enriched soil microbial communities from Old Woman Creek wetland in Ohio, USA - Methanotroph_Enrichment_5 | ecosystem: Environmental > Terrestrial > Soil > Wetlands | place: USA: Ohio...
AAGCAGCAGGAGGCCACTGACCCCATACATCATTTGTGCAGGGCGTTTCAGCAAGCGTGCCGCTAAAACTTAAAGTAACTGATCCTCCTTCGCAGAAAGTGGTAGGTCCTGAAGCAATAAGGGTGGGTATAGGTGTTGTGAAAACAATTACTTTGATATCGGTCTTGCAATTTGCATCGTCAGCTGACGTTACAGTGTAAGTGGTTGTAGTTGCCGGAGAGGCGATAACCGTGCTTCCGGTTGTTTGATTCAATCCATCAGCAGGTGACCAGGTGTAACCGCTTGATCCAGTTACACTCAGTTCGACGCTACTCCCCTTGCAAATAGCAGGATTTGGCACTCCGGTATAAACAGGTCCTGTACAGAACGGTATACAACTTACATTTGCTTTCCATCCGGTTTTGGTTACCCCTTCATCAGAAGTAAAGTGAACTGTAAGTTCGCCTGAGGGATCTGTTGAGATTAAAGGAGGAATGTTCAGCGTTCCTGAAGCCGGTCCATATAATATCGGAGAAGCTGTACCAGGTCCGTTATAAACGGTAATGTAGTCATAGTTTTGTTCGGATATAAAATACTCCCATGTTAATTTTATCCGGTTACCAGCGCTTGGCACAAAAGTTTGTGTATGATCTTCCTGATCCGAATAATTATCCGCAGGTCCTCCCGAATCAAAGTATTTAGCTGAACAGGTTGTTACAATCGGATCGTCTGACATGGAAATGCAATCGGTAAGAAAGTCAATAAATACGGCAGAAGAAGCACTGGAAGAATTTCCGTTGGCGCAGGTTAACAGGCAGTGATACCAGTTTGCTGCAGTCTGTGTTCCGGTATATTTAGCCTCAGTGGCTCCTGCAATATCTGTCCAGGTATTATTATCAGGCGACGACTGCCATTGGTAAGTAATACCCTGATAGGGACTTACACCCTCTAACTTCAGGTTGAAACTGTTAAGTGAACATACTTCGGCGGTATTTGACACTGTAGTACCTGCAACCGGAATGCCGGAGCAGTTGGTGCAAAAAATGTCAGTGAAATCTGCAGTTTCATCGCCTGCTATGTCAGCACTTCCCTGGTCGGCAAATGAGCCCATTCCCCTGCGTGCAAATGCCTGCCCGATAAGACAACGATGTGCATCATTATAAAGAAGTTTGTCGGCCAAAAAAATGGCATCTCTCGAATCCAGAAATCCTGGACTACAGGGTTGCAGTTTCATTCCTTCCAACACCAGTTTAATAGCAATGTTATTCCCGGCTGCAGCATTGGCAGGATCGCTGTCATACCCATATTGATCAATAAGCAGCCACGATAAATCCCATACAGCGCTGCACCATATTTCGCCGATATCATGAACTTCCGGGCTAAGTGCCAGGTCCGCATAGGTCTGAGGATTAATACTCATGTCAGTTGAATATGGATATCTGCGGATGCCACTGCTACCAACGACATAGGAGCCCATTGGCCTGGCATCTGTTCCATGATCGCCAGGTTTTATAGTCATCATCAGTGCCAGCCAGTCGCTCCACCCTTCCCCGGCTTGTTCACCATTTCCAAGGCAGCTGGAATTTGCAGGTCCACCGGTGAGCCGGTTGGAAACCCCATGCCCGAATTCATGAGCTACAATTCCGTTGTCAAAAGAACCATCACGCTGTTGACTGCATGTAATTAGATTAGCGGTAACGATTCCATTCAGTAATTCGGTTTTTAAAATGTTGCCGTCTGACAGTGAAATCATTGCAGCGGGTATGGTAATAGCACCACTGCCTCCCATGGTGGTTATTCCGGCAACATTATTTACTATAATTACACCAATAGCCCCGGCGGCCTGGGCAGCCAATACTTTACTTACAAAAGTGCAGCTGCCCCTGTCAATCAATACAATCTTACCTGTTATATTATTAATTGCTGCTGAGCAACCATCACTGTTTGGCGCAACACCATCATCCATTAATATAATATCAGCCGTAACATTGGCATCCGGGGAGAAGCCTCCTTTAAGCACTGTCATAGGTCCGTTAAAACCCGCACTGGTAATGGTGAGGGTTGAACAGTCAGGCCCTGACCACAGATACATTTGCATGCGCCCGCTATTGCCATCAGGAGGAGTAGCAAAATTGGCATTGTTAGTACCCCCGCCATCAAACCCTTCAGCCAGGACCGGGTCGTTACCGGAGCCTCCTTTCCCATAATTATTTACCTCGAAATTTCCGTCAGCTTCATTAAATCCAAGGGTATAAAGTTTATCGTGAATAGCATTAACCACATAGAACAGGTTGGTTAACGAGGCATCCATATTAGTTTGGGGAGCCAGGCTGGGATTAAACGGAAAATCAAAATTAAGGTTTGCTCCGCCATCGGGTGAATAACCCGGTAAATTATCATTATTCTGATCTTCATATGCGTAAACATTGTTGCCACGGGTAATGGTGTATTCAGCGCCTGCAGCGCCATCCGTATCGTGCCATCCAAATGGGGATGCCGTCGGGTCAGCAGGGTCGGTAAGCAAAGATCGACTTCCGAAATCGGGAGCTTCAACCGGGAAAGGGAAAACATTATACGTTGCTCCTGGTGGAGGCGCCTCCACGATTGCCGGTTGAGGGATTAATAGCATAGGTGTTTTCCCGGACTTTACCTTAGCAGAATTCACGCGGTTATCCCCGAAGTTATCTTCTCTGACATAATCATTTTTATCAAGAAAAAGACCTGTACTGGCATCTATCCTGACATTCCACCAATGCTGGCCCCCCTTCAGATCGATGCTCACATCCCAGGCAAGTATAAGTTTACCGTTTTTGGGTAGGTAAAGCAGTTTAACTTTTACCGGGGTACTTGATAACTCGGGTGCATTGAATTCATACTCATTAGTTGTTGCGTCCGATTTAATCAATTCAGGCGAGCCTGTCATGGAAAGTTCCAGGTGCTTTACTGCGGCTTCAAACGCATCTTTCGGTGTAATGGATGCTTTAGCAGCATTTGCCTTTTCCTTAACGTTATTTACAAGCCCAGGTTTAAAATATACCACACTGTCTTTTTTAACTGCAAAAACACTGATTGCATTATAAACAGGAATTCCATTATGCATCTGTTGCATATAGGTATGTGTAACACCAGTACTTTTATCTTTGTTCTGACTGTTAACTTTCCATTCACTTATATCGCTCTCCTGCCAGTTTCGTTTTGTTTTTTCTTTTTTCAACGCTTCCTGTAGAAGTGCTTTGTTTTCCTGCGCATTAGTCATTGAATTCCCCAAAATGACAAGGGAAAGAACCATGCATAAATTCAAAAGATTGTAATTTTTCTTCATTTTGATTCGTATTGATTAATAATCTGTTAATTGTTCTAAGTGGTATTCATTTCTTACTTATTGCTATCCAGGTGGATAAAGTTTTCTTCGGGTAAATCATTAAACCTGCTTTTTTACCTGAAGCAATGCGCCCGGATGATTATCGGTTGCTTCATATTTGTCATTCTTAATTGCCGTAACCGAAATCTATTGAATATAAGATTGTTCCATTAAGGACTTATTTACATGGTTAGGTTGCTTCATCCTGGTGCCAGTGAACAGTCCTTAACTCCTCTTTAGAATTCGTATATCAGATGAATGGAGTAGATTTCAGAAATTCAATAATTTCAGAATTTCAGATAAAAGATGTTCGTTATTTAAGAGGATTATACTTTAAATAACACTTCTTCATTTAGTAGGATTCAAAATTACATAATGGGTTGCCTGTGCACAATAGCACAAACGTGTCATTTTTTTTCATTGTTAAGTTAAGCCAAAGTTGAACTTTTCAGGAATAATTATGTTTAAATGGCACTTAAACATCTGTTGATGTACTATATCTATTAAGTTGAATTACACATCGACTTGTTCTTGTAAGCTTTATTGAGATTCATGTCAATGGATTTCCTGCCGGAGAATCAAGCGACTGTTTTAGAAGGTTTAAAAATCTGTTTGATTTCAAGATTCTTCGTTTCCAGGAATTTCTACTGCAATTATTTGATGTTCAACTTCAATCAATTAATGCATTTCATTATGAAAACTGAAAATGAAGCTTTTAGTTATTCCACTGTGTACCATGGGGTTTATAGAAAAAACGCAGGCAGTCCAGAGTTTTTTTTCAATGAAAAGGCCTTCAGGCGAAAACATCCGGTTGATAAGACATTACCCTTTTTTGACTATTGCCTCATTGATCATTCCGGGAAGCAATTTGCTTGTATCCATGAGCAATGCCAGGAGTATTGCAGTTGTATTAATAATGAATTGCCGGTAGAAAATCACAATTTCCATGCACTCCATTTTTATCCCGAAGATCGGATGCTTTGGCGTGATGAGGTTCTGCCCGATATACAAAGATTTGCTGAGTCCATTCCTGCTGGGGAAATTCAGGATTACAGATTCTCATTCAACCAACGGTATATCCATAAGGATGGAAATGTCTCGCAATTCCTGCACGAAGGAACTCTTGCAATTTCGGAGGATACATTCCGCCCGGTTTTAAATCTGAAAGTTTTCACCGAAATCGGCGACATTAAGACTGATGAATCTGTTGTACTTACTATATTCAGGTATTCTGATGAACTTGGATATCAGAAGGTTTTCACAAAAGTGTACGGCGAAATCCAGAATGGCCAGTTATCACAACGCGAAATGGAGATCATCAGGCTTTGCCTCGAAGGGCTCAGCAGTAAAATGATTGCTGATAAACTCAGCCTTAGCATACATACGGTCAAAAATCACAAACGAAACAGCATGGAGAAAACCCTGACCCATAACATTGCCGAATTAATCCATTTGTGTATCAGGAGCCGATGGATTTAGTAATTGCAGGAATCACAATCAACTTTATATCTCACCCGGCTTAAAAATTTTTGTTACCGGGGAATAAATAAAAGCAGATGGACGAATCGCTTTTTAGCCACCCGTCCATCAAGTGTTTTATATATATAGGATTGTTTTCAATAATGAAAATGTACCTTGCAGGATATGATTATTTAACCTGTGCAATTTTCAGAGATTGTAAATTGACAGAAAAATATTTCATTACCAAGGTAAACCGTTATATGCATTTGCCATTGGCACTAGCCGTTTAAGGAATTCCTCCGGCGGGCGGATTTCACCGATTTCGGTTTTCAGATTTGAATTATTCTGCAGGCTGACAAACATCACTTTATTATCAGCACCGGCAAAGGATCCGAAATAAATATTCAACGACGGGACCCTTACCAGGGAAAAGTTCTGCTTAAACAACTCCATATTTGTCCGACCCAGTGCGGAAGACAGATCCGGGTTTGCAAATCCTTTCACCACATAGCTGCCTTTTTCTTTCTCAAGATCTACAATACCAACGGTTTTTTGTGTCTGACGGTTAATAACAGTGCATGACACCCTGTTCACATCGGTAATGAGGGCAGTAACATCACCCCCGTCATATTTTTTTAACCTGTCGAGGGGAATAATATTTGAAACAAATGCCTGCCCGGCTTCCAGTTGGCTGACTTCTTCGGCTGAGCCTAGCCCGAACATTTTATAATTGTCGGCTGTAACAGTTGATAGAAGTGATTTCAGGAACGCACTTGTTGCCTCTTTTGCCTGGTCCAGGTTATTCTGGGCTTCGAGCCCTGCGGCAAATGCGAATAACATGACCAGGATAAATATAGTTTTTTTCATTTTCCGGGTCCTCCTTATTTTTTGGTTATGTTATAATAATCATTCCAATGTGTGTGATCCGAACCACTTACATATTCATCGTAAGCAATAAACCGCTGGTTGCCGACATTCGGTGCCCAGGGATCATTTATGCTTACATAGTTCACATTATTGATAACTGCATAACCGGTCACTACCATCATATGACCGCCGCCACCTGTCCAGTGCCATGAAAAGGCAAATGGTTTCTTTGTGCAATAGATCTGTTTTTTCAAATCTTCCCAGCTAAGTGCTGCATCTGAGGTTAAGGTTGCAGTATACCCATACTTGTCAAATTCAGGCCATCCCCCGTTTACGCAACCTACCGGAACAGGATTATTACAGCAATCGGTACGTCCGAAGCGCTTATTGGCTTCATCGCACTGGGTTACATTTGTTCCCAGGAATTCCATGCACATTTCACCACTGGCGGCCCAGCACCACATGCTTGTTTCCTGCGGTCGAAGTGCAACAGCCTGGCTGCCGATAGTTGCATTGGGCGTGCAACAGCCGCTGGCAAGTGCAAGACCGGCTGCTATAATTACCGAAAGGTAAATAATATATAGTCTTTTCATTGCGGTTAAATTTGGTTAATTTTCAGTTTTTAGAAAACATAAAATTAACCCCGGATACTACCTCTCCGCAATAGCACAAAAGTGTCATTTTTCAGCTGGTATTCCAATTTGTCCGGGCAGGTATTCAATTTCCATCCAGACTTTTTAATATTGATTAGTCGAAGAGGTGATGAAAAGAGTTTTAATGAACTAAGGGATGTGTTTAATATCCTGCTGCCTGCCCATCCTTGCGCGATTCGGATGCCCCGAAATAAATTTTCCGCAACGGATCAAACATAATCGCCTGGTAACCGCCATAATCGCCAAAAGTATAACCCACTTTATGCCCCATTTGCATGAGTTCGCGGATTACCTGGTAATCAAATCCGCTTTCCAGTTGGATTTCGCCCCGCCCAGGAGTACCGGAGCCGGTGGGATCGCTTCCTCCGCTATGGCTTATCCGCGGGGCATCGCCGGCTTCCTGCAGGTTCATCCCGAAATCCAGGAGGTTCATTACGATCTGCACATGACCCATCGGTTGAAAATCACCACCCATTACCCCGAAACTAACGTAAGGTATCCCGTTTTTTGTTATAAAACAGGGGATTATAGTATGAAACGGTCGTTTCCCCGGAGCAAAGGCATTGGCATGATTGGGATCCAGATTAAAAAGCTCGCCCCGGTCCTGTAACATGAAACCTAAACCTGGGGGAACCATACCTGAACCCATTCCGCGATAGTTGCTCTGAATAAGCGATACCATATTGCCTTCACTATCCGCCGTTGTAAGGTATATGGTTCCGCCTTCCATTGGGTCACCTGCTTTGTAAATACCTGCTTTATTTTCATTGATAAGTTTACGGCGCTGCTCAGCATAGGATTTGCTGATAAGTTGCTGCACCGGCACTTTGGCAAACTGCATGTCGGCATAATACCGGGCACGGTCTTCGAATGCCAGTTGTTTAGCTTCGGTAAATAAGTGAATATGTTTTGAACTCCCAAAGGGGATTTTTGAGAAATCATAGCCTTCGAGGATATTGAGCATTTCCAGAGCCGCAATTCCTTGCCCGTTTGGAGGCAACTCCCACACATCGTAGCCCCTGTAATTTGTCGAAACAGGTTCAACCCATTCGGAATGGTGTGAGGACAGGTCATCATAACTCAGAAATCCACCCTGCGACTTCATAAAGTCAGCAATAGCATGCGCTATTTCACCTGTATAGAAAGCATCGCGCCCACCTTTTGCAATTTTACGATATGTATTTGCCAGGAAGGGGTTTTTAAAGATGTCGCCTTTTTTGGGTGCATTTTTCCCGTCAACCGTATATGTCTCCAGCACATTTGGGTACTTGCTGCCCAGCACTTCTACGGATCGTCCCATGTAATAGGCTACCAGTTCAGTGACCGGGAAACCGTTTTCGGCATACTTTATTGTTGGCGACAGAATCTGCTCCATAGTCAGTTTTCCAAACCGCTTGTTCAATTCAAACCAGCCATCCACACATCCAGGAACACTTACCGGCAATGGCCCGAACGGAGGAATGCTTTTAAACCCATTTTCCCTGAAATATTCAAGCGTCAGCGTTTTTGGCGATCGTCCGGAAGCATTCAATCCATAAAGCTTACCTGTTTTTGCCTCGTAAACGATAGCAAAAAGATCGCCTCCAACCCCGGATCCTGTAGGTTCCATCAGGCCAAGTGCGGCATTTGCTGCGATGGCTGCATCTACTGCTGATCCGCCGCTTTTCAGGATATCAAGACCAATCTGGGTTGCAAGCGGCTGACTCGTGGCTACCATACCATGCTGACCAATAACTTCGGAGCGGGTGGCAAATGTGCGACCGGTAATCCGGTCCTGAGCTATGCTGCAAATACTTATAAAAATGCAAAATCCTAGAGTGATAGCTTTAAACATAAGGTGTTTTTTAGATTTATATACATTGTTCATTGCCGGCGTATGAATTATGATTCAACACGCAAGCCAGTCAAAGATACAATCTAAATGTGAATCACAAAAAGTAAAACATGCTATTTATCTGCTAAGCCGGAACATTCATCACCTTTAACTGGTGATTAATGGATTCCTGGTGAATGGCCTTAAACAACTGATCGATGAATTCTTTACTCAGGCCTTTATTCATCCCTTTTGCTGCCACTTTACGGATAATCTCTTCCCAGCGTTGGTTTTGTAAAATGGTGATATTATTGTCTTTTTTAACTTTTCCGATCGTTTCGGCAACATGCATACGTTGTTCCATCAGGTCAATAAGCTGGTCGTCGAACATATCGATCTGGCTCCGGAGTGCGCCCAGAACATCCAGGAATTTACTATCATTCGAAACCGGCTGGCGGAGTACAAGCCTGTCGAGCAATTCAAGCAAAGCCTGAGGTGTAACCTGCTGGCCCGCGTCGCTCCATGCATTGGCGGGATCAATATGCGATTCGAGCATCAGCCCGTCATAATTGAGGTCCATGGCTTCCTGTGCAATCTCAAACAGATATGCCCTTGCACCGCCGATATGACTTGGATCGCATAACAGAGGCAATTCCGGTATCCAGAGGCGAAGTTCAATGGGAATCTGCCATTTGGGCTGATTGCGGTAAGCCGTTTTTTCATACGCCGAAAATCCCCTGTGTATGGCCCCGATGTGTTTTATACCGGCGGCATATAGACGCTCGATGGCACCAATCCATAATTCAAGGTCGGGATTTACAGGGTTTTTAACAAACACCATAACATCAACACCTTTCAGCGCATCGGCTACTTCCTGCATAGCAAAAGGGTTTGCGGAGGTGCGTGCGCCGATCCAGAGCACATCAACCCCGAATTTCAGGGCTTCGTACACGTGTTTTTGAGTGGCTACTTCGGTACCTGTCGGCAGGCCTGTTTCCTCCTTTACGCGTTTCAGCCATTTCAGGCCTTCGTGACCAACCCCTTCAAATGCATTGGGCCGTGTGCGAGGTTTCCAGATGCCTGCCCTGAAAACATCAACTTTATTCAGCGCTGCCAGCTGACGTGCTGTTTCCATTACCTGTTCTTCTGTTTCGGCACTGCATGGCCCCGAAATCAGCAAAGGACGGCCTTTGTAAATACTCCAGTTTTCAATAGGCTCGATATGTAATTTGGTTTCCATGGACTCTGGTTTTTGGATTTATAATTCGTTTTTTTTGTTTTAAAGGATCAGTTCAGGATCTTCCTTATTTTATTTGCTTCGTTCATCAGTTCTGTGAGTCCTTCGGAATTTTTCTCCAGGATATATGTTCTGAAAAGGTTCATTTTCTCCAGGTAATTATCCAAAACCTCGATGATATAATCGGAATTCTGCAGGAAGATAGGCGCCCAGGTCTCGGCACTGCTTTTAGCCAAACGAACGGTGGACTCAAAACCGCCTCCTGCCAGTTTGAGAATATTTTCTTCATTTTTTTCTTTGTCCAGTACACTCAGCGCCAGCGAAAATGAAGTGATATGCGAAATATGCGAAACATAGGCCACATGGACATCATGATCCACAGACTTCATATAGGATATGCGCATATTCAGGATATTGTACATTCCAACCACCGTTCTGAGGGCATCCTCATCCGAAAGTTCCTTGTCGCAGATGATCACATGCTTGTAATCGAATAGCTTACCGATAGCTGCCATGGGTCCGGAAAATTCAGTTCCGGCCATGGGATGCGATGCTACAAAACGGCCACGGTTCGGGTGGTTGATCACTGCTTCGGAAATACCTGCCTTGGTTGAACCCATATCTGTAACTACTTTGGAAGTGCCCTCCGTCAGGCTGAGTATCTCAGGAAGCATTTCCCTGTTGGTGTTCACCGGTGTGCTTAAAATGATAAGGTCAGATTTTTTTACCGCATTTTCCAGGGTGTCAATCTTATCTACCAGGCCGCTGTGCAAGGCAATATTCTGGTGATGCTTATTGCTGTCGACACCAATAATGGTGCTGGCAAAGCCGCGTCGCTTCAGGTCGATGGCCAGTGAGCCGCCTATTAATCCTATTCCGATGATACAGACTTTCATAAGGATTCCCCCTTTCTATCGTTCTGTCTCATAATGGATACCTGCATTAATGCACTGTTTGCTTTATAGTTTGTAGTTGTATGGTTGCTCATGTTAAATTTCTTTTTTTAATCGTTAATTGTTATCGTAAATCATTCAGGCTAAATCCAATATTCTTTAAAATGGAAAGTATTATACCAATGACAGTCTTTCAAGTGTTTTGTTCAGCATCTGTTCGTTAGCACAAAGGGAAATCCGTACGTACTCATTGCCCTGGTCGCCGAAAAC
>Ga0079306_1002396_pt1 | contig 10533 bp, 9 predicted proteins | sample Methanotroph_Enr_FD_79181 | JGI IMG/M metagenome (GOLD analysis project Ga0079306, IMG submission 79181) | Enriched soil microbial communities from Old Woman Creek wetland in Ohio, USA - Methanotroph_Enrichment_5 | ecosystem: Environmental > Terrestrial > Soil > Wetlands | place: USA: Ohio...
ACAAGGGATTAACACTGAAGTGGCTGATTGGCTACGACATAGCCGGTGCCAGGCTGATCAGCGATCCTTTCAGGTTCCGACAAATTATGGTGAACCTGGTCACGAATGCATTAAAATTTACCAACAAGGGGAGGATTGAAGTAATAGCTGAACGATGGGACGATAAGGCAGTTTTCATTATAAAAGATACCGGTATTGGTATTCCGGATGAAAGCCTGCCATTTATTTTCGACCGCTATCGACAGGTTTACAAATCAGATTCTTCAAATTTTACCGGGTTTGGACTGGGATTGGCCATCTGCAAGGCGCTTGTCGAGTTGCTGGGTGGCAATATCTGGGCTGAATCAAGGGCCGGACACGGAACAGTCTTCTACTTTACTATACCTTACACAACTCCAAAACTTAATGAAATGAACAACACAAATTCTGCTGAAACTGCTTTCCCTTACGATTGGAAGGGACGCACCATCCTGATCGCTGAAGATATTGATTTCAGCTTCCTTTACATTGAAGCCGTACTCCGCCGCACCGGTGCCAGGGTTCTCTGGGCACAGAATGGCCGGGAAGCCATCGAAATGGTAAAGGTCAACCCAAGCATCGACATTGCATTAATGGATATTCACATGCCAATAATGAATGGTTATGATGCAACACGCGAAATCGTCAAGATTCGCCCAGATCTGCCTATTATCGCCCAGACTGCCTTCGTGCTGCCTGATGACGTGAAAGCATGCTATGCTGCCGGATGTGCCGGTTACCTGGCCAAACCTATCCGAAGGGAGCAATTGCTGAATACCCTGACAGAATACTTTGAAAAGATAGATCAGCATGCCCAGGTCCAGGCTGGAAATTTGCCTGTGTACCGTTCCAAGATTTCCTGATCAAACAAATGTAGTTCAAAGCTGCTCTTCAGCAGGTTGATCTGCATTGTATTGACCCTGTTTTTGGAGTTTACTCGTCCTACTCTACATGACTGATTTCAAGCAAGTAAAAGATATCTAACAAGCAAGGAACAGAAAATAATCAACTGACAACTTATCAATTTATTGATGGTTGGGATGATAAAAGCCGGCGAAAGCTGGCTTTTTTTCCCAATACCTGTATTGATTGTTTAATACTATATGATTACGATCATATGGATTTCAACTCATTCATTTAAAACAATCTTTATGAAAACCCTGCTTAAATTTAGTTTTTGGCACTTATTCTTGTATCCGGTATCGTTGCCTCAGCTCAGAAACATCCCTCAAAATGTGGGAACTGGAGATGGGACGTTAAGACACTGACTGACCCGGATGGTTTGGGTCTATTGACCAAGGTGCCAACTGTATCCACCATCGATGAGCTTGTAGCTGTGATACCTCCTAAAATCCTTCATGCGGGAAATAAAACCGATGGTGTTGTGCCCAGGTTCACAAATGAGAAAATGGTAGTGGAAATTATAGCTTTTGTCACTGTTGTAAAGCGCGCTACTGATGATAGCGATCTTCACTTTATACTTAAACCAGAAACGTCCTATTTGACAATTGTAGGAGAAATTCCGGATCCAAACTGTGCAACTTTTGATAAGTATCCTCAGATAAAAGGGCAATTCACCACAGCAACCCAGGATGGGAAAGCAATATGGAATGTGTTGAAACAAACAAAGAAACCTGTGAAGGTGAAGGTCGCTGGGATTTCGTTCTGGGATGGTATCTATGACACTCGTCCCAAAGGTGTAAGCCAGTATTCACGGGAAATCCATCCAATCATAAAAATCGAGAAACTCTAATAAAACTCCGGGTTACCGGGAGAAATATAGAATCATTGAGGCTGTCGGAAAAGTGGAAGATACTTCCGCTTTTAATGGAGCCTCATTATTTTTTTTCTTCCCATTCTTTGAAGAACTGGGAATAAAAGGTTTCCAAAAATTCATGCCATAGCCCGGCCATCTTCCCCCCGGTTAGAGTGTTCATATTCTTCATTGGTCAAAAGTAGTCAAGTAAGAAAATACATTTAACAAACATTGTGTTTTTTCTTAGTACTATTCTGGCCCGTTCACGTTAAGTAAGTAATACTATGAATTAATCGTAAACACTCAAATCATGAAACTAAAACCCAAAGAAGTTCTGAAGCCGGTCAGCCAGCAGTTAAATGATCTGATCAGGATTCTGGATAGACAGATTGCAGGGCACAAACACCGGGAATATGCTCACTATGAAAGGAGCAGGACAATTCCTGATAATGCCAACAGATAGAATTAGTTTATAGCAGAACCAGGGTTAATAAATTGCAATAGAGGCTGCCTGAAGACCAGGACAGCCTCTTTTTTTAATTGAATCAGTTTGTATAAACTTCTATTATTTTATGCTCTCGCAAATCCCGGGATGACAAAGCAAGTATTTGTTGACGATTGCTTCCCATCATTTTTTGTCGTATATTTCTATTGTCTATGCGGTTAAGCCATATTACCTGCAATGACAAAGCCCCTTGTCCAATAAAAATAAGATGTAGCATTTTTTTACAACTTGAATTTTGGTACTTATGAAAATAAATAGTAGGATTCACCAGGCGATGCTGATGGGAGTATTATTAACGCTGCTGTTTAGTTGCATGAACAATGAATATAATCTGAATGCAAAGGTAACAGGCAGTTTTACGGATCTGAGGGATGGCAGGATCTATAAAACCGTTAAAATAGGTGATCAATGGATAATGGCGGAGAACTTTGCATATAAGCCTGTCGAAGGAAACTTTTGGGTGTATGAAAATGATCCGGTCAATATTGACAAATATGGCTACCTGTATGATTGGGAAACTGCAAAGAAAATAGCGCCTGAAGGTTGGCACCTTCCATCAAAAAAAGAATGGAAGACCTTTCGAAAATCGCTGGGTGCAAGAATGGATGTGTGGAGTACTATGGATAAGGTATATAGACAAATGATTGCTGGTGGAGGCAGTGGCTTCAATGCATTATTCGGTGGCCGCTTCGATTTCGTTTCAGGAGAATACAGGAACATAGGCAAAGAAGCATACTTTTGGAGTTCAACACTGACCTGTGATGGCCCGACGAATTACGTGCTCGAACGCGAAAGCGCCGATGCTTTCCTCACTGATTATGGGGATCCCAGGGGTGGTAAAAGTGTGCGTCTATTCAAGGACTTGCCATCCCGTTAAACAACACTGTTTCAATCAGTCATGATCCCTAGTCTTCAATAATAGAATAAATCAAAAAACAGAACCTTGATTGTTTTTCGCAATCAAGGTTCTGTTTTCATTCTTGTCGGGGTGAAAGGATTCGAACCTTCGACCCCCTGGTCCCAAACCAGGTGCGCTAACCGGACTGCGCTACACCCCGAGCGGTGTTATATTTTCTGCGGAGAGGGGGGGATTCGAACCCCCGGTACCCTAATCGAGTACGACAGTTTAGCAAACTGTTGGTTTCAGCCACTCACCCACCTCTCCGGGGTACTGGCTTCACTTGAAATTCCTGTATTCTGGAATTCGGACTGCAAATTTACACTTAATTGGATTATCTGCAAATTTATTATTTACAATTATCATATTGGCTCATTTGGATTTAACATATAGAAAATCAATGTGTTGTAAATTATTTTCGTTAAAAAAACAATTACGGAGGATATTTGGAGTTAGTAAAGCGTACAGTAAAAAGATGTAGATTCGCATCTTACCGAGCTCTGGCAATAAATCGTTTTTAGCTTCATGGCTCAGTATCGGGATAATTCTTCAACTCATAAGAAACATACCATATGAAGAGGCTAAGCATTTTACTAATCTCCTGCCTGATTACAGCCGGTGCATTTGCTCAAACCCAGCCAACTTCAGCTTCAGGGACCTATGGCAATATTTTTAAGCTATCTGCCTCCATGTTCACAAGAAATACCTTCCAACTAGGGTATGAGCGGTTCTTTAACCCTACTACCAGCCTGCAAATCAATGCAGGGATGAACTTCAGGGATTCCGAATATGAACAATTCTGGGGTGTGAACTCGGAGGCTCAGCTTAAATTCTATGTTTATAACCTTATTAAACCCAAGAATAGCCACCGGCTCTATTTTGCGCCATACATTATGAATAACTATGAAGTGATTACGAGGAACGATTACGGCATTTATGGAAATAATACCCTGGATGATTCATTTGATGCTGTTAGTGCCGGTATTGTTTTCGGCTGGTCATTCTCCTTCGCAAACAGGATTAACCTCGATATTTCCACCGGGGGTGGTATACGCAAGGCATTTAATGTAGATCCAAGCAATAATTTTACTGATATCTGGGATTACAGTTACAGTGGAATTGCCCCCCGTTTATGCGTGGACGTGGGTTTCTGGTTCTGATAATGTCATGTTATTATTTCTCCCTGGATTCAGTTTCCCAAACCTGCCGCTTGTTATTCTTCCCATTTTGTCGTCCCGACTTCTAACTCCTGACTTTTGTTTTTAATGATTTTAAACAAGCAGTTTCTGTTTGAATTGAAGTACTTTTTTCGAAATTTACATCATAGAAAATTAGCGTTGTTTTCCAGCATAATATTTTATTAATAGTTAGAAATCAAATTATTCCACCATGAGCGGAAAAACATTTGCAGAAAAGATCCTGGGCGCCGAAGCAGGAGCCATAGTTTTCAGGAAACCGGATATTATCCTCACCCATGATAATACGGCCAGTATCGCAAACACTTTTAAAAAAATGGGAGGTGAAAAAGTGAAAGATCCTGATCAACTTCTTTTTGTCCTCGACCATAATGCACCTCCAACCAATGTTGAACTGGCCAACGATTACCAGAAGATCCGCGACATTGCTGCAGAGCAGGGAATTACAAAGTTCCACGATGTAGGTAAGGGTATTTGCCACCAGATCATGTCGGAATATGCAAAACCCAATATGATCATTGTTGGCAGCGACAGCCACACATGCACGGCCGGCGCGTTCAATTCGTTTGCTGCAGGCATTGACCGCACTGAAACCGCCGGCCTGTGGAAACAGGGTGAAACCTGGTTCAGGGTCCCTGAATCCATTAAAATTACCCTGAACGGCAAACTCCCCACAGGGGTTTACGGTAAGGATCTGTCCCTTTGGATTATTGGTATGATGGGTTCCAGCGGAGCTGATTATATGAGCATAGAGTATCATGGTGAAGGAGTCAAAAGCCTTTCGATCTCCGACAGGATGACCATTGCCAACCTTGCTTCGGAAATGGGTGCCAAGAATGCTGTTTTTCCTGCTGATGAAGTATTGGCCGATTTCCTGGGCGGCAAAGCAGAAGGCACCTGGGCAGATCCCGATGCCCGGTATGCAAAGGAAATTACCATCAACCTCGATGAGTTGTTTCCTGTAGTTGCAGCTCCCCACCATGTGGATAACGTAAAATCGCTTTCATCAGTTAAAGGAACCAAGCTGAACCAGGCCATGATCGGTACATGCACCAATGGTCGTATCGAAGATTTACGGCTGGCAGCCGAAATCCTGAAAGGGAAGAAACTGCCGGCAGGATTTCAACTGCTGGTTATCCCTGCTTCACAGGAAATCTACCTGCAGGCTATGGAAGAAGGCATGATGCGTATATTCATGGAAGCCGGCGCATCCGTACTTGCACCTTCCTGCGGGCCCTGCCTGGGTACAGGGCAGGGGATTCCTGCCGACAATTACACGATAATTTCCACTGCCAACCGGAACTTCAAGGGAAGGATGGGAAACAAGAATTCATCCATCTACCTTGCATCCCCCGCAGTTGTAGCATATTCCGCACTCAAGGGCGAGATCGCCGATCCTCGTGAATCCGGCGCGAATGATACTTTCCCATATACAATCGAGCAAAGCAAGACAGTGGATATTCAGCAGGGTGAGGACAGGTTCTCCAATGGAGCCTGGAACTATGCTGATGTGGATAACCTGAATACTGACCAGATGTTTGCCGGGAGCCTTACATACAATGTGAAGAGTTCGGAGGCAGAAAAAATCATGCCTCATCTCTTCAAGGGATTTGACGACAGTTTTGCAGAAAGAGTGAAAGAAGGTGATATCCTGGTTGCCGGTGCCAATTTCGGTTGCGGGTCATCCCGCGAGCATCCTTCGGTTGGTTTGGCATATGCCGGGATCAAAGCTGTGATCTGTAAAAGCGTGAACCGGATTTTCTATCGTTCATCCGTAAACCAGGGACTGCCTATCATCCTTCTTCCTGAAGCCGTTGATGCTTACAAACAGGGCGATAAGGTGGATATTGACTTTGAAGCCGGCAAGGTAACCATTAACAGGAAGGTCTACGGGTTTGCCCCGCTGCCTGATAAACTGGTAGGGATATTCAAAGCCAAAGGACTTGTGAATTTCGTTAAAGCAAACGGGTAAAGTGTCTTGCCTGAAATCCGGAAGTTTCATGTTTTGCTGAGAATTGCTTTTCCGGAATTAATGCATATTCTTCTGTTGTGCCTTTCTATTGTGTCCTCTTGTGTCTATTGTGTTTACATTTGAACCACAATAGGCAAAGTAGATCACGATAGATTTATTATTTAGTATAAAATGAAGACTCGCAAGGTACTGTTCTTAATTCTCCTGCTCGCTATTATTGCCCTAATGGTGATTGTCGGTGGGAAAATGTTCCCGAAATATGCAGGCAGGCTGATTGGTTTCGGACTCTTTCTTTTTGTTGATATTGTCTCCTGGCGTATATTCCGGCAATACTCAAGTAGTTGCAGACAGTTGTTGAAAAGTATCCTGAATACAACATATTGGCTACCGATATCTCTTTTCATAGTTTTCCTGGCTGCTTCTTCCTTTCTCCCGGTACAAAGTTGGTCCGGTTTTTTCCGGATATACCTGCCCGGCTCCATGGTTGTGCTTTTCCTTTGGAAATTTCTGCTTATCCTTTTCCTATTATTGGGAGAGTTGTCGGCGTTGCCTGTAAATGCCTGGAGGATATTTAATGCTGGTAAGCGAAAGAGAAAACAAGCATGGACCCGGTTTCACATATTCATTTCAATGGGTTTGCTTACCGGAAGTATAACCGCCTTATTGATCTTTTCCGGATTCTTCTTCTGGGTATATGATTTCAAGGTTCATACAATTGAGATCAAGGTAAAGGACCTTCCGGATGATCTTGACTGCCTTAGGATAGTGCAACTCTCTGATATCCACCTTGGAAGCTGGCTGTCGGAAAAACCATTCCTGAGAGCTGTGGACCTTGTTAATGCACAACGTCCGGATGTGATCCTCTTTACAGGGGACATGGTGAACTTTGTTACCCCCGAAGCCTATCCGTTTGAAAGTGCTCTGAGGAAAATGAAAGCCCCGCTGGGGGAATTTGCCATACTCGGGAATCATGATTATGGCGATTATGTGCAATGGAAAACAAAAGCAGAGCATGATCAGAATAATGCTGACCTGGAAAAGTTTTACATGAAACTGGGATGGAAATTGTTGAAGAATGATCATTCACTAATCTATAAAGGAAATGACTCATTGGTTATACTAGGTGTTGAGAACTGGAGTGCCAATAAAATGTGGGGACGCAAGGGTGATTTGAAGAAAGCAATAGCAGGAGCAGAGAAGGTAAAAACAAAAATTTTGATGTCACATGATCCTACACACTGGGATAAAGAAGTGCTGCCTGATTATCCGGGTATCCTGTTAACTCTTTCGGGTCATACACATGCAATGCAGTTGGGATGGGAAATAGGGAAATGCAGGTGGAGTCCTTCAGTATGGCTGTTTCCGCGCTGGGGGGGATTGTACGAAGTGAAAAGGCAGGGGATTGAACAATACCTGAATGTAAACCGGGGATTGGGACACTTAGGATTCCCGGGAAGGGTAGGGATCCGCCCGGAGATCACATTAATTATCCTGAAGAAAGGGTAACTGACAATACTTTAGTTACAACTGCTGCAATTGGCTTTGGCTCCGTGAATCGTACAATTCAGTTTGTCGCAGCAGGTCTTGCAAACACGCTTGATTACTGAGAAATCAAGAAGTTCTACATCCGGAGTAAGATATCCTGGCTTTACCGGTTCTACACGCATTAGGTCGGTACTCAGGTATTTCTTGTTGCTGTCAGAAAACACGGTTACTACTGTTGCCGCACTCCGCATTTCATTCTGTACCTTCAGTGCACCGATAAAATTGGCTCCTGAAGAGATGCCAACTGCCAATCCCAAATGCGAAGCCAGTTGCTGGGCCATCAGGATGGCATCACCATCATTGGCGGTTATCACATGATCCAGTTCATCCAGTTTCACCAGGTCGGGTATGAACTCATCCGATATGCCCTGGATGCGATGATTGCCTATCTTGCACCCGGTAGTCAGGGTAGGGGATTCGGCGGGTTCCAGGGGGTGTACCCTGATACCGGGGTTCATGCTCTTTAGATACCGGCCTACTCCCATGACAGTCCCTCCAGTTCCGACTCCGGCTACAAAAGCATCCGGGGTAATATCATGGGCATTCAATTGCCAGTATAGTTCTGGCCCTGTCGATTCCATGTGTGCATTGGCATTGGAAAGGTTTGCAAATTGCCTGGGCAGAAACACATTGGGCTGGGAAGCTGCAATTTCTTCCGTTTTCCTGATACTTCCCAGGAAACCTCCTTGTGCTTTGGAAATCGGGATAATAGTTGCCCCCAGGCTCCGGATAATATCCACCCTTTCCTGGCTCATCCAGTCAGGCATGGCTATGCTTACATTATGCCCCAAAGCCTTCCCGATAGCAGAAAATGCTATTCCCGTGTTCCCGCTTGTTGCCTCTACAATCGTATCACCCGGGTTTATCTGCCCTGATTCATAAGCCTTTTGTAAAATGTAAAGCGCCATCCGGTCCTTTATGCTCCCGGTGATATTAAACTGCTCCATTTTGGTGTAAAGAACACGCATCTCTCCCTTGTACCTGAAACTGATGGACAGAAGGGGGGAATTACCTACTATTCTCCATAATTCCCTGAATTTTGAAGCTAACCTTGGATCGGATAATGTGTTTTGTATCATGGGTGTAAAATTAGCCTGAGATAACATCAGTAACATGAAACCAGCTCTTAATGAGATCATCTTTCTGATGCCATTCGTCTATATGAATGAATTCATTGGTATGTTTATTATAGAGGTAGTCTTTTGACCATTCCTTGTGGCTGACTGATATTTGCCTGATTGCCTCCACCACAAAATCCAGTTCGTCGTCCCTCATGGTCGGATGCAAGGAAAGGCGAATCCATCCCGGTTTCTGAGACAAATCTCCGTGGGTAATCCGGTCAGTGATCTCTTTTGACGTTTCATAACTTACATTAAGAAGGAAATGGCCGTAAGTTCCGGCACATGCGCATCCTCCCCGGACCTGCACCCCAAATCGGTCGCTAAGGAGTTTTACCACCAGGTTATAATGGATATCGTCGATATACAAAGAAATAATCCCAAGCCTGTCGCGGACGTTATCTGCCAGGATATGAACAGCCGGTATTTTTTTTAGGCCAATAAAAGCCCGGTGAACCAATTCTTCTTCCCGTTGCCGGATCCTGACTACCTGCATGCTGTCCTTTACCAGCAGGCATAGAGCAGTCTTCATGGCTTGCAGGAATCCGGGAGTTCCGCCATCTTCACGTACTTCGATATCATCAACAAATTTGAATTCTCCCCAGGGATTGGTCCAGTCGACCGTACCTCCGCCCGGTTGATCCGGGTCATCCCGGTGATACAATGCCGAGTCAAAAATCAATACTCCGGAGGAGCCTGGACCACCCAGGAATTTATGGGGCGAAAAAAAGATAGCATCCAGTTTTTCCATAGGATCAGCCGGGTGCATGTTAATATCAACATAAGGTGCCGATGCAGCGAAATCGACAAAGCAATAACCCCCGGCTTCATGCATGATACGTGCAAGCTGGTGGTAAGGTGTTTCTATGCCTGTAACATTGCTACAGGCTGTAAAGGAACCAATTTTCAGGGTCCTTTTTTCATATTTCTTGAGAAGGTTCCGCAAATTTTCCGGGTCAACCAGCAATCCATCGCCGGGAGAGACTACCTCGACATCCGCAATAGTGTAATACCATGAGGTCTGGTTGGAATGATGTTCCATGTGGGTAAGAAAGACCACAGGGCGTTCATTTTCCGGAAGGCAATTTTTGCCTTGTAACCTTCCGCAGGATTTCAGGTTCAGGATGCGCTGGAACTTCACCAGGGCAGCTGTCATTCCAAATCCTGTTGTTACCAGGACATCCCGGGATGATGCATTCACATGTTTTTTAATGAGTTGCTGGGCATAGTGGTATGCCTTGGTCATTAACTGGCCGGTTTCACTGGTCTCAGTATGTGTATTGGCAACCCAGGGACCTATGGTATTGAGGAGCTTTTCTTCAATAGGCCTGTAGAGCCTGCCACTTGCCACCCAATCAGCATACAGCAGGACCTGTGGCCCATAGGGAGTATTGTACCGGAGTTCATCACCGATAATTCCTTTCCGGAATGATTCAAAATGATCGGCAAGATAGGACATAGAAGTCAGAATTGCAGCAGGAATAAGCTGCGAATATCCGAAAAAAAGGTGAGGAATACCTTAAAA
>Ga0079306_1002398_pt1 | contig 10528 bp, 7 predicted proteins | sample Methanotroph_Enr_FD_79181 | JGI IMG/M metagenome (GOLD analysis project Ga0079306, IMG submission 79181) | Enriched soil microbial communities from Old Woman Creek wetland in Ohio, USA - Methanotroph_Enrichment_5 | ecosystem: Environmental > Terrestrial > Soil > Wetlands | place: USA: Ohio...
CCTCGGCGAAAAAGAAGGCTGGACCAGTTATGCCGATCTGACTTCCGAGGCGGTTACAGCCGAACCGGCCAAAACCAAATCCACCGATCTCTTATTCTGCTTCTTTACTTCCGGAACCACCGGATTGCCCAAGCGGGTCGGCCATACCGCCGTCTCCTACCCCCTCGGCCATCTTTCCACCTCGGTCCTGACCGGCATTCAGACCGGCGATATCCATCATAACCTTGGCGCTCCGGGCTGGGCCAAATGGGCATGGTCGAGCTTTTTCGGCCCTCTCAACGTCGGCGCTACCGCCTCCGGTTTCCATTTCACCGTTCTCGACGGTCCCAAGTATCTGACCCAACTAACCAAGCATAAGATCTCGACTTTCTGCGCGCCGCCGACCGCCTGGCGGATGTTCATCAACCTCGATACCTCCAAATACGATTTTTCTGCGCTGCGTCAATCGATCGGCGCCGGCGAACCGCTCAACCCCGAGGTCATCACTAAGTGGAAAAAACTGACCGGCACCGAGATCAGGGACTTCTACGGGCAGACCGAGTCGACGGCAATGATCGGTAACCACCCGTGGATGAACGGCAAGATGCGCTACGGCTCCTTCGGCCAGCCGTCGTTTATGTACGACGTGGCCCTGATGGACGATGACGGCAAGGAAATTACCAAGCCGGATGAACCCGGCCACATTGTGGTCAAGCTCGATAAATGGCGGAGCATCGGCCTTTTTACCGAATATATCGGCAACCCGGAAAAAATGGCCGGAGTTTTCATCAATAACGCCTACTACACCGGCGACCGCGCCAGCTTCGACGAGGACGGCTACTGGTGGTTCGTCGGCCGTGCCGACGATGTGATCAAATCCTCCGACTTCCGCATCGGCCCGTTCGAGGTGGAGAGCGCGCTGATCGAGCATCCTTCGGTTGCCGAATCGGCCATCGTCGGCGTTCCCGATCCGAAACGGCATCAGCTGGTCAAGGCCTTCGTCATCCTGAGACAAGGGTATACGCCTTCGCGTGAACTCGCCCTGGAACTGTTCCAGCATTCCATCAAAATACTGGCGAAATTCAAGATTCCGCGCATCATCGAATTCGTGCCGGCGGTACCGAAGACCCTCTCCGGCAAAATCCGCCGGGTCGAACTGCGTCAGCAGGAAGTCGAACGGCAGGAGAAGAACGAAAAAGGCGGCAAGCAGGAATACTTCTACTGGGATTTCCCCGAATTGAGCACCAAGAAGGAATCCAAGAATTAAATCTTGAAAAGCTTGAGACCCGGGATGTTTCCCTGCTTTCCCGGGTCGCTCGCGGGCCCGGCACGCATTGTTGGTCCCGGTCTGAAACCAATTGTGCGTGCCGGTCCTTTTTTACAGGAGTGGAATACAAAAGATATGAAATTCGAACTCACCGAAGAACAGAACCTGATCCGCGACATGGTGCGGGAATTCGCCGAAAAGGAAGTGGCGCCGAGCGCTGCCATCCGCGACGAGGAAGAGCGCTTCGACCGGGCCCTGATGTTCGACCGGCTGGGCGAACTGGGTCTCACCGGCATCGTCTTTCCCGAAGAATACGGCGGAGCCGGGGCGGATTACCTCAGTTACGCCATCGCCGTGGAGGAACTCTCCCGGGTCTGCGCCTCGACCGGCGTGACGCTCTCCGCCCATCTGTCGCTCTGTGCCAACCCCATCTTCCTGTTCGGCTCGGAGGAACAGAAACAACAGTTTCTGGCCCCTTTGGCCAGAGGCGAGAAAATGGGAGCTTTCGGCCTCACCGAACCCTCGGCCGGCTCGGATGCCGGCGGCACCAAGACCACCGCGGTCAAAGATGGCGACAACTGGGTGCTGAACGGCACCAAGATTTTCATCACCAACGCCGGTGACGCCGAAACCTATGTGGTTTTCGCCCGGACCGACAAAGAGGCTCAGAAGCATCATGGCATCAGTGCCTTTATTGTCGAGAAAGGCACCCCCGGCTTCTCCTTCGGCAAGAAGGAAAAGAAGATGGGCATCCGCAGCTCGCCCACCATGGAACTGGTCTTCGAGAATTGCCGGATCCCCGGCTCTCAGCTCTTGGGCGAACTGGGCCAGGGCTTTAAGATCGCCATGAAGACTCTCGACGGCGGCCGGATCGGCATCGCCTCCCAGGCTCTCGGCATCGCCCAGGGGGCACTGGAAGCAGCCGTCAACTACGCCAAGGAACGCAAGCAGTTCGACACTCCGATCGCCAAATTCCAGGGGGTACAGTTTCAGCTGGCCGACATGGCTACCCAGATCGAGGCGTCACGACTGCTGGTCTACAACGCAGCCTATAAGGCCAGCGCCGGTCTCTCCTACTCCCAGGCCTCGGCCATGGCCAAACTCATGGCGAGCGAAACCGCGATGCGGGTGACCACCCAGGCGGTCCAGATTCTCGGGGGCTACGGCTACACCCGCGAGTTCCCGGTCGAGCGGATGATGCGCGACGCCAAGATCACCGAAATCTACGAAGGGACGAGCGAGGTGCAGCGTCTCGTGATCGGCTCCGCCTTGACCAGGTAGGACGAAAACAGCAATTGAAGGATAAAGATATGAAGATTCTGGTATGCATAAAACAGGTTCCGGACATGGAATCGAAATTCAGGATCGCCGCCGACGGCCGCTGGTACGATCAAGGCGATCTGGTCTTCCGCATGAACGAATACGACGAATATGCGGTCGAGCAGGCGGTCCGGCTGAAGGAGCAGGTTGGCGGCGCCGACCTCACCGTTCTTTCCATCGGCTCCGAACGCGTCAAGGAGACCATGAAGAAGGCCCTGGCCATGGGTTGCGATCGCGGCGTCCACGTCGCCGACGATACCGTTGCCGGAAAAGACCCCATGACGATAGCCGGCATCATCGCCGAATATGCCAAAGCCCAGAATTTTTCCTGCATCTTCACCGGCATGCAATCCCAGGACCGGGGCAGCGGCCAGGTGGGTGTCTTGCTTGCCGAGATGCTCGGTCTGCCCGCTGTCACCACCATTGTCGATTTCACCTATGACGGCAGCCTCTTTTCGGTCAAGCGTGAACTTGAAGGCGGCACCAGGGCTAAGGTCGCGGTGCAGAGTCCGGCGGTCTTCACCTGCCAGCTCGGTCTCAACACCCCACGCTACCCGACCCTGCCGAACATCATGAAGGCCAAGAAGAAGGAACTTGGCAGTATACCGGTCGACCAGCTGCAGAAAACGGCAATCCTCCAGGAGACCGAGCGGCTCTACTTCCCCGAGAAGAAGAGCGGCGGGCTGATCCTCGAAGGTGACGCGGCCGACCTCGCCGACCGGCTGATCGGCATCCTGAAAGAAAAGACTGCCGTCCTGGCATAAGAGGAGGAAATATTATGAAAGTGTTGCTGGTTGCAGAATATCGCGAGGGCAAACTCCTCGGAAATATCAACGAGCTGCTCGGCTTTGCCGGAACGCTTGCCGCGGAGGCCGCCGTTTTCCTGGTCGGCAAAAAAGAGAGCCTGCCGAAATTTACCGGCAAACTGTATCTGGCCGATGTGGAAAAATACCGGGAATACAATCCGGACGGCCACAAAGCCCTGCTGCTCCAGGCGGTCGAGAAGGAACAGCCCGATCTCATCGTCTTCTCCCACTCCTCCTACGGCTGGGATCTGGCGCCGCGCCTGGCGTTCACGCTCAAAACCTGCCAGATCTCTGAGGTGGTGGCGGTGGAGGGCGAAAGCTTCGTCGTCCCCGCCTGCAACGCCAAACTGCGACGCCAGGTGAAAAGCTTATCGCCGAAAACGGTGCTCACCCTCCAAGTGGGCGCTTTCCAGGCCAGCGAAACGGGCGGAGAGCCGACAGTAATCGATATCGATGCCGAGGCCGCCCCGCGAATCAGCTTTTCCGGCTATGAAGCGGCGGCCAAGGGCGGGGTCGACCTGACCAAAGCTTCGGTGATCGTCAGCGCCGGCCGAGGTATCGGCAAGCCCGAAAATATAGCGATGATCGCCGGTCTCGCCGCTGCCTTGAAAGGCGAGTACGGGGCCAGCCGGCCGGTAGTCGACGCCGAATGGGTGGAGCATAACCGTCAGGTCGGCACCACCGGCCAGAGTGTCGCCCCCAAGCTCTACGTGGCCTGCGGCATCTCCGGCGCCATTCAGCACCTGGCCGGGATGAAGAAATCGGAGTTCATCGTGGCGATCAACACCGACCGCGATGCGCCCATCGGCGAGGTCGCCGATGTTCTGGTGGTGGCGGATTTGAAGCAGTTCGTGCCGGTCCTGACCGAAAAGCTCAAAGCCCTCTAAACGAGGAAAACCGGCAATGTCTCTTTAGTTTTCAACAGTTACCAATTGTTGGGCAGACAGGTCCGATCATGTTGCACAGCGCCAGCCGTGGTACAGATTTTACTTTTGTTCTCCGCATTTTTTGTATACGTTCTGCACACAAGCGTCTTGTAACAGCCGAAAAACGAACGAAAAGACATTGCCGGGAGCAAAATCGATGGATACCGAAAACGATACACGCGAGGTCGCAACACACATAAAGAATCAGGAACTGGTCAAGGAGCGGCGTCGCCAGATCGTCGACGGAGCGGTGAAGCTGTTTATCAATCATGGCTACCACAAGACCACGACCCGTGCCCTGGCCCGCGAAACGGGACTCTCCATCGGTTCCCTCTACGAATATGTGTCGACCAAAGACGACGTGCTCTATCTGGTCTGCATCGCCATCCACTCGGAGGTCGAACAGGGGGTGAAAGAAGCCCTCGCCCGGCCGACCGTCGGCAAGGCGGCGCTGGCCGAGGTGATCCGCGAATATTTTCTGGTCTGCAACCGGATGAGCGACCACGTGCTGCTTATGTATCAGGTCACCCATTTCCTGCCGAAAAAATGGCAGGACAAGGTGCTGGAGGCGGAACTGCGCATCACCAACCTCTTCATCGAGGCCATGCGGGAACTGCGGGAACTGGGCAAACTGCCGAAGCTGGAAGATCATACGATCAACCTGATCGGCCATAACATTTCGGTGCTGGGCCACACCTGGGCATTCCGGCGCTGGTATTTCGGAAAATTTTTTACGATCGATCAGTACATCGAGCAGCAGACGGAATTCATCATGAGTTTCTTAAAGGAAAAGAAGGAGTAAACGGCGCAATTCGCGCGAAGCTCCCGCCTTCCCCTTATATATCCGTTTGCCTCATTTATCGCCAACACCCTAAGTACCGTCCCGAAATTCCTTCTTAAAAATATGAAAGGAATTTCTAAGGTGCTCATCAAGCGTTATCCCCGGTCAACTCGGGCGAGAAGGAGAAAATATGCAAGCGGACGTTCATATCTACCGGCCTAAAAACGCGGTGCGGGTTATCACCGCCACTTCACTTTTCGACGGACATGATGCCTCGACCAACATTATGCGCCGAATCCTGCAGGATTCCGGGGTCGAGGTCATCCATCTGGCCCACAACCGCTCGGTCCAGGAACTGGTGGATACCGCCATCTCGGAGGACGCCCAGGGCATCGCCATGTCCAGCTACCAGGGCGGGCATATGGAATCCTTCAAGTACATGATCGATCTGTTGAAGGCGAAAAACGCTTCCCACATCAAGGTCTTCGGCGGCGGCGGCGGTGTCATCGTCGCCGATGAGATCAAGGAACTGGAACAGTACGGGGTGGCGAAGATCTACTCGCCGGAGGATGGTGCTTCTATGGGGTTGCAGGGCATGATCAATCATATGATCGAGCTCCTCGATTTCCCCACCATGGCCTACCACGATCTCCGGCCGGAGCAGCTCGTCTGGAACAATCCCAAGACCATCGGCGGCTTCATCACCGCCCTGCAGCAAGCCAAAGCGAGCGGCAATGGCGATCTTAACCAGATGAAGGAACTGCTGGTGCCGCTCGCCCAGAAAAACAATCCACCGGTCATCGGCATCACCGGTACCGGCGGGGCCGGCAAGTCCTCCCTTACCGACGAGGTGATTGTCCGGTTCCTTCATGACCTGAAAGACATCCACATCGCGGTCATCTGCTGCGATCCGTCGCGCAAAAAGACCGGCGGCGCCTTGCTCGGCGACCGCATCCGGATGAATTCGCTCGGCAACTCCGACCGGGTCTATATGCGCAGTCTTGCCACCCGCGACTCGGCCAGCGAAATTTCCGAAGCATTGCCGGAAGCGATCCTCGTCGCCAAGGCGGCGGGCTTTGATCTCATCATCGCCGAAACCGCCGGCATCGGCCAGGGGGATTCAAAAATCACCGATATCGCCGATATCTCTATCTACGTCATGACCAGCGAATACGGCGCACCCTCGCAGCTCGAGAAGATCGACATGCTCGACTACGCCGACATCATCGTCGTCAACAAATTCGAGAAGAAGGGCAGCGACGATGCGATCCGCGACATCCGCAAGCAGGTCCAGCGCAACCGCAAAGAGTGGGAAAAGGCCCCGCAGGATTTCCCGGTCTACGGCACCATCGCCTCCAAGTTCAACGACGACGGCATCACCGCCCTCTATCACGGCATAATCGAGGAACTGGGCAGGAAGTGCGAGGTGGCGCTGCAGCCCTCGCTGCCGAAACCGTCCGGCAAGACCTCGTCTTCGAAGACCATTGTCATTCCCTCGGAGCGGCTGCGCTACCTCGCCGAGATATCCCAGACCGTCCGCGCCTACCATAAGAAAACGAAAAAAGAGGCCAAGGCTATTCGCCAGCATCACCATCTCGAAGAGGCTGTGAAACTCATCGAAGGCGAAAGCCACGAGGAATTCGGCAAGGCCCTGAAACTTCTGAAAACCAAGGCGGAGACGCTGGCTGAAACCGTCGCCCCGGATTCCGCCGAGCTGCTGCGGGGCTGGGAGAAGACCCGCGCCGACTATGCCGGCGACGAGCTGGTCTACAGCGTGCGCAACCGGGAAATCTGCGTGCCGCTCTACACAGAATCCCTTTCTCACTCGAAGATCCGCAAGATTTCCCTGCCGAAATTCACCGATCCGGCCGACGTCTACGTCTGGCTGCGCAAGGAAAACCTGCCCGGTTATTTCCCCTATACCGGCGGGGTTTTCCCGATGAAGCGGACCGGCGAGGACCCGACCCGGATGTTTGCCGGCGAAGGCGGGCCCGCCCAGACCAACCGGCGATTCAAGCTGCTCTCCGAGCATCACCAGGCAAAGCGCCTCTCCACCGCCTTCGACTCGGTGACCCTCTACGGCTGGGATCCTGCCGTGCGGCCGGACATCTACGGCAAGATCGGCACCTCGGGGGTGAGCATCTGCACGCTCGACGATGTCAAGCTCCTCTACAGCGGATTCGATCTTTGCTCCCCCACTACCTCGGTGTCGATGACCATCAACGGCCCGGCGCCGATGATCCTGGCGATGTTCATGAACACCGCCATCGACCAGCAGGTGGAGAAATATGTCGCCGAGAACAACCGCGCTCCGGAAAACGGCGAGTATGAGGAGATTAAAAACGCGGTGCTGACCAACGTGCGGGGCACCGTCCAGGCCGATATCCTCAAGGAGGATCAGGGCCAGAACACCTGCATCTTCTCCATCGAGTTTGCCCTGAAGATGATGGGCGACATCCAGCAATACTTCATCGACAAGAAGGTCAAAAACTTCTACTCGGTCTCCGTCTCCGGCTATCATATCGCCGAGGCCGGCGCCAACCCGATCACCCAGCTGGCGCTGACCCTCTCGAACGGCTTCACCTACGTCGAGTACTACCTCGCCCGCGGCATGGACATCGACGAGATCGCCCCGAATCTATCGTTCTTTTTCTCAAACGGCATGGACCCGGAATACACCGTGATCGGCCGGGTGGCGCGGCGCATCTGGGCGGTCGCCATGAAAGAGAAATACGGGGCTAAAGCCACCTCGCAACGGCTTAAGTACCATATCCAGACCTCGGGTCGGTCGCTGCACAGCCAGGAGATCCAGTTCAACGATGCCCGGACCACCCTCCAGGCCCTCTGCGCCATCTACGACAACTGCAACAGCCTGCACACCAACGCCTACGACGAGGCGATCACCACCCCGTCGTCCGAATCGGTGCGCCGGGCGCTGGCCATTCAGCTGATCATCAACCGCGAATGGGGTCTCGCCAAGAATGAGAATCCGAACCAGGGCAGCTTCATCGTCGAGGAGCTGACCGATCTGGTCGAGGAGGCGGTACTCATCGAATTCGACCGGCTGACCGAGCGCGGCGGGGTGCTCGGGGCCATGGAAACCGGCTACCAGCGCAGCAAAATTCAGGAAGAATCGATGTACTACGAGCGGCTGAAGCATTCCGGCGAGATGCCGATCATCGGCGTCAACACCTTCCGCAACCCCGATGCCGACTTCGACGCCCTGAATGCCACGCTTGAGCTGGCAAGATCGACAGACGAGGAGAAAAACGAACAGATCGAGAGGCTTGCGGCCTTCCACGAACGGCATAAGGCCGAGAGTCCGGCGGCGCTCGAACATCTCAAGGAAGTGGCGCTTTCCGGCGGCAATATCTTCGCCGAACTGCTCGATACCGTCAAGTGCTGCAGCCTGGGCCAGATTTCGAACGCCCTCTACGAAGTCGGCGGCCAGTATCGCCGGAACATGTAAAACACAATTTGGTTCAGGGGAGAAAAAGGCGTGCGGCGGCAACCGCACGCCTTTTTTTGTTTGCAGTGGGAGATACTCTGGTCTATATCCGGGGTATTGGGAGGGCGAAAAATTTTTCGCCCCTACGAGGCGTCACCAGGAACTGACGCCCCGATCTTGTGATTTTCACTCGCAGGCAGAATAATTTCTTCACCAGATAATTCAGCCACAGAGAAGTATTCGATGATAAGCGACATTACCGCTGTCCTCTATGCGGAAACCCCGCAGGAACGACTGTATCACTACACCAGCTTCTCCGGCCTGCTTGGCATCGTCGGCATCCGGGCACTGTGGGCGAGCGATATCAGATACATGAACGACTCGTCCGAGCTGAAGCATACCGCCGATCTCCTGCGCACCGAAATCAGCCGCCGCCTCGGCGCTGGCCATGGCAGACACCACCTTTTCGACCAGTTTCTCGATTGGTTTACCTACCGGATCACCAACGGCCATATGCTGTTTGCCTCCTCGTTTCGCGCCAACGGCAACCTGCTCAGCCAATGGCGGGGATACAGCAGACTTGGCAAGGGGGTAAGCCTCGGGTTCAGCCCGGACTACATCCTCCGCTGCGCCGGACATCATTCCTTTCAGATCGGACGCTGCATCTACGATTGCGAGCAACAGAAGCAGCTGATTCGCCGGGTCGTCGATGCAGTCGAGTCTCTCGCCGAGGCGCACGGTCTGGACGGCGACGGCCGGAGCAACGAAAGCTCCTATCTCTCCATCTTCCAGTTGATCGAGAGCGATCTGCTGCGCATCGCCGCGATCCTCAAACACCCGTCGTTCCGGGAAGAAGAGGAATGGCGGATCGTTTCGCCGGTGGTCACCGACTACCTGGCGGCCCCGGTGCTGTTCCGCGAGGGGACCTCGATGCTGGTACCCTATATCCAGTTCCAACTCATGGCCGAAAACGATTCGCCCATCTGCCTCGATCATATGTTCCTCGGGCCGACCCCCAATATCACTATCTCGATGAATTCCCTGACCATGTTCCTGGCTAAGAACGGCATCCAGCCCAGAAACGGCATCTCCTACTGCCAGATCCCTTTCCGCGCCCGATAAAAGCGAAGGACTGAGCTGAGCCTTTCGCCTCAGCCCTCTCTCATTTACCGCCAGGCAAACAAAGGCTGTTCGTAATGGCCAACCCTGGTATCCCGACCCAGCAGGGCAACCTCACGAAACTGAAAGAGAAGAGCGGCCGTCGGCGCCGCAATCCAGCTATTGCCGACCGGCATGAAAAGCACCGGATTCATGCCGCCAGCCGGCTGCAGCACCGGGGCGTCGCTGCGCAGCAGCTCCATGCAGGGAATCCGGTGAATGGACGATACCTCGTGCTCGTTCTTCGTCAGTGTCATCCCCGGTCCGCCCCAGACCACCACCGGCGTAATGATGAAACCCGACCTGGTGACAAAATCATCCAGATAGCCAAGAACCTGGTCTGCCGAAAGTGCCAGCCCCACCTCTTCACTCAGCTCCCGCAAAGCCGCCTGCGCCGGACTCTCCCCCAATTCCAACCGCCCGCCTGGCAAAGCCCATTGCCCCGGATGGTTTTTTAAAGTCTGCGCCCTCCTGGTAAGAATCAGCGCCGCACTCTCTGCCGCGACGGTAATCAGACCGTCGACTCCACCCAACTCAAGGTAATCCACGAGGCAGAGCGCGACGGCAGCCTGGCGCAGTTTGCCAGCATCACCCAAAGGAGACGATATTCTTTGCCAGCCGAAAAGATGTTTTTGAATGTGTTGCCGAAGTTCGGGTGTGCAATGCAGATCAAGCATCGAAATGGGACTTCCGGCCCAGCTATACCTTAAAACGCCGCACCATTTTATTCAATTCTTCAGCCATGCCGGAAAGGGCGCCGGAGCTTTGGTTAACCTGGGTGCTGTTGTTGGACATCTCCTGAGCGGCGGCGACCACTTCCGTTATTTCGTGGGCAATTTCACC
>Ga0079306_1002399_pt1 | contig 10521 bp, 8 predicted proteins | sample Methanotroph_Enr_FD_79181 | JGI IMG/M metagenome (GOLD analysis project Ga0079306, IMG submission 79181) | Enriched soil microbial communities from Old Woman Creek wetland in Ohio, USA - Methanotroph_Enrichment_5 | ecosystem: Environmental > Terrestrial > Soil > Wetlands | place: USA: Ohio...
CGGGAATGCTGGACGTGGGGATCTGGCACCGGCACGGCCGAGAGCAGCGACTGCGTGTAGGGATGGTTGGGGGACCGGTACAGGTCGTTCCAGTTGGCCACCTCGACGATCTTGCCCAGGTACATGACCGCAATGTTGTCGGAGATATGCTGCACGACCGACAGATCGTGGGCGATGAACAGGTAGGTGAGATCGAACTCGTCCTGCAGCTGGTCGAGCAGGTTGAGCACCTGAGCCTGAATCGACACGTCGAGTGCGGAGACGGGCTCGTCGGCGACGATCAGCTTGGGCTTGAGCGCCAGCGCCCGGGCTATGCCGATGCGTTGCCTCTGCCCCCCCGAGAACTCGTGCGGATAGCGGTTGATGTGCTCCGGGTTCAGGCCCGTGATGGCGAGCAACTCCTTGGCCTGCGCCATCTGCTCACGTGCGGTTCCGATCCGGTGTATCTTGAGCGGCTCGGTGACGATCTCTCCGATTGTCATGCGAGGGTTCAGACTCGCGTACGGATCCTGGAAGATGATCTGCACGTTGCGGCGGAAGTCCTTGAGACTCCGACCCTTCAGCGACATCACGTCGACGCCGTCGAAGACCACCGAACCCGAAGTCGGCTCGATGAGACGCATGATCGCCCGGCCGGCGGTCGACTTGCCCGATCCCGACTCACCGACGAGGCCCAGCGTTTCTCCCTTTCTCACGCGGAAGCTGACGCCATCCACCGCGCGAACCTGCTTGCCGAGCCGAGAAGCCAGGACTCCATGCTGTACGGGGAAGTGCTTGACGAGGTCAGTGACCTCCAAGAGGTACTCGCTCACGAGGCCACCCCCTCAGCCGCCTGTGCCGTTGCAGGCCTCTCCACCGGGCATGCCTCGCCGCGAGTGAAGCCGTCTTCGCCAGCGAAGTGGCAGGCTGCCCCGTGCGTCCCCTTGATGTCGAGGAACTGAGGCACGTCGGTGAAGCAGATGTCCTGCGCGAATGGGCAGCGGGGGTGGAACGCGCACCCGCTCGGCACGTTGATGAGACTGGGAGGCTGCCCTTTGATGGGACACAGCGTCCCCTTCTCGTCGACCGCGTACTCGGGCAAGGAATCGATGAGCCCCCACGTGTAGGGATGGAACGGCTCGTAGAACAGCTCGTCGACGGTGCCGTACTCGACGGGCCGGCCGGCGTACATGACCATGATGTTGTCGGCCATGTCAGCGACGACCCCCAGATCGTGCGTGATCAGGATGATCGCCGAGCCCATGCGCTTCTGCAGCTCTTCCATGAGCTCGAGAATCTGCGCCTGAATCGTCACGTCGAGGGCCGTGGTCGGCTCGTCGGCGATGAGGATGTCCGGGTCGTTGGCGAGCGCCATCGCGATCATCACCCGCTGGCGCATGCCACCCGAGAGCTGATGGGGGTAATCGCGCACCCGGCTCTTGGGATGAGGAATGCCGACCAGTTCGAGCAGTTCGATAGCGCGCGCGTGCGCCTCGGCTTTCGACATGCCCTTGTGGAGGATGAGGGGCTCGGCAATCTGCCTCCCGATGCGATAGACGGGGTTGAGCGAGGTCATCGGGTCTTGAAACACCATGGCGATGCGGTTCCCGCGAATCTTGCGAATCTCCTCGTCGTTCATCGCGATCAACGACTCGCCGCGGAAGCGGACGTCGCCACCTACGACCTTGCCGGGAGGCTCGGGGATCAGCCGCATGATGGTCAGCGCGGTGACCGACTTGCCCGAACCGGACTCGCCGACCACTCCCAGCGTCTCTCCGGAGTTCAGCGTGTACGACACACCATCGACGGCTTTCACGACGCCGTCGCGCGTGTAGAAGTACATCTTCAGGTCGTCGACCACCAACAGATCTTCGGCCATGGCTACTCGTTCACTTTCACGTCGAGCGCGTCTCGGAGGCCGTCGCCAAGAAGCACGAACGCCAACACCGTGGAGATGATGGCGATACCGGGCCAGATGAACAGGGCCGGGTGCGTGACGATGTAGCCCTGAGCCTCATTGAGCATCCGACCCCAGGAAGGAGTCGGGGGCTGAATGCCCACACCCAGGAAGGACAGCGCGGCTTCGGTCAGGATCACTCCACCGAGTGACATCGTCGCGTAGACGATGATCGGTGCGAGCGCGTTGGGCAGGATGTGCTTGATCATGATTCGGGCATCACTCGCCCCCATGGCGCGGGCAGCTTCAACGTAGTCGTTCTCCTTCACCGAGAGAATCGACGACCTGAACACCCTTGCGATGGTCGTCCAACCCAGGATTCCAATGGCGGCCAGAACGGGTCCCAAACCCATACCCATGAGTGAAATGAGCAGGATCGCAAGCAGGATGTAGGGGAATGCCAGGAACACATCGGTGAGGCGCATGACCACACTGTCGACCATCCCGCCGTAGTACCCGGATATGGCGCCGAAGATCAGCCCGAGCACCACCGAGATGAACGTCGCGACTATACCGACAGTCAGAGAGATGCGCGCGCCGTAGACGAGACGCGCAAACGTGTCCCGCCCGAAGTCGTCGGTTCCCATGGGGTGTGAGAGCGACGGCGCCAGGAACCGCGTCTTCATGACGGTCGTCGTATCCACGAACAGCGGATCGCCGAACAAGCGGGTCGCCCAAAGCGGAGCCGTCACCGCGAGGATGCCCACGATGGCCAGGTAGACCAGAGCGGCAACCGCGAGCTTGTTGCGCGAGAGCCGGTACCACGCGTCTCGCCAGAGAGTCCGGGAACCTCCCGAGGTAGCGGAAGCCACCTGGTCCAGAGGCGCTCCGCCCGTCTCCAGATGATGCTGGATCCTGGGCGAGTCCTTGCCCTCCTCAACAGCCTCGACGGCTTTCTTGTCGTCAATCGGCACTGTCTCACCTCTCCTGAGAACTGCCGTAGCGAATCCTCGGATCGAGGAACGCGTAGCTGATGTCGACCAGCAGATTGATCACGAGGAACACGAAGGTGACGATGATGGTCGCGCCGATCACCACCGGCCAGTCACGCTTGTTGATCGAGAGGAAGATCGTGTAACCGATGCCCGGCCAATTGAAGACCGTCTCGGTAAGAATGGCGCCCGACATCATCGCACCCAGATCCAGCGCGATGAACGTGACGACCGGAATCAAGGCGTTCTTCATCGAGTGTCGCCACAGCACAGCGGTGTCGGACAAGCCCTTGGCACGCGCGGTTCGGATGTAGTCGCTCCCGCTCACTTCGAGCAGCTGGCTACGCTGGATGCGCGCAGCGTAGGCGGTTGAGACCGACGCCAGCGTGATGGCGGGCAAGATGAGGTACACCCACGACGGGAATGGGGCGCCGGGACCCCCGGCACCGGACATAGGCAGATAGAACTGCCCATGAGTCCACTGTTTGAGCCAGATTCCAAAGAACATCTGAAGTAGCATGCCGAGCCAGAACACCGGCAGCGAGACGAGCAGCGAGGTCGACAGCGTGACCATGACATCCCAGAAGGAGTACTGCTTGACCGCTGAAATCACTCCGGCACCGATGCCGACGATGATTTCTATGATGATGGCCGCGAGCGCCAACCTGACGGTGTAGGGGTACTTCTCGACGAAGATGTCCCGGACGGGGCGGCCGGTCGTGATGGAGGTTCCGAAATCGCCCCGCAGAATGTCACCCAAGTACTTCACATACTGTTGCGGGAGCGGCAGGTCCAGACCGTAGGCGTGCCTCATCTGCTGCAAGATCACCGGACTCTGAGTGCGCTGTCCCGACATCATCGCCACGGGGTCGCCGGGGATGACCCTGGTCAGAACGAACAACAGGAGCGTCACGCCCAGGAACACCGGAATGAACTGCAGCACCCGACGGGCGATGTACTGGAGCATGAGAGGCGTCGCCCCTTTCTCTTGCGTGGATTCACGAAGGGGTGACGGGGCATCGTAATCGGTGCCCCGTCACCCCTCCCATAGGTGCTTGGTGACGCGGTATTACTTGGTGGCGCCGCCGCCAGTGATCCAGGCGTTCTCGAAGGGCGTGAGGCCCTGGTTGTCGTAGACAAAGTCATTCAGGCGGTTGGAACCGACCCGGCGGTGCGCGTAGTACACGATCGGCACCGTCGGATTCGACTGAGCGATGGTCGCCTGGATCTGCTCGTAGAGCTTCACGCGGGCGGCCTCGTCGATAGTCGAACGAGCCTTGAGGATGTCAGCGTCCACTGCCGCATTCGCGTAGTGCGAGTGGTTGTCGCTGGACTTGCTGTCGAAGAAGGGATACGTGAAGTTGTCGGCGATCGGGTAGTCGGCGATCCAGCCGTCACGGCCGATGTCGTACTTCGTCGTGCGCAGGAAGTCCCAGTGCTGCGCGCCCTCAAGGGTCACGGACTTGGTGTTGATCCCGATGGCCTTCAGGTCCGATGCAACGAGCTCCATCGCCTTGGCGTGGCCCGCACCCGAGTTGTAGTTGATCGCCAGCACCGGCAAGCCCTTGCCATCAGGGAATCCAGCATCGGCAAGTGCCTTCTTGGCTGCCGCGACGTCGTACTTGGAATCCGGCCACTGGTTCTCGACGTAGCCGGGGAGTCCGGGAGGAACCATGCCCGTGGCCGGTACACGGGTTCCCTCGAACACGGTCGCGTTGATCGCGTCGCGATTGATCGCCAGCGTGATTGCCTTGCGCACGTTCGGGTTGTCGAGCGGAGCCTTCTTGGTGTCCAGGGCGAGGAAGTAGATCGCAGTCTCAGCACCCAGAAGAACGCCCTTGCCCGGCGAGACGGTGTAGCCGTCGGTCGAAACGCCGTACGACGTCTTGGCGGCCTCGATCTGACCGTCAGGAATCTGGGTGAAGTCGAGGTTGCCAGCCTGGAACTCGCGATACGCGGTCTCGAGATCCTTGAAGATCATGAAATCGACACCGTCGATATTTGCCTTCTTGCCGTAGTAGCTGTCGTTGCGGACGACCTTGATGTACTGGTCGTGCTTCCACGGCTCGGACATCTTGAACGGGCCGTTGCCTACGGGCATCTCGGCGAACGGTACCTTGGCGCCCTTGTAGTCAACGCCACCCTCTACGAGCGCCTTGGGCACGGGGGCCAAGGCGGGATGAGCGACGACGTAGGGCCAGTCGGCGAAGGCGTCGCTGAGTGTGACTTGGAGCGTCGTATCGTCAATCGCCTTGACGCCAGTCATAGCAACGCCGGTCGCTTGAGCCTCATCGAAGCCCATGATCGGGCCGAGGTGGTAGGCGATCTGCGACGGATCCTTCGCGTTCGTGAAGGCACTCGCGGCGATCCGATTCCATGCGTAGACGAAGTCGTTCGCCGTGACCGGCGTGCCGTCGGCGAACTTGGCGCCGGAGCGCAGCGTGAACGTCCAGACAGTCGCGCTTGCGTCAGACGACCACTTCTCGGCGGCGGCCGGCAGGACCTTGCCGGTCTTGGGATCGATCACCGTCAGGCTGTCGAAGAGCGCCTGGGTGACCTGCGTCCCTTCGGACTCCTGAGCGTTGTAGGGATCGATCGCCGTGATGTCCCCCAGCTCGAAGCTGATCGTACCGCCCTTCTGGACCTGATCAGTCGAGGTGGTGGTGGTCGTCTGTTTCGGGGCGCATCCGCTTGCAGCGGCTACACCTGCGACCAGTACGGTGGCCAGCATGATCGAAAGCGTTTTGCGCAGAGAACTGTGCACCTGCTGCCTCCTTCTACGAAAACCGGTGTCTGTCAGGGAACCGATTCCCCGCAATGCAGCAAGGGAAACGGACCCCGTCCACGGGTCACACACTAGAAACGCCCTCGACCAGCAGGGCAACACGTCATACAGAGTGTCGCGCTTAGCTCGGGGGAGTGCAAGGACGCGCACTCATTCGTCCAACCTGCGCCAACCACTGAGAATCAGGTGCGCGGCGCGTTCGAATCTCGGCCGTTTGGCGAAATCCGGCGCCGGACGGGAGAGCTGCTACACGCCGTGAGGATAGACGATCATCAGTACGAGCAGGCTGACTCCGAATGCGATGGCGAAGCCGATCGTGATTCGGTCGAGGTTCTTCTCGATGATGCTGGTACCGGCCGAGGCTGGCGACATCGCGCCACCGAGCATCTCGGACAGGCCCGATCCCTTCCCCGAGTGCAGGAGGACGAAGATGATCAGTCCGATCGACGAGACCGCCCATACGATGAGCGCAATGATGAGCAACGCACTATTCACGAAGAACTCCTCGGTGGCGAAGTGACTTCCAACTGCTCGATGCCTTCGATGGCTCGGGCGCGGTGAATCAGTATAGCAGGAGACTGCATCCCGTCCACTCTGCCGGCGCCTCGATGCCGATGAGATCGAGCAGGGTCGGAGCGACGTCGGCGAGCTTCCCCCCCGGCGCGAGCCCGGAGACCCCTTCCGCAACGACGACCAACGGAACCGGATCCAAGGTATGGGCGGTGAAGGGCGTCGACCCATCAGGGTCGACCATCGCTTCCGCATTGCCGTGGTCGGCAGTGATCAGAGCCACCCCTCCCCGTCCGCGAATCGCCTTGACGGCGGCGCCCACACCGGCGTCGACCGCCTCTACCGCTTGGACGGCCGCGGCGAAGTCGCCGGTGTGGCCCACCATGTCGCAGTTCGCGTAGTTGACGATGTAGACGTCCGCGGCGTTCGACTCGATCGCAGCCACCAGCCGCCTGGTGACCTCCGGAGCGCTCATCTCGGGCTGCATGTCGTAGGTCGGCACCTTGGGACTTGGAACGAGCACCCGGGTCTCCCCCGCCTTGGGCTCCTCGGCTCCTCCGTTGAAGAAGAACGTCACGTGCGCATACTTCTCCGTCTCCGCGATGTGGAGTTGCGTAAGTCCGCTCTCGGCGAGGACGTCGGCGAGTACGTGCTGGGGGAACTCCTTTGGGAACGCGATGGGTGCGGGAATGGTGGGATCGTACTGAGTCAGGCAGACAAAGTGCACCTGCGGAAAATCCGGGCGGTCGAATCCTTCGAAGGTGGGGTCGGTGAACGCCCTCGTGATCTCGCGGGCCCGGTCCGGCCTGAAGTTGAAGAAGATCACCGCATCGCCCTCGCTCACGCGGGCGGGGCGCACAACTGCGGGCACCACGAACTCGTCGGTGATTCCGGCTTCGTAGGACGAGCGCACTGCGGCGACCGCCCCATCGGCCGGGACGCCCTTCCCCAGCACCATCGCCTGCCAGGCGCGCTCCACACGATCCCAGCGGTTATCGCGGTCCATCGCGTAGTAGCGGCCCATGACCGTCGCGATCTCGCCGGTTCCGAGCTCTTGCATGAACCGCTCGGCGTCTTCCACGTACCCGGCACCACTCTGCGGCGGCACGTCGCGACCGTCGAGGAACGCGTGGACGTAGACTTCCCGCGCGCCGCGCTCGCGCGCCATCTCGAGGAGCGCGTAGAGATGGTCTCGACTGCTGTGAACGCCGCCGTCCGAGAGCAGTCCGATGAAGTGCACGGCATGCCCCTGTGCGACAGCACCGTCGATCGCCTCGGCGAGGACGGGGTTTGCGAACAGCGAGCGATCTGCCACGGCGAGATTGATCCGCGTCAGCTCCTGGTAAACGACCCGACCTGCACCGATGTTGAGGTGCCCCACCTCAGAGTTGCCCATCTGCCCCTCAGGGAGTCCGACCGCGAGGCCGGCAGCGCTGAGCGTGGTCCAAGGGCAGTCCGCGAAGAACTCGTCGAGATTGGGCGTGTTCGCCGAGGCGATCGCGTTACCCCGGCTCGCGGCCGCCATGCCGAATCCGTCCATCACCACCAGAAGCGCGGGCAGGTTCCTGGTCACTCGGCGTAGTCCCCCGCGGTGCGTACCATCGAGACGAACGATTCGGCAGTCAGCGACGCTCCGCCGACAAGCGCTCCGTCGATGTCGGGCTCCGGCATGAAGAGCGCGATGTTCTCAGGTTTTGCCGAGCCGCCGTACAGGATTCGCACGCGGATGGCCGCAGGCTGGCCGAACAAGGCCCCGACAGTCGCGCGAATCGAACGCGTGACATCGTTGGCCGCCTCAGGCGTCGGAGTCAGACCGGTGCCGATCGCCCAGATCGGCTCGTAGGCGATGACGAGGTCACCGGCCTGCTCGGCGGTGATGCCCGCAAGTCCGGCTCGTATCTGCTCGCGCACGAAGCTCTCGGTCTCTCCGGCCTCACGAGTCGCGAGCGTTTCTCCGCAGCAGACGATGGGGGTCACTCCGCCGGCGAGTAGCGCCTTGACCTTGAGGTTGACTGTCTCGTTCGTCTCGCCGAAGTACTCGCGGCGCTCGGAATGGCCCACGATGCAGTAGTTGCAGCCAGCGTCGACCAGCATGCGCACCGACACTTCGCCGGTGAACGCACCCTCCGCCTCCCAGTGCACGTTCTGGGCGGACAGCTTGAGCGCCGACTTATCGAACTCGATGACCGCCGAGACGGACTTGAGGTCGATCGAGGGCGGGCACACGACGGCATCGACCTTGTCGGCCAGACCGCGCTCTTCGCCGAGCAGGTCGTCGATCGCCTGGGCCAGCACGGCGGCCTCGCCCGGCGTCTTGTACATCTTCCAGTTGCCCGCGATCATCGGCTTGCGACTCATGTGCTTCTCCTCTTCTGTCATGACGGGCGAGTTGAGCTGCGAGCGTAGCTTGTCAGCACGAACCCGCCCCTTTCCAGCGGTTCGGTCCGCTGGGAGGCTACCGGTCGAGCAGCGCTTCGACCCCCGGAAGCGTGGTGCCCTCAAGCAGCTTCATGCTCGCACCACCTCCGGTCGACACGAACGTGACGCGATCCTCGAGCTTGAACTTCTTGAGTGCGGCGACGGAATCGCCACCACCGACCACGGACACGGCACGGTTGTTCCGCGCAATCGCCTCAGCGACGACACGAGTGCCCGTCTCGAACGGCTTCATCTCGAAGACGCCCATCGGACCGTTCCAGAAGATGGTCTTCGCCCGCGCGATCTCATGCTTGAACGACTCGTCGGATGCGGGCCCGATATCGAGGCCCATCATCGCCGGAGGAATCTCCTCGCGGCCCACTATCCTGGTCTCGGCGTCCTCGGCGAAAGCATCGGCAACGACGAAGTCGACGGGAAGCACGAGGTCGCACCCCTTCTCCTCGGCTTTCAGAAGCATCTGCTTTGCTGGCTCGACCCATTCGGTCTCGACGATCGACTTCCCGACCTCGATGCCCTTGGCGACGAGGAACGTGAACGCCATCCCACCACCGATGAGCAGAACATCGACACAGTCGATGAGCCGATCGATCACGCCGAACTTGTCGCTGACCTTGCTGCCGCCGAGAATCGCGGCGAACGGTCGTGCCGGGTCGGCGAGCATGTCGGTGAGCGTCTCCACCTCGCGCGCAAGCAGCAGACCGGCATACGCAGGAAGGTAGTGGGTGACACCCTCGGTCGAGGCGTGGGCACGGTGAGCCGCTCCGAATGCGTCGTTGACGAAGATGTCGGCCAGCGACGCGAGCTGCTTGGCGAATTCGGGGTCGTTTGCTTTCTCGCCCGGGTTGAACCGGAGGTTCTCGAGCATCATCACCTCGCCATCGATCAGTCGCTCGACCGACTCCGTCGTCTCCTGCCCCACCGTCTCGGGCGCAAAGAAGACATTCCTACCCAGAAGACGCTGCAGGGTCCGGCGCACGGGCTTGAGCGAGAACTTCGGATCCGGCTCGCCCTTTGGCCTGCCGAGATGACTCGCGATGATCACCCGGGCCCCGTGGTCGACGAGATAGCGCAGTGTGGGCATCGCCGCACGGACGCGGGTGTCATCCACAACCGACTCGCCGTCCAGCGGCACATTGAAGTCCACGCGAACGAGGACCCTCTTGCCGCGGACGTCGACGTCTTTGATGGTCTTCTTCGAGAACATGCTTCCTCCGGCCTCAGAGCCTGAACGGGGCCCCGGACTCCGGGGCCCCGCACGTACATGAACGGATCGCTTACGCCATCATCTTCTTGGCGAGGTCCATCACGCGGTTCGAATAGCCCCACTCGTTGTCGTACCACGAGAGGCACTTCACGAAGGTGCCCTCCCCGCCCATGACCATCGTCTGGAGCGAGTCGAAGACAGAGGAAGCGGGGTTGCCGACGACATCGACCGAGACGATCGGGTCTTCGCAGTACTCGAGAATGCCCTTCATCGGCCCGTCCGCGGCGGCCTTCATCGCAGCGTTGATCTGCTCCTTGGTGACCGAGGTCTCGAGTTCAGCGACGAGATCGACGACCGAGCCGTCCGGCGTGGGGACGCGCACCGACATGCCGTCCAGCTTGCCTTTGCAGGCCGGCAGCACGAGACCGATCGCTTTGGCGGCGCCGGTCGACGTCGGAATCATCGACACCGCAGCCGCACGCGCGCGGCGCAGGTCCTTGTGCGGGAAGTCGAGAATGACCTGGTCGTTGGTGTAGCTGTGGATCGTGTTCATCAGGCCGCGCCTGATCGTGAACCTGTCGTGCACGACCTTGGCCGCGGGCGCCAGGCAGTTCGTGGTGCAGCTCGCGTTGCTGATGATCACGTGCCTGGCGGGGTCGTACATCGCCTCGTTGACGCCGAGGACGATGGTGACGTCCTCCTTCTTGGCCGGGGC
>Ga0079306_1002401_pt1 | contig 10517 bp, 9 predicted proteins | sample Methanotroph_Enr_FD_79181 | JGI IMG/M metagenome (GOLD analysis project Ga0079306, IMG submission 79181) | Enriched soil microbial communities from Old Woman Creek wetland in Ohio, USA - Methanotroph_Enrichment_5 | ecosystem: Environmental > Terrestrial > Soil > Wetlands | place: USA: Ohio...
CAATACCGTTTGTGTCGACGGCGGAGTAATAAACAATGAGCCGTACGATTTAACCGAAACGCTTTTAATGAACCGGAGAAAAGCCGAAATAGAAAAAGATAAAGATTCGGCAACGGCGAAAGCTTATGAACCTGCCACAAATGCGTCAGATTTTGACACCACGATTTTAATGATCGACCCTTTCCCAAATTATGACGAAGCTCCAACCGATTACTTCGACCTTCAGGCCATAAAATTTGCCACGACTCAGCTTTTGGGAGCCATGCGCCAACAACTAATGGTTAAATCAGACTTGCTTGAAAAGGCTTACGACGACTTCGATTATTCCCGATTTATGATCGCACCCATACGAACAAGTGGCGGTATTACTCAGAAAGAAAGCATTGCATGTGGCGCATTGGGTGGTTTTGGCGGCTTTTTCAACCGCGACTTCCGGGTTCACGATTTTATGCTCGGACGACGCAATTGCCAGCGTTTCATCCAGCAGTATCTTTGTGTTCCTGAATCAGCTAAAAATCCGATCATACAGCATGGATACGGTGATTTGGACAAAGATTCACTTCAGTTTTTCATGCCTGAAAAGACTGATTTATTGCCCATGATCCCGGATATTCGTATTTCTGACGACCAAACACAAATTGTAAAACCAGCTTTAGAAGACGAATTTAAGTATCCTTCCATTAGCTTAAAATACCTGATTGGTTTGGAAGATAAATTGCAGGCTCGGTTTGAAACGGTTATCAATAACATTACAAAAGGCAATGTGCCCGGAAGTGCCAGCAAATCAAAAAATCCGATCATACAACGGATCAGGAAAAAATCATGGTTTGCACGAAACATCACGGGCCCGGTTGTCGGATTCACCGTTGACAAAGTCATCACTATTGGTAAAAAGGCAGGGAAAAACATAGCTGCGGAAAAATTCATTGATTCGGTGATTACCGATATGGATAAACGCGGTTTACTGAAACAAGATTGTTGATTGCCTGTTTGCTCTATTATTCTTTTAAATTCAACCACATGTATATGAGAAGACTAATACTTGTTTTTACTATTATTTCCATACTATTTTCATGTTCAAATTCGGCACAGAAAGACGCCGCCAAAAGTGAAGCAACGCCCGTTGATACGCTCAGGCCAGACTCACAAAGTATAAATACAGTGCCACCACCACCACCGGCAGTCCTTCCTCCACAGCACACAGCGGCAGCCCACAATGATGAGGTTGCATCTTTTGATACAGTTGCAATGATTACAGAGTCTGCATCAGAACCAGCATACTCGGCTGAACCAGAGACCTCTGTCCCAAAGAAAAAGTCGGCTCGTTTGGCTTACAACTATTCTTCTGAAATGAAACGAAATGTATCTGAAGACATTAATGTGTACGTTTCGATTGTTAATTCTGGAAGTTTTGTGAAAGACACTTTAATGAAGATCATTGCACAGCAAAAGAATCCTGATGCACGTAAAGCAAATACAGATTCAATTGTTACAGCCAATATTTTGTTGTACAAGCGAATAAAAGTTGAATTAATGGATCCGGATGCCGCGTTTAAAATAGATTCGGTATATGGAAGTGGCTGGCAGGATGTAGATTCAATCGGAGATAACCGTTGGCGATGGAGTGTTAAACCATTAACAGATCAGCCGAATGCAAAACTGGTCATTAAAGTAGTCGCCAAAACTCCAGCAGGAGCAATTGAGGATATCGACGATCGAACATTCTACATCAAGGTAGAAATGACTGGTCCATTTCAAATGTTCCGAACCTGGTGGATCTATTTGCAGGATCATCCGGAACTGTTCCTGACAGTAATTATAATTCCGTTGATCGCATTTTTCGGAAAACGCTATTTCGACCGGAAGTCAAAAGAACAAAAACTCTAACAAATAAAAGGCAATTGAGAAATCATAAAAATTGAAATTAATCTTGCCCAAACAGCCTTTCTAAACAGCTTTTCCGATGCTTAAATATTTGGGTTAGTTGGTTTTTTACGAAGAGCGAATGTGCTATCCGGCCCAAGAAGCCAAGAGGTAATTTGTACGAAACATGATCAGTCATTAAAACTCCATCGTCTTTCGCTTCAAAATGATGTTCGTGATGCCACATCTGGTATGGACCAAATCGCTGCTCATCGACAAAAAATGAGCCTTCAGAAACATGTTTGATTTCTGTCACCCAGTTGGTTTTAACTCTTGGGAATGGTGAAACTTTATAGGTGATGATTTGTCCGGTGTACATTTTTGCCGGAGCTCCTGAAGTAATCTCAAAGCCCATGTGCTTGGGAGTAATTTTCGACAAATTACCTGGCGATGAGAAAAAATCCCAGGCTTCGGTTAATGAGATTTTCAGAAATTGAGTGACTTCCAGTGAATAAATACCCGAATGAGATTTGAAACTGATCATGATTTATAATTTTTGTTCTGCCTATCTAACCCAATTTTCACACCTTTGTTTAATCATTAAGTCTAATTAATAAACAAGTGTTTGGAAAAGATTAACAATGCAGATCATTTCAGGTATTTTCAATAAGCCGGTAAAACGAAACTAGAGTCTGGTTTTGTTTTTTTATAACTTTGAGCCTTCCTGAAAAGGAAATTCAGAACAGCTAAATCATTTTAAAAACGATATACAATGGCATTAATTAATGAAAATTACCTGAAGCTTCAGGCGGGGTATTTGTTCCCTGAAATTGGACGAAGAGTGCGCGAATTTGCTGAAGCCAACCCAGATAAAAAAGTGATCCGCATGGGTATTGGCGATGTTACTCAACCATTGGTTCCGGAGGTGATAAAGGCTTTTCACGAGGGTGTTGACGACATGGCGAACGCTGCAACTTTTAAAGGTTACGGCCCGGAACAAGGCTATGATTTTTTGCGCGAAGCAATTGCCTTGAACGATTATAAAAATCGTGGTGTGGATATTTCGGCTGACGATATTTTCGTTTCTGACGGATCGAAATGCGACACCGGAAATATTCAGGAAGTATTTGGCGCAGGCAACAAAATTGCCATTTGCGACCCGGTTTATCCTGTTTATGCCGACACCACAGTGATGTCGGGCAAGACCGGCGAAATTCAACCGAACGGATATTTTGAAGGAATTATTTACATGCCGTGTAACGAGGCAAACGGTTTTATTCCTGAATTGCCCACCGAACGCCCCGACTTGATTTTCCTGTGCTTCCCAAATAACCCAACCGGAACTGTAGCTTCAAGAGAAGAACTGACTAAATGGGTGAATTATGCACGTGCCAACAAATGCGTTATTCTGTACGATGCGGCTTACGAAGCATTCATTACCGACGACTCGATTCCTCATTCAATTTTTGAAATTGAAGGCGCCAAAGAAGTAGCGCTCGAATTCCGTAGTTTCTCGAAAACTGCCGGATTTACCGGAACGCGTTGCGCATTCACCGTAATTCCATCGGAATTGAAAGCGTACGATAGCGAGGGGAAAGCTCATCCGGTAAAACCTTTGTGGAACCGCCGCCACACGACCAAATTCAACGGAGTTTCTTATCCGGTGCAGAAAGCAGCCGCAGCTATTTATACCGAAGAAGGTAAAAAACAAGTGAAAGAAGTCATTAACTATTACCTCGAAAACGCCCGAATCATGCGCGAAAGCCTGAAAGAAACTGGCTTCACCGTTTTTGGCGGAGTAAATGCTCCTTATGTTTGGGTAAAAACTCCGGACAACATGAAATCGTGGGATTTTTTCGATAAGCTTCTGAATGTAGCCAATGTCGTCGGAACCCCGGGCTCAGGCTTCGGGCCATCGGGCGAAGGCTATTTTCGCTTTTCAGCATTTGCCGACCGCGACAATGTGCTGGAAGCCATGGAACGGGTTAAAAATCTAAAATAGCCGCTTGCTAAAAAAGATAGTACCAAACTCGTTGATCTAGTCATCCTGAACTTCCTGCCCGCTCACTTGGCAGGCGAGGTTTCAGGATCCATATAATGTCGTCACCCCCAAACAAGTTCGGGGTGACGAGCCTCATTATTTTTAGAGTCAGGGCTTCACTCAAGTGAAATCCTGATTTTTTTATTTATGGTCTCCAAAGGTGAATTTATCAAAATAAATGATTCGATTTTGTAAATTCGTTCCAACTTTCGAGAACATGAAAAAAGATAAATTATTGGTTTTATTTTTAATCCTCTTCCTTTTAGGTGATCTAACCTACTCTTTTGTTGAGTATTACTTTACACCTATTGATGGAGATCTGACTTCAGGAGTTGCTTTCAATGAACACATTCAGAAGATTTTTGACGACCCTTTTGGATTGAAAATGCTATTAACGGGTGATAAGCACATCAATCCCAACCGTTTTTTCTCTCATATTTTTCAAAAAGAATACATGCAAACAGTACCGCTGTGTTTGCAAAACATTGCTGATCCGATAACCTCTGTTTACTTATCCTGCGCCTTGTTAAAAATGTTTGTTCATCTGCTTTTCCTGTTTATCCTTGGTGGCCTCATCTCTGGGACATATAACATACTGAAGAAACCATTTTTAATTGTTACAGCGCTTCTTGTTCCTTTTGTCCAGGTTAATGGGTATTGGGGGCACATGGGTATTAACGACCACGCAACTACCTATGTTTTCTTTTTTGCCCTTCCCATCGTTCTCTTGTTAGCTTACCTTACCTCTGCTTACAGAATAACCTATCTGAGAGTTAAATCAAAACCTAGGTTCTCGGTATTCTTTTTATCACTTATCGCAGCTATTGTATTACCTTTAAGTGGCCCATTGATTCCGGGAGTTGTGCTTGTTGTCTGCATCGTGGTTTTTGTTTATTACTTTCAGAATTTATCCCAGAAAGAAGATCCTCTTTGTTTCGGAAAGATGGTAAAGGTATTTTTTAAAATTCCAAGTTCGATATATGTCTTTCTGATTCCGATTGCGGTTGTTAGCATGTACTCTTTGTTTTTAGGCAGATTCGACTCCAACTTTCAGGAACTCAAAATTTCGGTTTCTGAAAGATACCTGAAACTTCCACTAGGAATCTATTATCAAATTACTCAATCGCTTGGAGTGCCACTTCTTCTAATAATTATTGCTATCAATGTTTTTCTTATCACTAGATTTGTAGGTACTATTGACGGCAAAAAAATTGTTGGGGCTTTGCGATGGATAGGTCTTTTCGCCCTGATATATTTGCTTTTATTACCTCTGGGAGGTTATCGACCGTATCGACCAAATATTCTAAGGTACGACACGTTCATCCCGATTACGATTGCCTTAATTTATTTTTACGGGAACTCAACCTACTTCCTCGTCAATAACTTGTCAGGCAGGAACTTAAAATACTACGGCTCTTTTCTTTTCACTCTTTTTGCTATTTACATGAATTCGGATCGAATTGAAACTGAGAAGTATCAATTTGAAAGGCAATGTATTGAAAACTTAGTTAAATCTCCGAACGAAGTTACCAAACTACCAGCTACATTTAATGTGATGTCATGGTATCCTTTGACCGATCCAAAGCAATCAGAATGCAATGCCATAATGCTGAAGTTCTGGAATATTACCAAAGAGAAAAAGCTCTATTATCAATCCAACGAATAGTGTTTGTTTGTTCTTTATAGGTAGTATCATGATTTTTAGTCAATTCTTCACTTTGTGTGAACCCTGACTTTTATAAATTATAAGTTTCCTACTGTATCTTTTAATGCTTTTTCGACACAGCTCTTGAAAAAATTGTATGACCAGGTTGCTCCCGAAACTGCATCGACATCTTTGATGTCCTGCTTTTTTAAAAGTTCATGAGGATAGTGTTGTACTCCATTCCAGTCGTTCCGCGATTGTTGGATGTATAATTCATTCCCAACAAAATGAGCTTCGTATTTTGCATCGAATGGCTCATGAAGTGTCGAATCCCGGATACTAAATTTTACATCCACAATTTTCCCCTCCTGAACCTGAAGTTTTACATATCCCCAATAATTTTCCGAATCATAAAACGATTGCGATTTTGCTTCAAACGTTCCATTGAGTTTCTGTTTTTCAGGTTCAATTGGCTTTTGTGAACACAAAATCACAAATACGGCGAATAAAAAAAGTGATTTCATTTCATTGATTTAGTGGATTTAAGAATAGACAAGCCATATTTGTCCTACCTTTATTCCTAATCATAAGTATTATCCTAAAAATCTGATGTAAAGTTTGCCGAATTCATATTTGGCCAGGGTTTCATCCCAAATGAAGCCTGACTCATTTTCGATCATTTGATAGTTTCCAGAACATCCCCCAACAAATCGTTGAACTTCATCACCCGATCGGGTTTTGGCGAATAGCCTACCAGCACAATAACCAGTTCTTTGGATGGAATAATGAAAATTTGCTGGCCGTCATGTCCGTTGCACGAATACATATCTTCAGACGCTGCAGGATAATATCTGGATGAATTCAACCAGAAAAGCGACCCGTATTTTCCACTGCTTGCAGATGCCGGGGTGGTGGTATATTTTACCCAACCTTCAGGTAAAATCCGTTCGCCGTTAAAAACTCCATCCTGAAGATACAACATCCCAAACCGGGCATAGTCGCGGGCAGTGGCATAAATATACGATGAACCAACCTGCGTACCGGAGGCATCCACTTCAAAAACAGCGTCGGGCATTCCAATTTTATTGAATAGGCGAGATTGGGCAAACTGATAATATTCGTTATCGTTTCCAAAGGTTTTACGCATCAGGTAATTGACAACATTGACCGAACCTGATGAATAATACCAGTGGCTTCCGGCAGGAAAAGCAAAAGGTTGATCGAAGGTAAACTTCGCAAAATCATTCTCGCAATACAACATTTGAGTTACATCAGAGCGGTTCCCGTAATCTTCGTTCCAACGTAATCCACTTTGCATCTGCAAAAGGTTGTTTATCGTGATGTTTTTTCGTTCATCAGTTTGCCATTCAGGAAGATTAACCGGCTGATTGATGTCCCATTTGCCGTCTTTAACCATGATTCCGGACAATGTATTGGTAAAACTTTTAGCCATCGACCAGCTCAGGAAACGGGTTTGGGCATCAAACTGCGGCTGATAGGCTTCAACCACGGGAATCCCTTTATGTACCACCATAAAAGCAAAGGCATGCCCATTATATCCTTCATCATCAATCAGCTTTTCTGCAATTCGCTCCAATCTGATTGTATCGGTCGCTGATCCTTTTTTCGGCATCAAATTTCCCATTGGCCACGCAATCGTATCCTGGTTAGCTGTTGCGAGAGCAGTTGGAAATTTAATTTTCCGTAAATCACCTTCGCTAACTCCCCGGAGCAGAGTGGCTCCAAAACCTCTCCGGTAAATGGCTTTCGACTTGCCCCATAAAAACGAAGTAGTCACACTTGAATCCTGAAAATCGACCTTGCTTTTTGTGTATTTAATGAATGAAAAGTGCAGATCCATGGCCTCCACGTCAGCCTGTTCGCGTCCTGAAACAAATACTGCCGAGCACAAATATTTTGCCGGATACCCGGTAATGATTGGCAGCAAAGAATTGATGTAATATACACCGTAACCAATTCCAATAATCAGGATGGCTAGTACGGACCAAAGTATTCGTTTCCAGGAAGTTCGTTTCATAATGGTATGCTTGTGATAATCGTTCAGAAATTTATTGATTAAAGTTAAATAATCCAATTGAATTTCCCCTTCGCCGTTTCTTTATTTATAGTTGTATAAGTCTGTTAAATACAGTTAATGAATGTTAGTTCAAACAAATAGTCGTTAGCAATTGCTTAATTTTGTTTCAATATTTTTAACCAATTACGGTTCCTAATCAACTTTCAAGTGAGCAATAGCAACAAAAAAACTGTATCTCATCAGCACTTTTCAATGGTGTATTTGACCCATTTTTCGCTGGAGAAGTTTTGTTTATATGCTTTTGTATTGTTTTTAGCAATTTCTGGCTCATCAGTTTTTGCCCAGAAGCAGGATGAAAACGATCGGCCGTTGTTGAAGGGGCAGGTTTTAAATCTGGAAGATGAAGCGCCGGTAGTAAAAGCGATTGTTTCGAACCAACGAACAAAAGAAGCCGTAACTGCCGATTTGGAAGGCCGATTCACAATCAACGCTTTAATTACTGATAGCCTCGAAATTAGTTCACTCGGGTTTAGCAAACAGACGATTCAAATTCCGGCAAGCTACAGTGTTTCTGATGTGTTGATTATTCATATCAGGCCATTAAGTTTTCTTTTGCCCGATGTCAATATCAATGGGAACTACCAAAAGCCAGTTGTGAAAGTTGAAAAAATCGAACTTTCTCCTTATTTCAGAAAAGACTTTATGCAGGAAAAACCAGCGGAAGAAAAAGCCTATCAAAACCAAATCAGCTTCGTAAAAATTCCTCTGTACGGCAAGGAACAGCCCAGCCGAAAAACGAGAAATATGATGATATCCGACAAGCAATGGGCTAAAGTTTCGAAAATTTATAATGCAGAACTGGTAAGGGAATTAACAGGCTTGAACGTTACTGAGGCTGACAATTTTATGATGTTCATGAATAGCAAACAATTATTCAATAAAATGACAACAAAAGAAAATGCGAGTTTTATTATTCTGGAACAATTTGCGATATACCGAAAACAAGAACATTAATCCAGTTTTCAGCAATCAAGTTCTGAACAGGATTTTTATACTTTTGTACCAAAGCCAAGCAGTCATGAAACAATTTATACAAATATACTCACCATATAGGTGCTATCAGAAAAATTTGACTGGTCATTGGTCATGCCGGGCTGAGAATAAATCTTTGAGTTTTTCTTCAGTTATGCAAACTGTTTCTTTTCTTTTCTTATTCCTCTTATTCAGTGTAACCGTTTCTTCTCAGACAGTAGATGAGGTTGATCCGATGCCTATCCGGCTTAAAGGACAGGTATTGAATCTGGAAGACGAATCTCCGGTGCCAAATGCAATTGTAATAAACCTAAGAACTCACAACACCATAAGCGCCGACTTGCAGGGACGATTTATGATGGATATGCTGAATATCGACAGCCTTTCCGTTTCGTCATTAGGGTTTTCAAAAAGTATCGCGCACGTACCCGCAAAATACAACGAAATGAACGTTTTGATCATCTATGCAAAACCTGTTCGCTTTGCTCTTCCTGACGTAACGGTATCTGGTCAACAAAAAAAAGTGAACATGGATGGTGTTCCGGTAGCAAAAAAGAATGATATAGCTCCGGAGCTCCGGGGTGATGCATACAGTAAAAGGCCACCTGTAATTGCCGCTCTCTTCACACCTGCCAGTTTCCTGCAATATCATTTAAGCAAAAGTGAGCGCGAAAAACGCGAAACCCGGAAGGCTATCGTTTCTGAAAAGCAGTGGCAAATCATCTCCCAATTCTACAACAAAGAACTGGTTATGCAATTAACCGGATTAAACAATGCCCAAGCCGACAATTTCATGATCTACATCAACAGCAAAGGATTACTGAATCAGATGACCAACGAGTATGATGTCCGCAACATCATTAAAGAACAGTACAAAGTTTATCTTGCTGAAGGTCATTAGTCAAAACTTCACTAAAAATTACGACATTTGCCTCAAAATTAGGAAAAACAGTCATTGGTCATTAAAAAAAAGGAAAGAGTTTTTCCTAATGACTATTGACTTTTTCCTGTTAACCAAATCACAAAAACGCCAGAAAGTTGAAAGAGTTTTCAAAAAAGAAAATAGTTCTGAAAAAGAAGGAACAGCAAGCCGAAGAACCTGCCGGTGACGGATTAATTCGTCTGAACAAATACATTTCGAATTCGGGTGTATGTTCGCGGCGCGATGCCGACAAAATTATCAGCGATGGATTAATTACCATTAATGGAGAAGTTGTTACCGAGCTCGGGCGCAAAGTATCGCTCGATGATGATGTCCGCTTTGAAGGCCGTCAGCTTAATCCTGAGCGAAAAGTTTACCTGCTTCTCAACAAACCTCGTGGCTTTGTTACCACGCTCGATGACCCACATGCCGAAAGAACCGTGATGCAATTGGTTCAGAAAGCCTGCCCCGAACGAATTTATCCGGTTGGACGACTCGATATGCAAACAACCGGAGTGCTGCTTTTTACAAATGATGGTGAACTGGCGAAAAAATTGACTCATCCCAGCTACGAAAAGAAAAAAGTATATCACGTTCAGCTCGATACCGATTTTCTGCCGGAAGATCTTGAAAAAATTAAATCAGGAATTGAGCTTGAAGACGGATTTATTGCTGCCGACGACATCCAAATGATCGATCCGGAATATGCCAATCAGGTGGGCATTGAAATCCACTCAGGGAAAAACCGCATCGTACGCCGCATTTTTAATCACCTAGGTTACAATGTCGAAAAGCTCGATCGGGTCATGTTTGCAGGGCTGACAAAAAAGGATTTGCCCCGCGGCCGTTATCGCTTTCTGACTCCGCAGGAAATCAATTTTCTGAAAATGAGTTAATGTAATGAAATTCACTTTCGCAGACTAATAGCAAAACTTTGGAAATGTTGTTTGTACCAATAATCACCGAGAATCAGGGA
>Ga0079306_1002402_pt1 | contig 10514 bp, 8 predicted proteins | sample Methanotroph_Enr_FD_79181 | JGI IMG/M metagenome (GOLD analysis project Ga0079306, IMG submission 79181) | Enriched soil microbial communities from Old Woman Creek wetland in Ohio, USA - Methanotroph_Enrichment_5 | ecosystem: Environmental > Terrestrial > Soil > Wetlands | place: USA: Ohio...
GAAACTTAGAAGAGAACTGCGTAAAGTAGTTCATGAGATTGAAGATAGCGAAAAAATTGAACCAATTAAGGATGAGGGAGCAGAATCGGAAGATGTGAGTATGGGCAGCGACTACAAAGGTGGTTTTTTTAACGAATAAGAATGACACAACATACCGGAATTCTGCTGAGTACAGTATATTTTGCGCCTGTCAGGTATTTTTCAAAACTGGCGGTTTATCCTGAAATTTACATTGAGCAGCACGAAAATTTCGTCAAACAAACATACCGAAACCGCACGGTTATTTTGGGTGCCAACGGCCCCATTTCGCTGATCGTTCCGGTTGAAAAAGGACGTTCCCAGAAAGTAAAAATCAAAGATTTGCGGATCGCTTACGACGAAGAATGGCAGCGAAACCACTGGCGAACCATATTTTCGGCCTACAACTCCTCTCCTTTCTTCGAATATTATGCCGACGACATTGAAATGTTCTTTCGAAAAAAGCATGAGTTTTTGTTCGATTTCAATCAGCAAATCACCGAAACTATTTTGGAAATCCTGGAAATTCCGGTCTATTTAAACCTGACCGAAGATTTCGAACAGATTCCGGAAAATTGCATGAATTTCAGGGAACAAATCAGCCCCAAAACTCATTTGATTGATCCCGATCCGCATTTCATTGCTCAACCTTACACGCAGGTTTTCGCCGAAAAGTTTGGTTTCCTTCCCGATTTAAGCATTTTGGATTTGCTCTTCAACGAAGGCCCTTCGGCACATTCTGTTTTATTGGATTGTTCCATTGCGGAATAATCCTCATCATTCAAAGTCTTATTTAATAAAAGTATTACCGTTTAATCAGTCAACTCTACCGTACAATAATTGCTTATTTGTATCTTTATGTTTTTCTGCCACATTTGGAGAAGCAAATCAGCAATCCGTATGAAAACATTCCGCTGCACCTTTGGGGTCGTCACCCTTTTACTGAGTCTTCTGTCCCTGTTGACCTCTGCCAAATGGATACATGTTAAATTTAAACCCACCGATGTATTCATTTACGAATGGAGAAGTAATATTTCGAATTCACCGCTTAACACCATTCAAACCGAAGGAAATCGTGTGATCAGGTTCTCCTTACAAATTGACAGCATTGCCCAAAATCAAATTCGTTTTTCTGCCCGTGTACTTCAAAATGTCAAGGAAGTAACGCAGAGTAGTTTTGAAAATTCTTCAGATTACGGATATCCTGAATTGATAAAATTTTATCAGGAAGGAAAACTAAATGATATTCTGGAAGAAACTTTATATCAGATTCCCTTTCGGTTTGAACTCGACCGGAAACGAAATACAGTAGAGCTTGCGAACAAAGATGAAATCATTAAACGAAGTCAGGAAATTTTAAAATCACGCCACTACACGAACAAAGTAATAGAAAATGTTAAGGCTTCATTGGAATACAACGTTCTATACAACAAAACCTTATTTTTTCTGGCACCCTTCCGATATATCCGCACAAACCTCGATATTCAGGATACGCTAACTGATAATCGTACCAAAATACTGGTACAAAACCATGAGAATGGAATACTGGAAATTAATGGCGTACCCAACGAAAATATATCATACCTGAATTACAAAATCGACCTGCAACATGGGTTGATTATTTCATCAATAAAAAGAAAGAAATTAACCGATGAAGAGGCTCAATATTTCATTCGGTCCAACTCATCAGGCAAAATTGAACCTGAAGAAAGACTTACCTTACTAGAACACAAAGACTCGAACCCGAAGAGAATTATAGTCTGCGGACATATCGACAAGCCTGTAAGTTCGCAGGTCAACCTGTTTACACAAACAAAGATTTTTGGCGCTGAACTCGATTCAAAAACAGTACAACTGGATAAAGCCGGCAATTTCAGGTTTGAGTTTAAATTGGCCGAGAGGGGGCTGATCTTATTACAAAATCCAAATAATAACCATTTTTTCAATAGTGTACCGATACTTTTATATGCTAATCCGGGCGATTCAATTGGTGTAAACTTCACATTAAAAAATAAGGAGTACCTTATTCCTTCCTTAGACCCTGGTAATCCGAATGCCAATGTAACTGACAAATATACTGTTCCTGAAACCATTCGTTTTTCGGGTGACAGATCAAAAGAAGCCCAGTTACTGCATCAGTTTCAAAACATAAAAGGATTACCTCATATTTGGGCCGGAATGATGTCAAGGGTTGATTGCAAAGTTTATTTGGATGCACTTTCAGAATTAAGATTATTACTTGAACCGTTGGCCGAAGATAAGTCGTGCTCAGAGTCCTTTCAATACCTGCAAAAAGAATTACAAGCTTATTTGTATTCCAATTTGCTCAATGCGCGGATTGAATATCCGAATGCTTTTTGGACGATAATTTCCCATGGACCAATCGTTTCAGCAAATGAAAAAGATTTGATTTATAATCAGCTTGACACCCTCAACATTAATCGAATTTACAACGATTACGGTATCTTCTCCCGCAATCTAACCCAAGCCTACATCGGCTATAAAAACTATCGACTAACAAATAGCAACAGAACGATTATCAATTCATTCGGACCAGGTTGGGTTCAGGATCCAGAGTTAAAACTACAGTTTTGCAAGATGGTATTGCACGGTTCTCCATTGTATCGCGAAGCCGCCTGGCAGCTCTACGCCAACCTTATCAGCGCTAATCCCGGCTCGAAAACTGACAATCAATGGCAGAGCGAAATCAACGAAATGTTCGGATTAATGATTGAACGATGCAACGACTTAACATTCAGAAACTCGCTTCAGGAAATAGTTAATAATTGCAACAAATGGAAAGCCATAAAACATGTTCCTGATAACCTCTTCTTAAACCTGAAGAGTGAAAAAATAAGCCTACGCTCGTTTATTGTCAAACGCCCAACCATAATTTTAGCAGCAACAAGCTGGTCGGTTGGTCGCTACGAAATGGATGATGCCGCCAAACAGTATCCTCAATTCAATTTCATTCATATCGACGAGGGCGACAACTTTGACTACTGGAAAAAATGGAATAGTGATGCAAAACCGGTCGCGCACCAGCTTTATCTCTCAAGCGATACACTTCGGTTAAGAGATATTTTCCTGAATAATACCGGTAAATTTATTATTTTCGATAAATCGGGAAAAAGAATTGGTATTGAGCGTGAAATTGAAACCGCAATCTCAATAGCCGTAGAAGGCAAAAGACAATATTTTAAGGATGTAAGTAAATCTGTTTTGAGCAAAATAATTATTGTCCTTGGAGTTTTGCTCGTTGTATTGCTTGCAGGCTTTCTGTTCTACAAAATCAGGATGAACCGGCGACTCCGGAAACAAACGCAGGAAAAGCGTTTACGCGAGTTACAGATGGACGCCATACGTGCACAAATGAACCCACACTTCCTTTTTAATAGTCTGAATTCGGTACAAAATCTGGTGCAGCAAAACAAAAACCAGGAAGCACATTTGTATTTATCCAACTTTGCCGGATTGATCCGGAAAGTTTTGAAAAATTCGGATAAAGAAGAAGTTTCGCTGGCAGAAGAACTGGAAACACTAGAACAATACCTGAACCTCGAAAAATTACGTTTCGATTTTGAATACAGTATCGAAGTTGATGATCAAATTGACCAGGAACTGTTTATGCTACCTGTTATGATTTTACAGCCAGTAGTTGAAAATGCTATTGTACATGGACTTCAGCATAAAAAAGGCGAAAAAAAATTATCGATATGTGTTACGAAATCGAACAAAGAGATACATATCATAATCAACGACAATGGTATAGGAATTGATGCGTCGCAGGGATTAAAAACCAACTCAAATGGCATTGGCCTCCGAATGAATGAAGAACGAATACAAATGATGAAAGAAAAATACGGGGGCAACTATTCCTTCAAATTAATAAATCTGGCCACTCTGGGACAGGAAGGAACCAGAGTTGAAATAACGATTCCGGAAGAATAAACAATTTACATTTTACAAGCAATAAGTTTAATAATCACCCCAAAAAGCCATGAAAATGAAGAAACTAATTCTAGTTTTTACTTTGATTGTATTAATCATTCAATTAACAAATGCGCAAGCACAGAAAACAAAAACACCGTCAACACAAGCCACGCAGGCTAAAACGACTCAAGCTCAGGCACCCGATCCTCTAAAAACTTTCCAGATTAAAGGAGTTGTTGTCGACTCCATTTCTGGCAAAGGTTTACCTTACGCAACTATTGGCATCCAAAGCGAAACACAAGGCATAATTAAACGTCTGGCCAGCGACACCAATGGTAAATTTGACTTCTCGCTCAATGCTCCCGGGAAATACAACATGATTGTTCAATCGATTGGGTATGAAGTTGCAAAAATTGAAATTAACCTGAAGGACGACAAAACCAAAATCGATCTCGGAAACCTGAAAATGAGCGAGGGCGTTGAAAAAATTGACGAAGTTGCCATTGTTGCCAAAAAACCTCTGGTAAGAACCGAAGTGGACAAACTGGTTTATAGTACTGAAGTGGACCCTGAATCAAAAACCAGCAATGCTCTTGAAATGCTCCGTAAGGTGCCGCTTGTAACTGTTGATGGTGAAGACAACATTCAGGTAAAAGGCTCTTCAAACTTTAAAATCCTCATCAACGGAAAAAGCTCGTCAATGATGTCGCAAAATCCCAAAGATGTTTTGCGCAGTCTTCCAGCCAGTACAATTAAAGATATTGAAGTTGTGACCAATCCATCTTCGAAATACGAAGCAGAAGGAACTGGCGGTATCATCAATATTATCACCACCAAAAAGCAACTCGATGGATTTATGGGTCGAATTAATGCCGGGTTCGATTCGCGCGGAGGATACAACGGAGGAATTTATGCTACCTCGAAAATCAAGAAATTCGGTTTCTCTTTCAATTACAATTACAACAGTTTTCGTCAGCCTCAAAGCGAATCATTTTCCGACCGCGAGAATTTTCTGAGTACCACTACCCGTTATACCAAGACCACAGGAGTGAACAAATACAATGGACGTGCGAACATGCTGACGGGTGAAGCTAGTTACGAAATCGACTCTTTGAACCTGATCAGCTTGTCGTTTTGGGGTTATGAAGGCGGATACAAAAGCAAGGGAGAAATGACCTCAAGCGATTTCAATACCGACAATACATTAACCCGACAGTTCCTGAACAAAACCATTATGAATATGGATTACGGCAGCCTTTCGGGAAACATCGACTATCAACGAACCTATAAAAAACCAGACAAATCATTCACGATCTCTTATAAATTAGATCGCTCGCCACGTAATTCCGATAACGAAAACAGCATCGAGAACATATTGAATTACAATTCATACCGACAAAAAACTTCGAACGATGCATCGGGAACCGAACATACTTTCCAGGTTGACTATTACGACCCGCTAACAAAAAAACACCAGATTGAAAGTGGATTGAAGTACATTCTTCGTCAGAATGTGAGTAATACCGACTTTTTTAGTTACGACCTTAACAGTTTGATATGGAACCGAGACAACACGCGCACGAACGATATGGATTACGACCAGCACATTATCGGAATGTATGTTGGTTACGTTCTGAAACTGAACAAAGTGAGTGTAAAAACGGGTTTAAGAGCCGAAGGAACAATCAACGACGGAACTTATAAATCGACCCAAGACACAAAGTTTACCAATAAGATGTTCAACATGATTCCTTATGTCACTCTTTCGAAAAACATGGACAAGGGACAGAACATGAAGCTTTCGTACACGCAACGACTTTCGCGTCCGGGTATCTGGTATCTCAACCCATACGTAAATGACCTCGATCCGTTGAATATCAGCTATGGCAATCCCAAACTGGATGCCGAAATATCGCATACATTCGACCTTTCGTACGGAAAATTCTCGCCCAAATACAATGTGAATATCAGTTTTAACAGCGCATTCACCAATAACTCAATCGAATCGGTTTCTACCATTCAAGCCAATGGCGTAAAAACAACTACCTACGAAAACATCGGTAAAAATCAGCGCTATGGCGGTTACATTTTTGGGTCGGTAAATGCTTTCAATCGAAAATTATCGTTGAATACCAACATTGGCGGAAACTACACTTTTTTGGAAAGCAACGATGGTCGTAACTTGAAAAACGAAGGTTTTAGTTATAATGGTTATTTGAACTGCCGTTACACGGCCTGGAAAGGCGGAACCCTTTCAGCATATGGTGGCATTTACTCACCGCGAATCATGCTCCAGGGAAAAACATCAACCTATTATTACAACGGGATCAATGTTTCGCAGGAGATGTTTAAAAAGAAACTGACGGCATCGTTATCTTTCTCTGATCCTTTTAGAAAGAAAGCCAAATACACAACAACCTATAATGATGTGAGCTTTACACAATCGAGCACAAATTACAATTACAACCGGCAGATCAGGATTAACCTTTCATATCGCTTCGGGAATATGAAAGGAGAAGTAAAAAAAGCCCGCCGAGGAATTAAAAATGACGATGTTAAAGCCGGTGGCGATTCGAATGGCGGATCGGGATCTGGCGGCGGTGGTAACTAAGATTTAGGGGATCCGATCTCTCTGGATTGGATCCCATTTCCTCTCTTTTATTACGAGTGTCAGCGCGAGCAAAAAAAAGACTGTCTTGGCTTCCAATAATTTTGTAAATGCAAAAAAAACGTATAAATGGCTTCAACAAATTTGTAAACATATAGCAGACAGATTTCTATGTCAATACAAATTTCAATTCGCATAAAAAAGCGTATTATATGCTTCAACAAATTTGTAAACCCATTTTAGACAAATTTCCAGGCGATTACAAATTTCAATTCGCATAAAAAAGTGCCCAATATGCAAATACAAATTTGTTGGGATTAAAAAAACAGATAAAAGTGAAATACAAAAATTACTAAAGAGCCATGAACAAAACTATTTTACTCATACTTATTGTATCGATTTCGTTGATTGGAATAAATGGCTGCCACAAACCGTTAACCACAAAGCAATATTTAAATACAGTTTTGGTTAATCTGGAAAGGGTTCAATCAGCAACTTACCTGGTAAAAAGAGAAAGTTGGGCGCCTGGCGATACAGCAGCCTCAGTCAGAATGCTTCGCTATTATAAAGAATATAATAATCCTCTTGACACTACAATTAGTGCAAGTTTTGTGTCGCTTTTACAAGAAGATACCACAAAAATGGATTTCTGTTACGACGGCAAAATGAGAGCTGTAGTTTACGACGATGAACAATTCACCGGCATTGACCGTTTCAAAGTTCGGGAACTACCGTTCAGACCGCTTACTCCGCCATTTTTTAACTATGCTCACAGCATCATCAACTATGCGCTGGAAACCAAAGACAGCATTTCAATAAAATTGGAAGAGCTTGAAAAATCGTTTCACTTTAGCCTGACTATTTCTGAAGACAAACAAGTGGAGTTTTTTGGTAAAGCTTTTTACATGGAAGACAATGAAAATCCGCTAATATTTGGAGATCCAACATCGAAATACGAAATCTGGATCGATAAGACGACAAATTTGCCATTCAAAATCCGCAGGGAAATGTCACATAATATCTCTGCTGAAACAGTAAAGAATGTCAAAATCAACAAAATAAGTATTAAAGATTTCAAACCCATGAGTTATTTTCCAAAAGATTACCCTTTAGTCAATCGTGGAGAACGCAATCAGAATACAAAAGAAAGCGATCTTTTAGGTAAAAAAGCGCCCGATTGGATACTAACGGACACTGCTGACAAAACGTTCTCGTTAAAAGACATGCAAAGCAAAGTGGTTATGCTTCAATTCACCAGTGTAAGTTGTGGGCCATGCCGTGTGTCTATCCCATTTCTAAACGAACTAACCTCAACTTACAACAAGAAAGATTTCGACTTTGCCGCAATTGAATGTACCGCCAATAGTATGAACGCGGTAAAATTTTATCAGACAAAAACTGGAATTAACTACAAGTTTATAAAGTCGGACAAATCGGTATTAAAAGCATACGAAATAAAGTCATTTCCCGTATTTTTTATTCTTGATCAGAAACGAAAAGTAAGGCATGTAATTAACGGGTATGGGAAAGGCACAACAGATAAAGAAGTTAAAGATAGCATTGATAAACTGCTGAAATAATATGCGACTACCTGTCTAAGTCTATAAATTTGTACAAAACACAATCGTTCAAGTTTGTATTAAAAAAAAGACATCACCAAATACCATAATTCAAAAACCCTTATGCCAACATTAAACACCAACCCAACATTAAAAGACATTCAGGAGTATGTGATTCAACTTGAAGAAGAACGAGGCTTTACCGAACAATCAGTTTTACAGAAATGCCTGATGTTGGGTGAAGAAGTTGGTGAGCTGTTTAAAGCCATTCGCAAGCAGCAAAACATTAAAATCGACAACAATTCGAAATTCGGCACCATCGACGAAGAGCTTGCCGATATTTTGATATTTGTTTGTTCTATCGCCAATCGATACGAAATTGACCTTGAAAAGGCATTCCGCGACAAAGAAGAAATCAACAAAACCAGGGTTTGGATGTAATGAAACCGTAAGATTCGCTATGTTTGGTATCAAATCCGAAAAAAAATACCGCTATGGAAAAGCTCAATATTTTGTGGACAACCGATAATAAAGACACAATTTTCAACATGCTGGCCATGTATGCCCTGAATTCTAAAGCAAAGAATTGGTGGCCGGAGGTGAATGTAATTATCTGGGGTGCGTCGGTTAAACTGGTAAAAACAGATACGCAGGTTCAAACCGAAGTATTGGAAATGGTTAAGGCTGGTATAACCGTTGAAGCGTGTAAAGATTGCGCCGATAATTTTGGTGCAACCGAAACGCTGGAAAAGCTTGGCGTGACTGTAAAATATATGGGGCTACCGCTTACCGAAATTTTAAAACAAGGCGAACGGTTGATCACAATTTAAACAATATATGGGCAAATTTATTTCATTTTTTTCATTGGTTTTTCTTTTGTTCGCCTGTACCGGGAAGCAGGAAAAATCGAAGAACCCCGCACAAATACAGGCAGCAACGCCAACTATCGATTATTTTTTGGCGAATTCGTTCCCTCACGATACCACAGCTTTTACCGAAGGATTTTTAATCTATAACGGTAAACTGTATGAAAGCACGGGAGCTTCACGGGAATTGCCTCAAACCCGCTCCCTGTTTGGGGTGGTTGACCTGAAAACCGGCAAAATTGAAAAGAAAGTAGAGCTCGACAAAACAATGTACTTTGGCGAAGGCATTACATTTCTAAATGGGAAAGTGTATCAATTAACGTATAAAACCAAAGTCGGATTTATCTATGACTCAAATTCTTTTAAAAAATTGGGCGAATTTACTTTTCCAAGCGACGAAGGTTGGGGAATGACAACAAATGGCAAAAATCTGATCATGTCAGACGGAACGCATAAACTTACATACCTCGATCCAAACACATTGCAGGTAACTAAAACACTTTCTGTTTCAGAAAACGGGTATGTCAAGGAAAAACTGAATGAATTGGAATTCATTAATGGGTATATTTATGCCAATATATGGATGACCAATACAATCGTAAAAATCAATCCTGAAAATGGGAATGTAGTTGGATTGCTCGACTTAACTTCCTTAGCCGACGAAGCAAAAAACGTATATCCGTGGTCGCAGGAAATGAATGGCATTGCCTACGATAGTTCAACTGACAAAATTTACGTGACAGGCAAACTTTGGCCAAAAATTTACGAGATAAAATTTAATCACTGAAGGTATGCCCTACCCTGCGCTCATTATCGACGACGAAAAGAACGGACGCGAGAACCTCGCTGGTTTAGTCCGCCAATACTGTCCACAACTAAAAATTGTGGCTGAAGCGGCAACTGTGGCCGAAGCTATTGAGAAAATCAGTGAGTTTCAGCCACGCCTGATCTTTCTCGATATTGAAATGCCCGGAGGAAACGGGTTCAAGTTGCTGGAGCATTTTAAAACTTTTCCGTTCGAAGTGATTTTTGTGACCGCCTACGACAATTATGCGATTAAAGCCATCCGTTTTTCGGCCAGCGATTATATTCTGAAACCCATCAACCTGAACGAGCTAATTGATGCAGTTGAAAAGGTAAGCCAACGCATCAGGCAGCAAATCGAAAATGAACGCATCAGGCAACTTTATCAAAATTCGCTGCATCCAACCAACCCAAAAATCGGACTTCCTACCGGCGAGCGAATCGAATTTGTTGAAGTGAAAACCATCATTCGGTGCCAGGGCGAAAGCAATTATACTCATTTGTATTTCACCGCAAAAAGGCCTTTACTTGTGGCCAAATCGTTGGTCGAATTCGAAGAATTGCTTGCCGATCATGGATTTATCAGGGTTCACAAAAGTCATTTGGTGAACCTCAACCATGTCACATCTATCTCGAAAAACGACGGCGGCACACTGAATCTTTCCAACGGCGATTCAGTATTGATTTCTCGCCGCCGGAAAGATTTTGTAACCGAAAGTTTAAAGA
>Ga0079306_1002403_pt1 | contig 10512 bp, 9 predicted proteins | sample Methanotroph_Enr_FD_79181 | JGI IMG/M metagenome (GOLD analysis project Ga0079306, IMG submission 79181) | Enriched soil microbial communities from Old Woman Creek wetland in Ohio, USA - Methanotroph_Enrichment_5 | ecosystem: Environmental > Terrestrial > Soil > Wetlands | place: USA: Ohio...
AGCTTGAAAAACTCCGCTTGGAAGACGGTGGCAATGCCCACCAAGTACTTGAAATCGCTTAATCTCGCACATGCGAGATCGGAAATATTGCACCTGCGTGCCCGGGAATTTGCCCCGAGTACCCAAATGAGTGGCTATCTCGTTGAAACAGAGTAATCTCTTAAGAGGTGCTGCTCAAGACGGCTTTGGCCAAAAGTAAAGGTGCTACCGGCGACTGAAGGGCCCACGCATCACTGCGAAGGCCCTTCTTGTCCGTTCAATCAATCAGTACATTTCCATCTACACAGTTCGAGTGGCATTATCTCGAATTTACCTAGCCGCAGCTAGGCTCGTAGGTGCGTGAAGTCGGTCACGCGAGTTGCGCCCCCATATCCTTGTTGTTAGCCTAAGTCAAGGAGGGCATGTTAGCAGCTATAGAAAACCCCAAAAAATCCGCGGTGGCAAGAGATTTATTTAGTGCACCCTGCGTCGGACGCAAGAGTGAGAACGACCTTTCGTTCTGTGGGGCGCACTTCAAGCACCTTGACTCTCACAGAATCCCCCAGACCAAAATCTGAGATAGAACTGCCTTTAGGCAGCTGGTTGATATGGACCAACCCAGAAACGCTCTTACTAAAATCTACAAAAAAACCATACGGTTTGATACGAGCAATCTTGCATTCAATAACAGATCCAGCCGGATAGTCCGTCTTAGCGGTCGACCATTCGTGCATACCCAACTGGGCGGCCGTTTGTAATATTCCTGCCCTTGCGACCGACAGGTCCACAAGATCGGCGAACTCATTAGTATCGACAAAAGCTGCTGACTGAACTGCTTCAAGAAACTTGCCATCTAAATACTCGTACGCCTCCGTCGCGTTCCGCCAGCCAGTGACTAAATTATAGTGCGAAGCCGCATCGGACATCCGATCCGCTATTCCTTCCGCCACGGCATGATTGTCGAAATATATGTCTTCCGCTACCGCCGCCCAATAGTTGACGTCTGATAGCAGCTCTAAATGAACGATGCCAGCCGGAGATATCTTGACTAGGGTTGAATCGGTCAAGTAATCAACCTTGAAATCTTCAGTTAAAACACAATGCCACCTCGCCAGAGATGTTATTGCTTCAATAACAACGTCACGGCCAAAGCCATACGTGGCCAGAAAATTAATAATGTCGCGGATAGGAAAATAGCCTATCACTCTGCTGATTGAGCGTTTGCTGCACCTCTCATTAAGCCACGACAAAACGGATAGATGCAGGAAGTAGTCTCTAGGTGCGGCGGCTTCCTTCGTACTAAATAGATTACGAAGATATGTTTTTGAACCATCATAATAGCGCCGATTTTGCCGAAGCAACACTCGCAACATAATGTATAGCGGTATCTGATACGTACCCGTAGCGCGTTGAATCTTCAGAATTTCGCTTTCTGGAATATGACCGCTGTTGCAGAACTCCAGAAAAATCTCGAACGCCCGGCGCAGATTTCCTCCTGCGAGCCCTAATACGAGTCGGCTGACAGTACGGTCCTCGGCAAAAATCGAAGCAACAATAGCCGATAGGTATTTCGCTTGATCTGAGGCACTGTAGTCAACATGTATGCCGTTTTGAAGTTCATATCGATAAGTCGTTGCAGAAGAATGCAGTTGATTGAGAGCCATCTCAACACGCTTCGAAAGAACGTTGTGGAACGGGGGCGCTTCAATTCTAAACACCATATCTTTGAGAGCTGTATCAAGCGGAGGCTCGTCGCTATGATTGTCGTATGTCTCCTCGCGCAGAGGCAAAATAATCAATGCTTTAAATTCCCGCTGAAGCCACTGCGCTGCCTCGAACATAAGAAGTTGCTCCTCAAGGAGCCGCTTGTCGCAGTTATCCAGTACTATGATTACAAGTTTTCCGCGTTCACCACCACAGTAACGACAATAGGCTTGCGCAGTGCGATGTCGATCGGCTTTTAGTCCTCTTAGCTCATTGTAAAGTTCCGTATTGTACTGGGAGGACCCTTCGATCAATAATTTAGATGCCTGCTTATTCCAGGAATTAACCTCGACGCTATAAAGAGATTTACTCGATTCTAGTTCATCAAAATCTATGGAGGCGTAAGAGGATCTAATAGAGGTTATGATTTCTTCGCGCAGCCAGTTGTAAATTTCTTCACGATTGACCAAGGCAAAGTTCATATTGAGGTGAACCCACAACGTAGCTTGTCGCAGATCGGCAGGAAGCGCAACTTCCTGTAAATAGTCTACAAAGGTGGTTTTCCCCGCTCCGGCGCCACCAACTAGCAGCATAACTTTATGCTCTAGTGATGCTCGTGAGCCTTGTATCTTCTCAACTACTGGAGTGGGGTTTCCGGTATCATCAATAAGCTGAGCAGTGCTATGATTGAATGGTGAGGCTGCCCTAATAATTGAGTCGATTGGTTGAACGTATCGCGTTCTTCTTGATGAGGTGATGTATGCCTCACGTACAACCTTGGCTCTTTCTTCGCGAGTAGAGGGCATAAACGTCTGTTTTAGGTCAGCGGAGATTGTCGCGCCAAAGGTGTTCATGGTCATCGGCTCGTCCTGTACCGACTGCCCACCGACCAGAGAGCGAGGCTTCCAGGTTCTCTGGGGCGCGAGAGCGCTACGAATTTTAGACGCTAATGCAGCTAGCGCTTTTGCCCCCACGGCTTCACTCAACCGTTCTAGGTCTTGACTGTAAGGCTTGAGTGCCTCGACCTTAGTAATCAGCTCTGGATCTTGATGGTCGGCCGGTCCTGCCCAGAGGTCGATGCCGTTCGACGCTATCACAAACCTAACTGGCGCCACTCCTGATGGATATATGGCATTGAGTTCTGCAGCATAGAGCCGAGCCTCTCTATACGCCTCGGCAAGATCTTGATCACCGACAGGCTTGGCCTCGACGATCGCCAAAGGTATGCCTTCAGACAGAAGAATGTAATCTGGATAGTAAATCTTTTTCAGTGCGCGCTTTTCAATTGTGAATTTGCGTATGTTTGCTTTGGTTAAAATATCGATGAGTGGAATACCCAAACCGTCAGGCGCAGGGGTAGCCAAAAGCGGAAATATAAATTTCTGCTCAACGTCACTTTCAGATTCAAAAAGAGGGTTGGGATTCTTCTTAATCAATTGGCTTCCCCCAGTCGCTTATCGAAAATATAATCATATCCAGCATTGCATAAAATCAAGCATATCTATTCCGGTAATGAACCGAATACGATTGGGGGAGCATAGATTCTCGCATTAATATAGGGCTTGTTGCAATTCTAAAACACTTCGCCCTACGCGCGGCGTCGGCGCAATTGCGTACCTTGGCAAGCAAGAATCAAGTATCTTACTTGTGTATAAAACTCATATAATATATTCGATTTAGAATGATCGTAACCTGCTACAGGAGGTGAAATGTCGTCTTGTACGAATCATCCCCTACCGACCGCGCATGACCAAAACTGGTTAGTCCGCAAACGGCTCCCGTTTTGACGTTCTTGCAGCGCCCCTAGTTCCCAACCCACCCCAGCCACACCACCCCGAACCCGATCGACAGCACCGTCAGCGGCGCCCCCACCGTGAAATACGGCCAGAAGCCGAGGGTGATGCCGCGTTGGCGGGCGCGTTGGGCGACGATGAGGTTGGCGACGGAGCCGATCAGGGTGAAGTTGCCGGCGAGCGTCGAGGCCATGGCGATGGCGAGCCAGGCGCGTGTGGGGTCGGCGAGGCCGGCGACGAAGGGTTTCAGCACCAGCACGGCCGGCACGTTGCCGACGATGTTGGAGAGCACCGCCGTTACCGTCGCCAGGATGGGCAGGCTGGCGAGATTGAGCTTGCCGACCTCAGCCACCGCGTCGGGCGTCAGCACCGTTTTCTCGAGGCCGGCGACCACGATGAACAGGCCGGTGAACATCACCAGCAGCGGCCAGTCGATGTCGAAATAGACCTTCTCCGGCTTGACGCGCCGGGTGACCAGCAGCAGCGCGCCGGCAAGGATCGCCACCTGGGCGATCGGCAGGCCGAGGAAGAACAGCACGATCATCACCAGCACCGTCAGCACCGTGCGCCAGACCAGGGCGCTGTGGTAGCGGCTCGGCGGCGGCGCGGCGGCGGCCAGCTTCTGTCTGGTCAGGAACTCGGAGCGGTAGATCAGCGCGATGAGGATGATGGTGAGCAGAAGGCCGACGACGGCCACCGGCGCCAGCGTGCCGACGAAGGCGCCGTAAGGGATGTGCGCCAGCGAGCCGATGATCATGTTCTGCGGGTTGCCGGTGATGGTCGCCACGCTGCCGGCGTTCGACGCCAGGGCGACGGCGAGGAGGTAGGGCACGGGGTTGCGGTCGAGGCGCTCGATCACGTCGATGACCAGCGGCGTCATCACCAGGCAGATGGTGTCGTTGACCAGGAAGGCCGAGAGCAGGCCGGTGACCAGCACGATGGCGGTGAGAAGAACGATAGGATAGTGGGCGCGGGGGACGACGAAGCCGTTGACCAGGCGGAAGAAGCCGGAGAGGCGCAGGTTGGCGACGACGATCATCATGCCGAGCAGCAGGGTGATCGTCTCCATGTCGATGGCCCGATAGGCCTCGTCGAGGGTGAGGACGCCGAAACCGACCATCAGGCTGGCGCCGAGCAGGGCGGCGCCGGCTCGGTCGAGCCGCCAGCCGGGCAGCTTGCCGACGGCCATGACCAGATAGGTCATTGCGAAGATAAGGATGGCTGCGATCATCAGGGGCCTCGTTGATGCCCCGTACATCTGCCAGAAAACTGGACTGAAAGTTAGAACAATTCAGCGGGGCGACGGCCGCTGCCCGCAAGAACGGAGCGGCGGCCCGGCGCTTGTGCGGGGCATTTGCGGCGAAAACAGGTCTGCCGGAGCGGCCCCTGGGGCGAACCTCAGGATTCTTGCAGGTCCTCTCCGCGATCGACCATCCTGTTTCCCGCGCCTATCCGAAAAGCCGACCATCCCAGCGTCGATCCGGCCGCCGCCAGCAGGATGAGGCCGGCGCCCACCAGTTGCGTCGGCTGTAGCCTGATCCCGAAGGCCAGGAAATCCACGGCGATGGCGACCATCGGGTAGAGGAAGGACAGCGCACCGGTGAGCGGTGTCGGCAGCTTCTGGATGGCGCCGTAGAGCAGGATGTACATCAGGCCGGTGTGGACGACGCCAAGCGTGACGAGGAGGGACCAGCCGCCGAGGTCGGTGGGCAGGGCCGCGAAATCGGCCAGCGGCGCCAGCATCAGGATGCCGACCGTCAGCTGGATGAGGGCGATGAGGTGGGGTGGAACGCCCTTCAGTTTCTTGGTGATGATGGCGGCGATGGCGTAGAAGAAGGCCGCGCCGAGGGCCAGGGCGATGCCCAGGAGGTAATCGTGGCCGATGTAGCCGGCCTCGGGTCTGCCCTGGACGATCGCCAGCATGCCGACGAAGGCGAGGGCCAGCCAACCGAGCCGGCCGAGCGTCAGGCGCTCGCCCAGGAAGAGCGCGCCCATGGCGACCAGCATGAAGGGCTGGGTGTTGTAGACCGCCGTGGCGATTGAGATCGAGGCGCGCGGATAGGCGGAAAACAGCAGTAGCCAGTTGGTGACGATGGCAACGCCACCCAACGCGGCAAGGCCGATCTGCCGACGGCTGATGACGCTGGAGGAAAACAGTCCCAGGACGGTGCAGGTCACCAGCAGCGTCAGCGCGCCGAAGGCACAGCGCCAGAACACGATGTTGGCCACCGGCTGCCTGGAGAGAACGACGAACAGGCCGATCGTGCCGGATATGATCATGGCCGCCGTCATCTCGGCCGTTCCGTGGGCGCGGGGATTTGTCATGGTGAGGCTCCGTTTGAGGGTCTCACAACGATAGGGGGCGAACCCTGCCGCATACATGGAATAAGGAAGGCGGATTTGACGCAATGCCTAATCCATGCAGGTATGGACGGCATAGGTCCTTCCGGAGAACGGCCCATGCTGGATGAACTCGATCGCCGCATCGTCGAAGCGCTGGCCGACGACGCCCGGATCTCGGTCAAGGAACTGGCGCTGGCCATCGGCCTGTCGTCGCCCAGCACATCGGAGCGGGTGAAGCGGCTCGAGGAGCGCGGCATCATCCGCGCCTTCACCATCGACCTGTCTGCGGAGGCGCTGGGCTATACGCTGCAAGCCATCGTGCGCATCCGGCCGTTGCCGGGCAAGCTGCATATCGTGCAACAGCTGATCGCCGACATCCCGGAAGTGGTGGAATGCGACAAGGTGACGGGCGACGACTGCTTCATCGCCCGCCTCTATGTGCGAACCATCGGCCAGTTGGACGAGCTGTTGGACAAGATAGCCGACAAGGCCGAAACCAGCACCGCCGTTGTCAAATCGCAGCCGGTCAAGCGCCGAAATCCACCGCTCACCTGAGAGCCAGGCTGAAGGTGGGGAGCCTGCATGAGGCTATCGACCCGTCGCCTTGAGCAGGCGATCAGGCGGGGCGGAGCGCCCCTTGGGCTTGCCGGTGACGACACCGCCGCCGGCCGTGGTTCCCGGCGCCGCGTTAAGGCGTACGGATCGCAGATTGCATCGTTCCGGGTTCAATGGATACTCTTCGGGCATTGCGCGATTCCTGGGGGCAGGAGCGCTCGGGGTTTTGCTTCAGGCCGGGCGTCCTTTGGTGCGCTCATCATGGCAGCGTCTGAAGGAAGCGCCGGCTTCAGGGGGCTTACATGGGTAGCTTAAGCATCTGGCACATTCTGGTGGTTCTGTTCTTTGTCGGGCTGCCGATCATCTTCATCGTCATGAAGCCGCCGGAAGGCCCCAACAGGTTCGGCGAGGTCGGCCGCCCGATGGATTTCGGGCAGGCCGTCAGCGCCTATTTCTCCAATTATTTCAACTTCTCGGGGCGTGCCAGCCGGTCGGAATTCTGGTGGGCGATCCTGTTCACTTTCCTGGTCGGACTGGTGGTTTCGCTGATCCCGATCGTCAACATGCTGTGGTCGCTCGGCACCTTCTTTCCGTCGATCTCGCTGGCCACGCGGCGCCTGCACGATACCAACCGGAGCGGTTGGTTGCAGTTGCTGGCGATATGCTTCCCGATCGGCACCATCGCCGTCATCGTCTGGTATTGCTTTGCGCCCAAGGAAATCGACCAGCTGACGACGCTTGCGTTCAATAGCGGCAGCGCCGATCTCGACAGGCTCGAGCGGCTCAACGCCCTCCGGGCGTCCGGCGCCGTCACCGACGAAGAGTTCGAGGCCCAGAAGCGCCTCATCCTCAAGCGCTGAGAAGCCCTTCCGCGGCTGGGGGAGAGCACCGGGTGTGGCTCGCGCGCCCCGGATCGTCTTGCGTCCTGACGATGCAAGCGGATCCGGTTTTTTGTTGTCGCATCGGAGGGTGAGAAAACCGGATCCGCTTTCCGGTCCTATGCCTTAAGGCGCATGGGGCTGCGATTGCATCGCTCCGAATTCGATGCTTATTGATGCGGTGGGCTTTCCTGGGGAGGGAAGCGGGGAGTTCAGACTGGCGCCTTGTGCGTGGTGGAAGTGGGGCGGCCTGCGGGACATCAGCCTTCGGGGGGCAGATATGATCAGCATCAATGGGGCGGAAGGGCTGGCGGTGCTGCTGATCCTGGTCTGGGTGCTTATCCCCATCCCCTTCATCCTCAAGCGCCCTCCCGGTGGCGCCAACCGGTTCGGCGAGGCCAGTTGGCCCTTGGGGTTTCTGGAGGCGATCGCTGCCTTCTTCAAGAACTTCGCAGACTTTTCGGGACGCGCCAGCCGCTCGGAATTCTGGTGGGCGATCCTGTTCAACGTCCTCGTCGTCACGGTGGCGTCCTTCGAGCCGCTGCTCGGCGTCGCGTGGACGGTGATCTCCTTCCTGCCGGCAATCTCGCTGGCGACAAGGCGGCTGCACGACATCAACCGCAGCGGCTGGTTCCAACTGCTGTCGATCTCCTTCCCGGTCGGCACGATCGCCCTCATCGTCTGGTACTGCCAGCCCGCCGGGGACGCCGACGCGTTCGACTGACCAGGCGCCGCCTCGTCACGCCGCGCTCAGCTCCTTCACGAACGTCTGCACCTGCGACCGCAAGTCGTGCAACTGGGCGGCCATCTGGCCGAATTCGTCGCGCCGGCTGGTCTTTTCGCTGGTGGACAGGTCGCCGCGAGCGATGGCCTGCAGCGAGCGCGAAATGGTGACGACGCCGGTGGAGACGCCGCGGTCGATCTTGAAGCTGAGGGCGAAGATGACGAGGCCGGTTCCGCGCCGAGGCGCTCGGCTGGGGGGCACGAGTGTGCTGACCGCCGGCCTCTCAAGCCGCCGACGGGTCGCGTCGGCGCGCCGCCGCCTTCGTCGAGCAGCTCCGACAATCGGCCGACTCCGACGGGCAACGTGTCGGTCGATGAAAACGTTACGAAGATCAGGCCGCCATCTCAAGGCACATTGGCTTGGCCAATTCCGGATGGTCGCGTTCTGGCTAAACGGGCGCCTGCCCAACGAGGCCTACGGTGCGGACATCCCTCCGTCCAGGATGCATCACAGTCCATGAGTCATGTCCAATCAAGCGGAGCCATCTCTTGCATAATACCAAGGCTCATTTTCAATGCATCTTGGTATTGGCGATCCCTATTTCATGGCTGCTTGGCGACGATCTCCGTTTTGACCCATGGGGCACAAAGCAAAGAATCGAGATAGCCCTCGAGTTCTATCAATTTTCTGATTAACTCGCGGCGGGCATACACACCCTCTTCGGAAGTTGCCGGAATTTTGATAACGTAGTCTACGCCCGCTTGAAAATGTCCCTCGAGGATCTCGGCTTCTTCCTGGCCGAGACACAAGGCCCCGGCCAGCTTAACGCGTCGCGCAATGGACGATGAAATTTTCCTAAGTTCCAGATCTACATCATATGTATATTTTGACGGTACCGCGTCTCGACTTTCAAGGATTTTCAGGTGCATGATAACCTCGAAGTAATCGATATCGTAATGAAAATTATCGTGAAAATTTGAACGTGTGGTTCTGGCGATTAGCAAAATTGGTCGATTGTTCGCCTGTGCGATAATATGAATTATTTTCTGTTTTCGAGTTAATGAATTACTCGACTAAGTAGCTATCGCATGGACGGTATTCATCAGAACCCTCTTTCCGAGGGGACGAATCTATTTGGAATCAGCCCAGGGCATGCCTACCATGACGACGAGGGCAGGCAGGGATCGTATTCTGATTGGTGCGATGACTCCGCCGCAGCGGCGCCATCGCACCCACTAAATGGCGTCAGTCTCTATGTTGAGGGGGAGACCCGACGCGCAATACGTGTTTTAAAGTACATAACGAGTCCCTGTATCAAATTCATTTCCGCCTTACGCCAATAAAAGCGAAGCGAACAATCCCCCAACAATTCAGTAGGACAATACCCACCGGACGCCCCGACACATGCTTATGTAATCTGGAACGACACTTTCTCGTATAATTGAGTTATGAATTAATTTCAAGGATTTTAGATCTCTATGTTTAGAAAAAATTTCCAAAATAAAAAATGATGACGTTAGAATCTATATTTTACAAGTTTTTCCATATGGTATTTCTGACAATATATGGATATAGGTACTGTATACGATTGATGGACAATATCCGGCTCTTATTCTCGCTGCGGATATTTCCGGTATGGCCTCGTTAATTATGGATAAAAGCTATGAGGTGGCGATTGCCCAGAGTATATTTGTTCGCCTTTCCCGGGCAGCTTAGTTGTTATCGGCAGCGTGCGGGCCTGTGGCTGGGGTGCGGATGTTGTTTGGCAACGTTGGGTAGTACGTAACGTTGCGCTTGACCTTCTCTTGGAGGTTGCGCCGGCCAGATCTTCGTTTGAAGAGAAGGCGCATGTGCGAATCATCTATATGTCAAGTTTCTTGTAATTGTATATCTGATTTGCTCCTGCATGCTGGGCGTGTATGAGCCGAGGGCTCATATATCCACGCCACCGAGTTTTTCCTCACTTACGATCGCCTTGGCGGCGAGAACGAGCCTGCAGCACGCACCTTCGCGCCTGATCCGCTGACAATCCATTGTTTTTACGATGTCTTTTGATTTTCTACATGGAATCGGGAGTCTGGGGCGGCTGAGTTTTAAGTGTCAAACTCGCTCCACTCGCCAGCCGGCAAGGCGATGACCGGCATGCCGGGGCGGCACGTGATCGCGGAGATGGGGGACGTCGTCGTTCATTCTGCGGATGCAACCGGACGGCTTCCGCCCGGCTCCCCCTCTGGAGTCGACTCTTTTTTTTATGCATCCAATTTCGTCGCTCCCCGTCTCTATCCGTGAACACACGGTTATTCGGAGGGGGCAATGCCCGACAGTTCCGCCGCCACTCAACCCCGGCGCTCCTTGAGCGCCTGGCTCGTAGGTCTCGCTATCGCGGCGCTTATTTGGGCGTTCCTCTTCAGCCATCTGTCGGATGCCGCCGATGCTGTCATCGCGCTCCTGCGGTTAAGTCGTGATACGCATCTCGGCGAAGCCGTTCACTTCTTCGTCCTGGATACCCCCCACATCCTCCTGCTGCTGGTCGCCA
>Ga0079306_1002404_pt1 | contig 10512 bp, 7 predicted proteins | sample Methanotroph_Enr_FD_79181 | JGI IMG/M metagenome (GOLD analysis project Ga0079306, IMG submission 79181) | Enriched soil microbial communities from Old Woman Creek wetland in Ohio, USA - Methanotroph_Enrichment_5 | ecosystem: Environmental > Terrestrial > Soil > Wetlands | place: USA: Ohio...
GATCCTGTGCCGACTGTCCCGGATGATAAAACTCTGAGGGAAGTTACCAGTCAAGACGTAAGCGCAATGCCGGCTGACAATCCGCCCGCATCGGAGGAAATTGCCACAGATTCTTCTGCGCAGGAAATTTGTCCGGTTACGCCCCAGACTGCGGCAATCGTTATTCCTTCTATCGAAAACAAGGGAATGGTCGCTTTATCCACCCCTGCCATTCCCTCACCGGCACCAGTAAAAGTGGCAATCGAGGTCTCCAACGGCAACGGAACGACCGGCATGGCCAAACGTAGCGCCGACTTCTTCCGCGACCACGGCTTTACTATCCGAAGCGTAACCAATGCAAATCACTATCGTTTTGAAGAGAGTGTAATCTATTACAAAGAAGAGCACCTGCAGGCGGCCAAGGATCTTGCCGCCGTCATCCCGGGCGCTCAGAACCTTGAAAAGGTAGAATCCATGGCGAAACCATCCATCGGGGTTAGAGTTCTTCTCGGCCGGGATCTGGCAAGCATGCACTTTCCCGAAGATTATTCGGGACTTGCCGATTACCTGCAATCCGAGCAGCATCAACCTGCTGTTGTTACCGCTTCCAATGATCTGGGGCACTATTGATGAACACAAAATCTCTCGTTTTCCCGTCAAACCTTTTATTTTCAGGACCTGGTCTCTTTCTTTTTGTCATCCTTCCTGCATCACTCCTCCTCGGGGGATGTTCCTCCGTAACCGACAACACCGCCAAAACTCTGGAAAAGCAGATTGAACTCCAACAGATACAGCATGAGCTTGCGGCCGAGCCGGTATTAACGGATAAGAAAACAGCGCCGGAACTCGAACAGATGGGCGACACCTATCTTCGAAAAGGCGACATCAACAGGGCCTACCTCTACTATCTCAAGGGATTGAATGCGGAGCCGAACAGAATCTCTCTTCTCCAGAAACAGGGAAGGCTGTTGATCAAGAAGAAGAAATATGCCGAAGCCGAACAGGTCTATGCAAGGCTGATGCCGCTTGCCGGCGACGACCCGCAAACGCTTGTCGGTCAGAGCATGGCCTTCTTCGGCCTGGGCAGATTTGAGGAGGCGGAAAAGGGATTTCTGGCCGCGCTCGCAAAAAAAGACGATGACTGGCAAACGTATGAATATCTCGGTCTGCTCCACAGTCAAAAACAGGAATACGATCAGGCAATTGCCCGGTTCAAAACCGCCCTCGCCCATAAGCCAAAGGACCTGAGCATCATCAACAACCTGGCAGTAACCTGCTATCTGAACGGAGATTTCGCCGAGTCGGCTCGCCTCTTGGAGCGACTGGCATCGGCAACCAAGGACCGCAAAATCTACAACAATCTCGCCCTTGCCTATTTTCAGCTGGGACAATACGAGAATGCTCTGGAAAATTTCAAGAAAGGTTCGGAGAACGAAGCTGCTGCCTATAACAACATGGGACAGGAATATCTTTTTGCCAAAAAATATGAGAAAGCGATCGAAGCGTTCGATCGGGCCATCGCCCTCAACCCCAGGCATTATGCCGCCGCTCAGAAAAACATGGATCAAGCGAAACGCCAGTTGGCGAGTGTTTTCGCCAAAACTGAAAGTAACGCAAATTAGAACAGATGTCGGCACCAGATGATATAAAGAAGAAAATGAATCGATATTGTGTTTAATTTTCAAAACGAAATTTCGATCAATAGGAGGTGCACAATTGAGAAAAATAATCAGTTCGAATGATGGCGTTGCCGCCGTTGAGTTTGCCTTAATCTCACCTCTTCTTTTTGTATTATTATTCGGGATTATCGAGTTCAGCGCGCTCCTCTACAACCAGGCCGTCATCACGAATGCCAGCCGTGAAGCATCCCGTTACACAGCCACCTTCTATACGAATCCGGCCAACGCCACTGCGGAGCGCCCTACATGCGAAGAAATTCAAAGCTTCGTGTCCACTTACGTTAAGGCACATTTCATCAACTTCACGAGCTCAACACCGTTTGGCCCCAGCAATGTCAGCTGTCCGGACGGATCACCCTACAAGGATTATTCCTCGTACGCGGGATATGTCGATACGATCAAAATCGATTACACATATGGATTTCTGGTTTTGGGAAACCTGATAAAAATTTTAGTTCCGGGGGAAACACAGTGGTCTTCTATACCATTAAGCGCAACGACTGTAATGCGGGACGAAAACCAGGGCACCTAACCTAATTTTCGAGACATTAAAATGCAATGTTAATGCGAAATGACAAATAATATCATACTGTGATTGCCAATTCTCATTTAAAATTTCGAGGTAGGCGAGAGATGACAAAGATAGTTCCCCCGGCAAAGCAACTATTAATATCCGGACAAAGCGGCGCTGTGGCGATTATGACGGCGATTATGATGTTCTTGCTTCTTGGGTTTGCTGCGTTTGCCGTAGATTTTGGATATTCATATGTTGTCAAAAACGAACTCCAGAACACGGCTGACGCTGCAGCCCTTGCGGGAGCATCGGTACTGTTCTCCGATAATCCTAACTGCCTCGCAAGCGGCAGTCCATTTGCCTGTTGTACTGGGCTTGGTACTGGTTCTTGCGTACAGGGCATCATCGATGATAATAATGTTACACTGACCGCCGAGGCACTGGTAGGCTTAAATATTGCCGATGACAAGATATCCATTACCAACGTAGACATAGGGCATTATGCGTTTGCTTCCACCTGGGATGCCCCCGGTATCTTTAGCACCGCTGCGAGTTATACGCAAATGACCGGTTGGCACACTATGCCTTTTAGTGTGCTTAATGGCAGGACTGACTATATCAATTCGGTAAAGGTCACGGTGACACGCAGCGATGTTCCGCGCTTCTTTTCTCGAATTTGGAGTACATCCGACCTCGGGATAACCGCCCAAGCAACAGCCTATATTGGTTTTGCCGGAACATTGCTGCCAGACGAAGTCGACCAACCAATAGCGATCTGTAAACAAAAGATCATAAATGATGATGAAAAGACCTACACATGTAGCGTGGGAAGGATGATGAATCAAAACACCCAGACTTCCTATTGGACCGACTTTGATCAAGCAAATTGCGGAACTGCCGATGTTAACAAAATAGGTGATGTGACTGAGAAATGCAGTAAAAATGGTACACCAATTATTTTCGGGACAGGGATGTCTACAACAAATGCAACTGCAACTACGGTTTTAAAAGATATTCTTGAGTGCTGGAAAAACGGACTATATGATTCAAATAACGACGGAGAACTTGATTCTCCGATTGATACAGATAATAACGACATCCCTGACAAGCCCTGGAGAATAACTCTTCCCGTTGTTGATTGTCCACCGCCCGATAACGACAATTGTCGCACAGTTGTAGGTGCAGTTGTTGTCAATGTCGTCTGGATAACTGATGAGGGAAATGATGAAAAACCCACCGATAAAAAGATTTCTGAAAATAGCGGGATGCCATCTACCATGTCTAACCCCCTTCCCGGTGGAACCGACTGGAATAAATCCGAACATCCAGAATGTGCCGTATCCGATTTAGACTGCTGGAATAAATTTGTGGATGAATTCAATCTTGAAGGGGGGACTGCAGAATGGAAACCCAGTAGTCTCTATTTTCTCCCTGATTGTCAGGTCCATTCACCAACAGGTTCGACCGGCGGCGAGAATTTCGGAATTCAGGCAAGGTATCCAGTACTGGTGAAATAATTTGGCAAGATCAGATCTTGGTTATTTGCAATCTTAACAGCTACCCGTTTCCAAGATTAAAATATTCTGTAAATTTAATTCCAGCTCCCGTATTGCATCACTGGCTATATTGAAGCGATTCGCTTATTGATTGCAGGCGTAACAAAATAAGTAGTGCGGAAGTTTAAAAGTATGCGCCATTGGGAGTTAGTTTTTTAACAACGATACTGGAAGCGCGCCCTCGTACCTGCACCAGATCGTAGTTCATTTGCATCTTTCAACCACTTAAATTTCGAATTTTCTGCGTTGCCAAGGTACGACCAACGCCCATTTCAAGACCAATTCCCCCCCGAAAGAGCTTGACTCTTCCATCAATCTATAATAATTAACATATCTATACTATCGCATGGGTCCGGAAGCTGTTACAGCTTCCGGAGGTTTTTTTTCGTTAGCCGGGCCGCTAACTGGAGCTGATGCTTCGGTTTGCGGCTTTTTTAATGCGCACTCAACACAGATTGGTTTACGGGTCCAGAAGTGGATAAAACTTCTGGAGGTTTTATAGTTAGCCGGGCCGCTAACTGGAGCTAACGCTCTGGTTAGCGGCTTTTTTTATGCAAAAGGAGGGTTAACCTCGTCTGGGGGCTGAGGTGCTGTGAGTGAAACTGGTCATCGCCGGCTTTTCGTTCAAAAAACTGTTCTGAATTACCGGCCTGCTTGTTAGATAATTTACCTGAAAGATCAGATTATTATGGTAATGTGTTTGTAGTTACAGGGCATTGCAGGTCAGATCATTGTTGATGGATCTTTTACAAAAGGAGTAGTCATGCTAACCGCCTTGGTCATTATTTTTGTTATCGCCTATGCTGCCATTGCTCTCGAGCATCCTCTCAAAGTCAACAAAACCGCCTCGGCCCTCATCGGAGCCGGATTGTTGTGGACGGTTTATGCTCTGCTGGGCGGCAATCACCATCTCGTTTCGGAAAATCTCAAGGAATCCCTTGCGGCAACTGCGCAGATAGTTTTTTTCCTGATGGGGGCGATGACCATCGTCGAAGTGGTCGATGCCCATAACGGGTTTCACATCATTACTTCGCGCATCAAGACGACAAAAATGACCTCCCTGCTCTGGCTGGTGGGTTTCGTCACATTCTTCCTCAGCGCCATCCTCGACAACCTGACCACCACTATTGTCATGATTTCCCTGATGAAAAAGCTGCTAGGCCGTCACAGCGACCGGTTATTCTTCGCCGGCATTATCGTCATTGCCGCCAACGCAGGGGGCGCATGGTCGCCGATTGGCGATGTCACCACGACTATGCTGTGGATCGGCGGCCAGATCACCTCCCTCGCCATCATCGAGGGTGTCTTCCTGCCGTCACTGACCTGCCTTGCCGTACCGCTCTTGTTTCTGAATTTCGCCCTGCGGGGCAGAGGAGTCGTCAGCCCTGTAATGACCGAGGACAACGGCGATATCAGGACGACTCCCTTTGAACAGAATCTGATGTTCTTCATGGGAATAGGTTGTCTGGTGGCAGTACCGGTTTTTAAAACCATTACCCATCTCCCGCCATTTATGGGCATCCTCTTCGGTCTTGGCATCGTCTGGCTGGTAGGGGAAATTATTCACCGGAAAAAAGAAGATGAGTTCAAGGAGCACCTCACCCTTGCCGCCGCACTCAAGCATATCGATATGAGCAGTATAGTTTTCTTTATCGGCATCTTACTGGCCGTCGCCACCCTTGAACATACTCATATCCTGAGCGCTCTCGCCCAATGGCTCGATGCAAGCTTCGGTCGCCTGGATGTCATTGTCACGTTGATTGGCCTGCTCAGTGCCATAGTCGATAACGTGCCGCTGGTTGCCGCCTCCATGGGCATGTACGATTTGGCCACCTATCCGACCGACAGTTTCCTCTGGGAATTCATGGCCTACTGCGCCGGAACCGGCGGATCCATACTGATCATCGGTTCGGCTGCGGGCGTTGCTGCCATGGGACTCGAAAAGATCCACTTCTTCTGGTATGCCAGAAAGATAGGCTTACTTGCCGCCCTCGGATATTTCTCAGGGGTTTTCGTCTATATTATGCAAGCTAAACTGATGCACTGGTAGGCCAGGGATTTGCCGGGTCGGGTGGCGGGATCTCAGACAGATTCTCGGAACAGATACCAGCTGCACATTATCGTCGAATGCATGAGCAGGAAGCTCACCGACAACAGAAGACCCAGCTTCCTATCATCTCGAAGGTCAAGCTGCTCCACCTCCTGAACTCTTTGGTTCTTTTGACATCTCACCTTTCAACGACCATTTCATCCTTCCTGGGAAATCCCACCAATTCTAAACAGAATCAAATTAAAAACACTTTATTAGTATATTTATGTATTGATTCTAAACAACAATTCTTCATATTAGTAAAAATACCCACCAAAATTTGAGTATTTACAACAATTGACGGTTATCATAAGCACTGATATGTTAGGCTTATTAATTGATAGGCTTTTATCATATTTAAGGATTTGCTGAGTACAAAAAATACGCCTGATTCATTACCAGCGAAATAGCACCTATGACACACCTCTCAACCAGACACTGAGGTGCTGAAGCAGCAGCCGGTTTTTGCCAATCAAATTACTGCGGGTCAAAAAGATCTCAGTTAAAAGGAGAACTAGAATCCTTAATAGAGTTAGGATAGAGAACAAAATCTACTGAATAGTTGTGGTTTCTAATCAATTAAAAATTGAGTTAATCCCTGACTTAGGAGGTGGCAAAATGATCTATTTATTAAGGAGGTTATTACAAGCAATATATATAAAGCAAGAAATCCGTGATATAGAATACTTACACCGATTATTTAAAGTAGCTCAACATTCAATATGTAGAGTATTGTAAAGATTATCTATGAAATTGCATGCAAGGTTCTCCCCTCTCAATTGCCACTTGAAGGCGTCGAAAGCATCGTTGTCAAGCTGGAGCGTTTTTTTCGTTGCGGTTCCAGACGGACAGTCGCGCGCGGGAAACGACCCTTTTCGTCGATCGCCCCTACGCCTCGGGAAGGCGTAACCAAGCGGCTTGTGAACTGCAGAGAATTGACCGCAGCTGGAAACCTGCCGCGTATTCGCTGGAAGGGAATTTTTAGCGGGGGGCGACAGCCTCGCGGTAAATCCGCCAGAGAGAGGAGTATTTTTCTGTCAGCTTGAATTTGCCCTCGCTCAGGGACCAGATGTTCACCAGTCCCTGAATGAGGCCGAAGAGCAAAGTCGCAGCGGCTTCCAGATCGATGTCTTCTCGGACGGCGCCGTCCCGGACACCGTCGGAAAGGAGTTCCTGCAATCGGGAGATGTACTTGTCTATCGTCAGGGAGGCCTGTTTGTTCAGCTTTTTATCGCCAAGGCTGATGATTTCGGCAATGACCTGAAAGGAGATGCCCTTACGCATGCCGATCGTGGAGAAATGAGCCCGAACGATTTTCTCGATGACGTCCAGGGTAATCGGTTCGCCTGCCACGGTTTCCGGTGAGATATCCTTGAGGAGAACCTCTTCGATATGGCGAAGCAAAAAAGAGATGATACTTTTCTTGCTCTTGAAATGACGGTAGATGGCCGCTTCGGAGATACCGACCTCTGCCGCTATTTTTTTGACCGTCAGATGCTCGCTGCCGTACTTGAAGATCAAGATCGCCGCCGCATCGACAATCTGTTGTTGCCTCACGTCGGTGTGTTCCCTTTTTAGTACCACGACGCCTCTCCGATAAAAGATGCTCCGGGCATCTCCCGGAATGCAATGCATGACACAAATATTTGCAGAAAAAAAACGGAATAACTTCAGTGAAATCAATCCACCGTTGCCTGGGCAACATAGTGGACGGAGATGAGAAAATCAAGTGAAACATGAGGGTTGGCCATTCATGCGCTTGATAGAATCTCTTCGATCACACGTATATTGACAGCCACCTGAAACCTGCTGATAGTAGGAAGGACCGCAGTTTGGCAAGTAGGGGGCGAATCTTATATTCGCCCGGTTGGATACATGGAGTGAACAATAACGATAAATCCGACGGGAGTCGTCTCAGTCCGTTCACGGGCGATCGCAAGGATCGCCTCTACGCACCTACTCAATCTTGAGTAAAAACAGCTCAATATTCAACATGCCCCGCACCCAACAAGAACCTCCTTACACATTTCGGGAAGAACTCGCCCATGGCATCACCCATGGCATCGGTGCCGGTCTGGCTATCGTGGGGTTGGTTGTTCTCCTCGTTTTCGCCGTACGTAACGGCAATATCTGGCATATCGTCAGTGCTTCGATATACGGGGGCTCCCTGATCCTGCTCTATCTGGCCTCCACCCTCTACCATCTCCTGCCCGGCCCCCGCTGCAAAAAAATCTTTCAACAGCTTGACCACGCCATGATTTATATCCTGATCGCCGGCACCTACACCCCGCTCACCCTGGTATCGCTACGCGGCGGCTGGGGGTGGACCCTGTTCGGCCTGGTGTGGGGGATGGCGATTGTCGGACTGGCAATGGAGCTGGTCGTAAAGCGCAAGATCGAGTGGATATCCCTGGTCCTCTATCTCAGCATGGGATGGCTGGTAGTGATTGCTGCAAAGCCCCTGCTGGCCTCCCTTGCGCCGGCAGGCATCGTCCTCCTTGTTATCGGCGGTTTGATGTACTCACTCGGGGTTATCTTTTATGTCTGGGAGAAACTCTCTTACAACCATGCCATCTGGCATCTTTTTGTCATGGCCGGCAGCACAGCTCATTTTTTCACCATCCTGTTCTACGTCTTGTCACCTGGCGCCTGACTTGCCTGACCTTCACTAGTAGATACCATCGCCCTGCAATTTCGATGTGCTTTCAAGGTGATGCTCCTTGGTAGGGTACACTCTGTGCACCAGGTGCATGGAATGCACCCTACGGCCAGCTGCTTTTTGACCCGGTGTTCATGTTTGCCACTACGCATACAATGAGATCGAACGAATTGTCTCGAAATCCAAGGAGTGACAAACCTCCCCCGGTGCCTTCAGCGTGAGGAGAAAAAGCCGCTTGCACAAGATACGTCCTTTTCGTTTGACACACGAATATTAATTTTGTATTACAGAGCGAGTGTTACGAATGAATGTGGCGTATTACTGAAAAAGTTTTTCAAAGCTCCCTGGTCCCCGGCAGTTTTTGCCGCGCCAGCCCGAACAGGAGAACAGACATCATGCATATGGCCGACGCCCTTCTCTCCCCCGCCGTTGGCGGCACCATGTGGACTGCTACAGCCTGCACCATCGCCTGGTCTGCCAGGAAAGTCCAAGCGGATCTCGACGACCGGAAGATCCCCCTGATGGGTGTTCTCGGCGCCTTTATCTTCGCGGCGCAGATGATCAATTTTACCATCCCGGCCACCGGCTCTTCCGGTCACCTGGGCGGCGGCATGATCCTGGCGATTCTGCTCGGTCCCTCTGCTGCCTTCCTGACTATTGCCTCGGTCTTGATGGTCCAGGCCCTGTTTTTTGCCGATGGCGGCCTGTTGGCCCTGGGCTGCAATATCTTCAACCTTGGTGTTTTTCCTTGCTTTCTCGCCTATCCCCTTATTTATCTGCCGATCGCGGGACGTAAGCCCACCCCGCTGCGGATCGGCATCGGCGCAACGCTCGCGGCGATGATCGGTCTCCAGCTTGGCGCTCTGGGCGTGGTGTTCGAAACCGTCACCTCGGGAATGACCGAACTGCCGCTTACGGCCTTCCTGTCGGTGATGCTTCCCATCCATCTTGCCATCGGCCTGGTGGAAGGTCTGGTGACCGCCGCAGTCGTCACCTTTGTCTGGAAGGCGCGGCCGGAGATACTCGAATTCACCGCGGCCGGTCGACCGCTCGGCCGCCTGTCCATCGGCAAAGTTCTGGCGGGCATTGGCCTTGCTGCCGTCGTCACCGGCGGTGCTTTATCCTGGTTCGCCTCATCCTCGCCGGATGGGCTCGAATGGTCGATGCTTCAGGTTTCAGGGCGTGATGAACCGGCGTCACCTGAACAGGGCGTCCACTCGCGCCTTGCGGAAATTCAGGACAAGATCTCGTTTCTCCCCGGCTATGGCTTCAAAACAGACGACACCGCACCGGAGCAGGCAAGCGGTTCACCCTGGCCGGCAGTGGACAGCGGGACGACTGCTTCGGGTCTCGTGGGCGGGGGGATTACCCTGGTTCTGGCCCTCGGCCTCGGCCTGTTGTTCAGGAGAAGGAACCGGCCGGTTTAGCCATTTGCCTTTATGAACGTTGGGTCGTTTTTCTGAAGTTATTATGTGAAAAATCGTGCCGCGTCTGCAGCGTTGCGCAAGATACATAGGCCAACCATGGCACTTTGTTTCGGGCGAAAAATATTTCGCTCCTGCGCCTGCACGGTAATTTCGGCTGGTGAGAAATCCGGACCGTAAAGGAATTGTCCGTATGGCCAAAATCGAATCCGCCTTTTTTGACCTGAGCTACCTCGAAACCCTGGCCGGCGGCAATACCGTCATCCATCGCCTCGACCCGCGGATCAAGGTGCTGTCCACCGCGCTCTTTGTGCTCTGTGTGGTATCTTTCGACAAGTACGTCATTTCGGCGATGCTGCCCTTTGCCCTCTTCCTCATCCTCCTGGCGGGTCTGGCAGCCGTTCCGGCCGAGTATCTGTTAAAAAAGATTCTCCTGGTTTCTCCTTTTGCCGTGATGGTCGGCATCTTCAACCCTTTGCTCGACCAGCAGCCCATGCTGCACTTCGGAACATTCGTCCTGACCGGCGGCTGGCTGTCGTTTTTCTCCATTCTCCTGCGCGTTTCCCTGACCGTCGGCGCGGTGCTGCTCCTCATCGCCACCACCGGCTTCCA
>Ga0079306_1002407_pt1 | contig 10495 bp, 10 predicted proteins | sample Methanotroph_Enr_FD_79181 | JGI IMG/M metagenome (GOLD analysis project Ga0079306, IMG submission 79181) | Enriched soil microbial communities from Old Woman Creek wetland in Ohio, USA - Methanotroph_Enrichment_5 | ecosystem: Environmental > Terrestrial > Soil > Wetlands | place: USA: Ohio...
ATCCTCTTCACCGGCCGCTGGTCGGCGGACTTCCACCGCAGGGCCTTTGCCGGACTTGCCGAGAACCTCTATGGCTTTACGGGGAGGTGTATCGTCAGCTTTCTGCAGATGTACCGGAAGTGCGCACGTAATATGAAGGGACTGGACCTTATCGAGCCGGAGGTTGCCGAGCGGGTGGCCCTTCTCCGGACATTGCAGGGCATTAGCGCGGCTCACGGCATACAGCTGCAGACCTGCGCTCAGGGCGGCGAAATTGGCGCGGAACTGGCGAAAGCCGGCATCCCTGCGGCCAGATGCATCGACGGGGAACTCGCCGGCCGGATCGCCCGCACGGCGATAGTCGGCCGCAAGGATAAAAATCAGCGAAAGGAATGCGGCTGCATAGAGAGCATCGATATAGGCGCCTACGATTCCTGCCCCCATCACTGTCTCTACTGCTATGCCAACAGCGACCGGAGTTCGGTGGCGAGAAACTGCGCCGCCCACAGTCCGGATTCTCCCCTGCTGTACGGCAGCATCGGGGAACAAGACCGGGTCACCGACAGAAACATTCAATCTCCGCTCGGCAGGCAGCCGCGTCTCTTCTGAAATGGCAAAGGACTTGAGAACGACGGCGAAACAGGGTAAGTTCCCGTCGCCGGTTCGATCAATCGGTTCTTGAGATTGTATTGGACTTTTCATAAATCCTTGCCGCTCACAGTCCTCTTGTCCGTCTGCACCGATAATTCCGCCCACTTCAGCCGAGGTACCCACCGTAAGCACATGACACAGCCAGTCCCGATCACAGTGGAAACACGCCCCAGCCGCACCGTCAGGCTGCGCCGACTACTCCAGAACCTTGTCCTGCTCACCGTCGGCAGTTGTCTGTTCGCCGTGGGCATCAACGGTCTCCTCGTGCCCCATACCTTCACCAGCGGCGGAATCATCGGCATCGCGCTCATTCTTCATTACCTGACGGATTGGACCAGCGTCGGCATCGCCTATTTCCTTCTCAACATCCCCCTCATTATCCTCGGCTGGCTGAGCGTCAGCAGAACATTCGTCCTCTACACCATCTACGGGATGGCGGTATGTTCGCTGGCCGCCGACTTCATCGTCCCCCAACCCTTTCCCGTAGAAAACCCGATACTTGCCGCGGTGCTGGCTGGGATCATCTGCGGCGCGGGCATCGGCATCACCCTCAGGTCCCGCGGTTCGGCCGGCGGCATCGATATCCTGGCGGTTTTCCTCAACAAGAAGTGGAGCTTCCGCATCGGTGCCACCACCTTTCTCGCCAATGCCCTGGTGCTCATCGCCGGCGGCTTCTGCTTCGGCATCGAAAAGGCTTTGTACTCGCTGATCTACGTTTACACCAGCAGCAAGGTCCTCGACTACGTGCTGACCGGTTTCAACCAGCGCAAATCGATCCTCATCATCTCCAACTCCGCCCGGGAGATTGCCGACCAGATCCTGGCCCGCCTCCACCGGGGCGCGACCTTCCTCCAGGGCAGCGGCGCCTACTCGGGCAGCGAAAAGCAGGTGATCCTCAGCATCATCACCCTCACCGAATTGTCAAAACTCAAGGAACTGGTGTTCGACATCGATCCGGATGCCTTCGTGGTGGTCAACGACACCCTGGAGGTCCTCGGCAAACGCCATGGCAGCATCAGGGCGGATTGACCCGGTCGCCGCCGTTCCCGTTTCGCCTGTCACTGTAGTCGGATAAAGGATCGATCCCTGTCAGTTCCGGTCATTTTGAGTTTTTCCTGTTTTCGCTCTTGACAGCTCTCCCCGACATGGATATTTTGACCCCACAAAAGAAATGTTCAAATTCCGCATATTTAGGTAGGTATTTGCCCTACTTTTTTTTCAGCATGCCTCCTACTCGTTTTTCAGTCGCATGCCGATACTTTTCCGCACTGTTCCCTTACCTGCTTTACAGCCCTTTTCCTACGCCTACCATTGTGTTTTTCTTACACAAAAAAAAGCAATCGGCTGATTTCCTTCTCACCCCCATTTTTCTATAGTGCTATTGCTGGTTTCAGGGGAATCGTCTCCACCGTCTGCCCCAAAGATGGTTGTCCCGATTCCCTCATCATGTGCCGGGACTTTCGTTCCGCGCGCATGATCTGCGCGTCCGGCTTCCCGCAAAGAGGAGCCGACAGGCGCGGCTGCGTATGGGATACGGCCCGGTTGCCGGATGACCGGGCTTCACACTTCTTACTTACTTGTGACAAACAAGAAAGGAGTCTTCAATGGGAGTATCAAGGCGGGATTTTCTCAAACTGTCAGGCGGCACCGTTCTGGTTGCAACGCTTGGCGTGAACCTCGATCCGGCAAAGGCCTATGCCAAGGATCTGAGGATCAAGAATGCCAAGCAGACGACGACCGTTTGCCCCTACTGCTCGGTAGGGTGCGGCATCATCGTCTACCAGGAGAATGGCAAGATCATCAACACCGAGGGTGATCCCGATCATCCGATCAACGAAGGGGCGCTCTGCTCCAAGGGTTCTTCTGTCAGCCAGCTGGTCAACAACGAAACGCGCGTCAAAAAACCGATGTACCGCGAGCCGGGCGGAACGGCCTGGAAAGAGGTCGAATGGGATTGGGCCTTAGATAGAATCGCCCGCCTCGTCAAAGACGCCCGTGACAAGAGTTTCAAGACCGTTTCCAAGGGCAAGGTCAAGGAGAAGCAGGCCGACGGCACGGAGATCCTGGTCGAAAAAGACCTCGTCGTCAATCGGACCGACGCCATTGCCCATGTCGGCAGCGCCGCCCTGGACAACGAGGAGTGCTACATTCTGCAAAAAATGATCCGGTCCTGGGGCCTGGTGTACATCGAACACCAGGCGCGTATCTGACACAGCGCAACTGTTGCGGCTCTGGCAGAGTCGTTCGGACGCGGTGCAATGACCAACCACTGGATTGACCTGAAAAACGCCGATGTTATTTTGGCGATGGGCAGTAATCCAGCCTCGAATCACCCCATTTCCATGAAGTGGATTATGCGTGCCCGGGAAAAGGGCGCGAAGCTGATCTGCGTCGACCCGCGCTTTACGCAGACTGCTGCGAAGGCGGATCTTTACGCCCCCTTACGTTCCGGCACGGATATCGCCTTCCTCGGCGGTATGATCAACTACATCCTGGAAAAAGACCTCTATTTCAAAGACTACGTTCTCAACTACACCAATGCTTCTTACCTGGTAAACCCGGACTATAAAGGCCCGGCGGATCTGGAAGGCCTGTTCTCGGGATATAACGCGGACAAGCGGAGCTACGACAAGAAAACCTGGTCCTTCCAGCTGGATGCAAACGGCATCGCCCTGAAGGATCCCACCCTGCAAGATCCCAACTGCGTCTTCCAGCTCCTGAAGAAACACTATTCCCGCTACACCGTGGACAAGGTAGTGGACATCACCGGCACACCCAAGGATAAACTGCTGGCGGTGTACGAGCTGTTCGGCTCCACCGGCAAACCGGACCGGGCCGGGACCGAGTGCTACGCCATGGGCTGGACCCAACACACTGTCGGCACCCAGAACATCAGGACCATGACCATCATCCAGCAGCTGCTCGGCAACATGGGCATAGCCGGCGGCGGCATCAACGCCATGCGCGGCGAGGCCAACGTGCAGGGATCCACGGACTACGGTCTCTTGTTCCACATCCTGCCCGGCTACAACCCGACGCCGAACGCGTCCCTGGTCGATCTCGCGACCTACAACGAAATGAACACCCCGAAAACCAAGGAACCGCGCAGCGTCAACTGGTGGGCCAACCGTCCCAAGTATGTAGCCAGTTACCTCAAGGCCCTTTACGGGACTGCGGCGACCAAGGAGAACGATTTCGGCTACTCCTGGCTGCCGAAGATCGACGTGGGCCAGAATGCCTCCTGGCTGATGATCTTCGACAAGATGCTGAAAGGCGACTTCGAAGGTTTCTTCGCCTGGGGCCAGAATCCGGCATGCTCGGGCGCCAACTCCAACAAGACCCGCCAGGCCATGACCAAGCTCAAGTGGCTGGTAAACGTCAACCTCTTCGACAACGAGACCGGCTCATTCTGGCGTGGTCCCGGCATGAACCCCAAAGAGATCCAGACCGAGGTCTTCATGCTGCCGTGCTGCTCCTCGATGGAAAAACAGGGAAGTATCGCCAACTCCGGACGCTTGGCGCAGTGGCGCTACAAGGCCGTCGAACCGCTCGGTCAGTCGATGCCCGATGCCGAGATCATCAACGAACTCTTTTTCAAGGTCAAGGAACTCTACAAGAAGGAAGGCGGCGCCTATCCCGACCCAATAGTCAACCTCGCCTGGGAATACGGCGAAAAAGATGCGGCGGGCAAGGTCAAGCACATGGACATTCCCACCATCGCCAAGGAGATCAACGGCTATTGGCTCGAAGATGTCTATGATAAGACGGCGAATCCGCCCAAGCTTATCGGCAAGAAGGGCGATCTGGTAACGAGCTTCCCCTCCCTGCAGGCCGACGGCACCACCTCGTGCGGCAACTGGATCTACTGCAACTCGTATATCCTCAAAGACGGCAAGGAAGTCAACATGATGGCCCGGCGCGGCAAGGACGACCCGACCGGCCTCGGCCTCTACGCCGGCTGGGCCTGGGCATGGCCGGTAAACCGCAGAATTATTTACAACCGGGCCTCGGTCGACCTCCAGGGGCAGCCGTGGGATCCGAAACGGCAGTTGATCAAGTGGAACGCGGAGAAAAAAGCCTGGGAAGGCGATGTTCCCGACGGTCCGGCACCGCCAATGGGTACCGACGGCAAGCTCCCCTTCATCATGAAGCCGGACGGTGTTGCCTCGATCTTTGGCCCCGGTCTCGCGGAAGGTCCGTTCCCGGAACATTACGAAGCGCTGGAATGTCCGGTCGAGACCAATGCAATGTCCAAGCAGCGGGTCAACCCGACCATCAAGATCTTCGGCGATAAGATGGATGCTTTTGCTTCGTGCGATGCCCGATATCCGTTCGTCGGCACCACCTACCGGGTATCCGAGCACTGGCAGACCGGCTGCATGACGCGGCACTGTTCATGGCTCCTGGAGATGCAGCCCCAGAACTTCGTCGAGATGAGTCTGGAACTGGCCAAAGACTTGAAGGTAGACAATGGCGAGACGGTGATCGTCTCGTCGGCCCGCGGCGAAGTCAAAGCGGTCGCGGTAGTCTCCGAACGGTTCAAGCCCTTCAAGATCGCAAGCTCAACGGTTCACCAGGTCGGTCTTCCCTGGCATTTCGGCTGGCAGTTTCCCGAAGACGGCAGCGGGTACGACAGCGCCAACCTGCTGACGCCTAACGTGGGTGACGCAAACACAATGATACCCGAGTCGAAGGCCTTCATGGTCAACGTCCGGAAGGCATAAGGGGGAAATATGGCAAACGAAACAAAAAACCGCAAAGGGATCTTAGTAACCCCTGAGCTCTGCATCGGCTGCAGGGCCTGTCAGGTAGCTTGCAAATCCTGGAACCAGCTGCCGGGCGTAAAGACCACCAACACCGGCACCTATCAAAATCCGCCGGATCTGGCCAGCACGGCCTTCAACCTCATCCGCTACAACGAGGTGCCGTCGCAGGAAAACCCGGTGCGCTGGCTCTTCGTCAGCCGGCGGTGCATGCACTGCGAAGAGGCGGGCTGCATGACGATCTGTCCGTCCGGGGCCATTTACCGGACCGCGGAAGGCGCCGTGGCCGTCGACCGCGACAAGTGCATCGGCTGCAAGCTCTGCGTCAACGCCTGCCCGTTCGATGTGCCGCGCTACGATGCGCAGAACAAGATGACCAAATGTCATCAATGCTCCGACCGGACCAGTAACGCGATGCTGCCCGCCTGCGTCAAAACCTGCCCCACCGGAGCCTTGAAGTACGGCGACCGGGGCGAAATGATCAAGACCGCCAAACAGGACGGCTTCAAGACAATCTACGGCGAACAGGACCTCAGCGGCACGGGTACGGTATATGCCTTCAAGGACGAACCGAAGCTCTACGGGATGAAGGAGAATCCGACCATCCCGGGCAGCGTGGTCTTCTGGCATACGTATTTGAAGCCGCTTTCGTTTATCGGCCTGGGCGGCGTAGTCGCAGCGGCGGCGATCCACTACCTGGCGATCGGCCCCCACAAGGAAAAGGAGGAGGTGTAACATGGCAGAGATGGTAAGAAAATCAAGTGTCGACGAGATCCTGAACCACTGGATCCTCGCCGGAAGCTGCATCCTGCTGATGATCACGGGATTCGCCTTCCTGTTTCACATGGAATCCGTCGCGTCGGTTTTCGGCGGGTTCAATGCCATGAAGGACGTGCATAACTGGGGCGGGGTGGTATTCGCCCTGTCCATGCTCTACTCCATGCGCCATTATCTGAAGGATGCCTTCGAATATGACGCCGACGATGCGCAATGGTTCAAGGTGGCCGGCGGGTATCTGTCCCACAAGGTCACGGTGCCGCCGATGGGCAAATACAATCCCGGCCAGAAGCTCTACTATCTGGCCGTGGTCGGGGCCGGCATCGCCATCGCCCTGTCCGGCTTTGCCATCTGGTTCATGAAGGACAACGGCGCCATTATGCTCCTGGCCCACCTTGTCCACAATGTGGCCTTCTGCATCTTCGTGCTCGCCGTACCGGTCCACGCCTATCTCGGAACGTTGGCCAATCCGGGAACGTTGAAGCTCATGGTGAGCGGGACCCTGCCTCTGGAAGAAGCCAAGAGAAGATATCCCAAGTGGATGAAAGCGGCCGGCAAGATGTAAGCCTTTAGCCGGACGTACTGTTAAAACAAAAGGGGATACTTCGGTATCCCCTTTTTTACTCGTGGGGGAGATATGAAAAAGCTGCTGATGGTCTGTTTCTGTGTTCTGCTGCTGTCCGTTGTGGCGCAGGCCGAGGACAAGAGGATCGATGTCCCGGTCGGCGACTCCCCGGTTCAGGGGCCGGCTGATGCCCCTGTCACCATCGTCGAGTTCATCGACTTCCAGTGACCGCATTGCGTGGCGGCCGGTCCGACCGTCAAACAGATCCTTGAAACTTACCCCGGCAAAATCAGGCTGGTGGTCAAGAACTACCCTTACAAATATCGCGACTTCGCCCGGATCGCCGCCGAAGCCTCCCTTGCCGCCCGTGATCAGGGCAAGTACTGGGAAATGCACGATCTGATGCTGACCCGCTCACCGAAGCTGGACCGGGCAAGCCTCATCGCCTATGCCGGCGAGCTGGGCCTTGACGTGCCGAAATTTACTCAAGCCATCGACGGCGGCGACCATGCCGGAGAAGTCGACCGGGATCTGCAGCTCGCCCTATCCATCGATCTCTATAACACCCCCACCTTCTATATCAACGGGCGGCAGGTGGTCGGCGAACGCCCCTTCGATTATTTCAAGAAAATCGTCGATGAGGAATTGCAGCAGGCGGGACGGTGACGGTTGAAAACTCTATTATTAGTTATCGGCCTGTTATGCCTTGCGCCGGTCGGCATTGCCGGTGAACTCAAGCCGCTCGGGGACGTGCCGTCGCCGGCCGCCAATCCCACGACGGAGGCAAAAATCGAACTCGGCAAGAAGCTCTTCTTCGACCGGCGGCTGTCCGGCGACGGGACCACGAGCTGCGCTACCTGCCACGAGCCCGAGCGCCACTTCAGCGACGGCCTGCCGATCTCGCTCAATTACCCGACAACCCGCAACTGGCGCAACTCGCCCACCCTGATCGGCGTCGCCTTCCAAAAATTTTTATTCCACGACGGACGGGCAACAAGCCTCGAAGAGCAGGCCCTCTTTCCCATGATGTCGGCCTTCGAGATGAACCAGAACCTCGATTTCATGGAAGAGGAGATCCGGGCTGTTCCCGAATATGTCACCGAATTCGCAGATGTTTTCGGCGACGGAGATGTGACCAGGCAACGGGTCGCCATGGCCATCGCCGCCTTCGAGCGCACCCTGGTTTCCCGCGATGCGCCGCTGGACCGATTCCTGAAGGGCGATAAAGACGCCCTTTCGCCGGAGGCGCAGAAAGGGTATGAAGTATTTACGGGCAAAGGGAAGTGTGCCGAATGTCACTTCGGTGACAAGCTCGCCGACGACCGGTTCCACGCCCTGCACGTCCCGGAGAACTCCGAGCACCTGCAGGACCCGCGGATCGCGGCGACCCGCCGGTTCGTCGCCAAAGTCTACCACTACGAAGCGTATCGAACGCTCACGGAAGACCCCGGCCGGTATCTCATGACCCGGGAGCAAAAGGACTGGAAGGCATTCCGGACGCCCGCACTCAGGGAAATAGCCGGAACAGCGCCCTATATGCACAACGGCATGTATGCGACTCTCCCCGAGGTGATCGACTTCTTCGACGCAGGCGGCGGGCCGGGCAATACGGTACTGCATCCCCTGCAGCTCAGCCCGGCTGAGAAGGACCAGCTGAGAATTTTTCTCGAAGAAGGATTGACCGGAAAGCCGCCTGCCTTTACCTACCCCAAAATTCCATAAGGAGAAGTATGACCATTGATATTCAAACCCTGATCGAACAGCGGCCGCATCTCAAGGACCCGCTCGAACTCTACGCCAAATGCCTGCGTTTCCAGCGCGAGGCCGCCGCACTTCTGCCGAAAGAGAGATCGGCCATGGCCCCGGAAGATGCCAAAGCCTATCCACGGGAAATCGCCGGCGCTCTGTTCCGCCTGTTTGTTGCCGTCTTCGATCTGCCCGCCGATAAATTTGCCCCGCTCTGCCGCGCACTGGAAAACGGCGAAATCGATTTCATGCGGCTGCCGCTCGACGAAACACCGGACCTGCCGGACCTGCCGCATGGTCAGGAGGAACTGGCTGGGCTTTTTTTCCTGCTCTCCCGGCCGTATTTCCTCGCCCTGCGAGAGACTTTCCCCTTAGACGGCAGTGAATGGAAAGATGGCCGCTGTCCGCTCTGTTCGGCGAAGGCGGCGATTACCTCAGTCGTCGAAGGGCCGAAGCGCCAGCTGCACTGTTCATTCTGCGGCACCGTCGGCCCTTACCGGTTTATCGGCTGTCCGAACTGCGGCACCGTCGAGGCGGAAAAGCTCAACACCATCATGAGCGAGGATGAACCCGGCTTCCGGATCACCACCTGCGAGGCATGCCGAACCTATGTCAAGGTCGTGGAAGGCACGATGCTGCAGGATATGACGCTGGACCTGGCGGATATGGCAAGCCTGCCGCTCGATATCATCGCCCAGGGCAAGGGGTATGTTCGTCTTGCGCCAAACCCCATCAGCTTAAAGAAGATGGTGTAACAGAACGCCTCCGGCACCTCGCCGTTCCGGCGCAGAATCCTGACAGGCTGTCCACTTCGGACAGCCTGTTCCCTAAAAATCTCCTTGCCGGATTCAGGAGATTGGGTATCTTCATTCTTTTCCCATAGTACCGAACAGCACCGCAGCCTCCTTCGGGCGAACCTTTCTCCTCTTTCCGGACAAACCATGATGTTCATAAATTCATTGAGATATCTTACGCTAATCGTTTTGCTCCTCATGACCTGCCGGGTAGAGGCCAGCCCCCAGCAGGAATCACCGTCGCAGCGAAGTGAGATGACAACCGGTCAGGCGATAGTCCTCGGCGTCGTCGAGGGGTTGACCGAATACCTGCCGGTCAGTTCCACCGGCCACCTGCTTTTAGCTCAGCGCATCATGGGCATCGGCGAAGATGCCTCGCTCACCGAGGATGACCGTAACAGGGAAAAGGAGGCTGCCGATGCCTATGCCATCTGCATCCAGGCAGGCGCCATCATTGCCGTGCTGGGTCTCTATTTCAGCCGGGTTCAGCAGATGCTCTCCGGCCTTTTCGGCCGCAATCCGGTGGGGCTCCGCCTGCTCATCGGCGTTGGAGCAGGCTTCTTGCCGGCAGCTGTCATCGGCCTGCTCTTCAATAAACACATCAAGGAATATCTCTTTGGGCCGTGGCCGGTGGTGGCGGCCTGGCTGGTCGGCGGCCTCGCCATCCTCGCCGTCAGCTACCGCACACGGCACGACCGGCAGGAGAGAGCGATTTTGGGCATCCCCCTCGACGATCTCACCTGGAAAATGGCCTTCATTATCGGCATCGCTCAGTGCATCGCCATGTGGCCGGGGGTCAGCCGCAGCCTGATCACCATCGTCGGCGGCATGCTGGTAGGCCTCAGCCTGCCGGCGGCAGTCGAATTCAGCTTCCTCCTCGGCGTGGTCACCCTGGGCGCCGCCACCGCCTACGACGCCTTGAAACACGGCCAGGCCATGCTGCAGACCTTCGATGCCTCCTCTCTCGCCATCGGTCTCGTCTTTGCCTTCATCTCCGCCGTCATTTCGATTAAATGGATGGTCGCCTATCTCAACAACCACGGCCTCGCCATCTTCGGCTACTATCGGGTGGCAGTGGCAGTGGCCGCCGCAGCCCTGCTCTTGACCAACACAATGTAACGATGAAGCAATTGAATGCGCTGATCGAATATGCCCAGGGGTTGGGGGCGACTGGGGCGGTGGTTATCGCGGCGGCGGATATAGTGGTGGACGAGTCTCTG
>Ga0079306_1002408_pt1 | contig 10491 bp, 13 predicted proteins | sample Methanotroph_Enr_FD_79181 | JGI IMG/M metagenome (GOLD analysis project Ga0079306, IMG submission 79181) | Enriched soil microbial communities from Old Woman Creek wetland in Ohio, USA - Methanotroph_Enrichment_5 | ecosystem: Environmental > Terrestrial > Soil > Wetlands | place: USA: Ohio...
TATTGTATTAGTCATGATGGTAATTCGATATGCCAATAATTGAAGATTCTTCAAAAAAGATTAGATTTTAAGTATCTTTGTATAGAGACGAAAAGTTGCAGAAAGCAAGTGAATTGGTGATAGAGTTGAGTTGGAGAAAGCTTGCCAATGAATTATTAATGCTTGATTTTTCCGTAACTCTTTCCTGAAAGCATAATAATGGACAGTAGGTCGGTATGAAGATTGTAATTGCTGGCATTCTTAATAGTCAATAATATGACTCCTGAACATTTCAGACATCTTACAAGCCTGCAGCAAATGGAATTACTCTTCGACCAGGGCAGGGAACTCATGTCGCGCATTTTTGTTTTTTATAATATACGACTATTTGCAATCGGAGATTTTTTCGTAGAAGTTTGGTATCGGCAAACGACGAATAAAATTGATCGTATTGTTGTTATGGGTGTTGATTCCGTGATTGAATTATATGAAAATCAAATCAAACTCAGTGATCTGTTTTAGCTCATATTGAATTAGAAATTATAGCGGGTGTATTGAATTAACCTACTTCGCTTATTCTCATCAACCTTTGGACATCGAGTAATCGAATCGATTTGCCTGATATTTCAAGCAGGCCATCATCTTTTAATTCTTTCATAAGCCTGATCACACTTTCAGTCGACATCCCTGTTAATTCTCCTAAGTCGTTTCGTGATAATGGCAAGTCAAATTGTAGACTCTTGAATATACGAACTGAAAGACAAATTAGAATGTCAGCCAGCCTGCCATGTAAATGTTTTTGCGTAAGACAAAAGAAACGGCCATAGGTTTGAGATGTGTTTTCATTCATGATATTTAATATGCGGTAACTGAAGGCTGCATTCTGGAGTAGCAATTGCTTAAATACAGTAATATCAATCATTTTTACAACCGATTCAACATATGTCGTGACAGAATATAAGAATGTGTTATTTCCTTCAAAAATGGAAGGTATGCCTATTATATTGCCTGATGGAGTGATTGTTAGGATAAGGTTCTTGGGATTTCCTTCCAGATAGATCTTAACAAGGCCCCTTTCCAGAAAAATAATGTTTGAAGCAAATGTTCCTTGTTTGCAAATTGTCTCCCCCTTTTTGTATGTGATTGTAACTGCCTTACTCTCCAATAGTGATTTCTCTTCATTAGTTAATAATGAAAAGCAAGGTGAGTCGTACACATGAGAAACGCACGAACTGGTTGGGAGAACATCAGAATCAAGAATTACCATAGATGTATTCGTGAAGTTTATTGCAAAATAACGGTTTTTTTTATGATTATAATCATATTATTTATGACACATCGCATGTTTTTAGCTCTCCAGTTACAGACCCATCAGTAGATATACCATTGACTCCTGCATTAGTTTTGTTTTTCAAATAACAATATAAAAAACTGAAATATAGATATTTCAGTAAGAAACATTTTCAATTCTACATTTCAAACCATTTAAAACTAACCTAAAAAAATTACTCCCATGAAAAGAATTCTTTTATTTGTTGTCATCCTTGCAGCAGTTCCCTCTCTCTTCCTAAGTTCCTGTAAAAAGGATGAACCTGCAACAGTTAATGCCTATTTAACTCTCAAAACATACATGGTGGCCAATACACTTGATCTACCTGACCTTGCAAAGAATTGGATAATGGATCCAAAATCCACCAATATGGGAGGTATTGTTGATTCTGTCACCAGTACTATTCCAGGATACAATGTATTTGATATTCGGCCGGCTACTGATTTTTCAGCCGGGCACATAAAAAATGCTATTAATGTTGCTTTGAAAGATGTAGTAACAACAGCTGCCAACTATACTGACAAGCCTATTTGTGTTGTATGTTACACCGGGCAGACTGCCGGACAGGCAGTTATGGCGCTGCGTCTTTCAGGATATGCCAATGCCGTTGTCCTCAAATGGGGAATGGCAGGTTGGAATTCCGCCTACAAAGGTCCGTGGGTTACTAATTCAGGTGTTGAAGTAGCCGCAAACGGTAACATTGCTGCTGGAAATGCCAATTGGGTAACTTCTGCAGCTCCGGCAACCGGCACATTCGCAGAACCTGTATGGACCTCTTCAAATACTGATGGAGCCGCTATCCTTAAAGAGCGTGTCCAGGCAGTTCTTGATGGAGGTTTTTCTCCAGCAGCTGGAGCAGACGTACTTACAAATCCAGCAAACTATCAAATAGTAAATTATTGGCCATCAGCAGACTACACAACTCTGGGCCATTTTTCTGGAGCCTATAATGTACCTGTTATCTCTCTGGCCAGTGACCTTGTTAAAGCTTTTGATCCTTCAAAGGAAGAACTTGTATACTGTTATACCGGTCAAACCTCCAGTATAGCTTCATTCTGGCTTAATGTATTGGGATACAAAACAAAAGGAATCGGATTTGGTGCAAATCATCTCATATACGATCAGATGAAGACTGCCGGTAAATCAGTTTACAGGGGAGCAAAGAATTGGGCTGTTGTTACTGATTAAAAGCAATTATTCACACATGCCATGCCGGGGAAGGGCAGAACACTCTTCCCTGCATAGCTAAAACAGGGATATATGAGAAATTATTATTTGGCTGCAATAGTTATGCTTGTACTGGTTTCACACAATGCAACAGGCCAGGGATGCATGGAACCTGCCTCATCGTCTGGAGGTCCACAAATCATAGGATACATACAACCTGAATTTAGAGCAGGGTTTTATGGTAAAACAGTTGATGACAAAAGTAAGAATGAGTTCAACTTCACTTTCAGGCGCGCGCGCCTTGGCCTCACAGGTTCCATCCCTTACGATTTCAGTTATTATGTGATGACAGAATTCAGTTCTTTTTCAAATGGGCCCTATTTGCTGGATGCATTTGTCACCTATAACCGCTTTAAGCCCTGGTTTAGGCTTTCGATAGGACAATTCAAAAAATCATTTGGATTGGAACTTTCCACTCCTTGCCAGGACCTCTATACTGTAGATCGGTCAAGAATGGTAAATGAACTGGCATCGCCTTTTCGTGACCTGGGTGGAATGATAAGCGGAACATCCGGCACATTGAAAATCCTGGGCTTGAAAAAGGAAAATGTGATAAGTTACAGCCTTTCTGTCACGAATGGCACCGGTATGAATACGGAAGATATCGATAGTTATAAAGACATTACCGGCAGGCTGGTTCTGTCTCCATTTGAATGGATTAGTATTGGCGGCAGTTACCAGTTCGGCAAGCAAGAAAATCCAGACCCCACAACCGAAACACCTGATGAAAGAACGAGATATGGGGCTGACATTCAGTTGAAAAAGTATGGATTCATTATACAAACTGAGTGTATATTCGGGAAAGACAAAGGCTCTAAACTTGTTGGTGGTGGATGTGGCGCAACCCCGGAACTGGTTCTTGGAGACTTCAAACGTAGTGGTTTTTATAGCCAGCTTATGTATAAAGCTCCCTGGAACCTTATGCCGGTGATAAAATATGAAACCTATGATCCAGATAATGATCTCGATGACACTGACCATAGCAATTACAGGAGTTCAAGTCTCATTTTTGGACTAAACTACTATCCAAACGATTGGACCCGGATTCAATTGAATTACAACTATAATATGGAATCCAGCTCGGAGACTGATATTGCGAATTACAACGAGTTGCCCAATGATATGTTCATCTTACAGGTACAGGTCAAATTAAATTAATCAGATACAAATATGAAAAGGCAAGTTATTATTCTGGCAGTAGCACTGATGTTGACATTTCCCGATTTGAAGGCTGCATTCATTGGAACCAAGGAATTTGCAGCAGAATTAAAAAACAATAAAGACCTTGTATTAATTGATGTGCTTGCTGCAGATGCATATGCCAGGCAACACATCAAAGGGGCCATTAACATTCCGCATAAGGATCTGTACAAACTTGGTGGATTTGAGGGAGAATTAAAAGCTCCTGCCGAACTGGCAACAATATTCGGGGATAAAGGAGTAGGAAAGGATTCCCATATTATTATCTATGATGATGGTTCCCAAAAATACAACAGCAGGGTCTGGTGGATACTGAAGTATCTTGGAGCCACTGATGTTAACTTATTGCATAAGGAAATGGGGGAGCTAGAACAATCGCGTATTCCATTAACCAATTCTCCTACTTTGCTGAAACCTGTCACATTTAGTGTTCAACTAAATGCGGAAATGAATATTTCAATGGCCGGAGTCAAAGCGCAGATCAATAAGCCAGATGCCATTCTATTGGATGCACGCGAGAAAGATGAATTTGATGGAATGGATAAAGATAAAAGAAGCAAGGGACATATCCCGGGTGCTAAATGGATGAATTTCAAGGAAGTGCTTACATCCACCGGCGATTTTAAAACCAAAGAAGAAATAATATCAACAGCTTCAAAATTCGGGATAGACCCTGGAAAGGAAATTGTAGTGTATTGCCAAACAGGCATAAAAGCAGCAACCTTATATGTTGCTTTGCATGAGATAGCAGGGTTTGCCAATGTTAAACTCTATGCCGGGGCATATGCAGAGTGGGCCGCATCAGCTGATAATCCTATAATAAAATAAAGCCGGGAAAAATATCGAAAGCTGCTCTAATAAGGGCAGTTTTTTTTATATTTCAATTCTCACAGGTTTGAATTCCTCATTGATTGCAGCGAATGTAAAGATAGCATCTGCGGCCAGTTCCCTTGCATTGTCCGTGTAACTCTCTGCAAATATCTCTACCTTGATGTCTATTTTAACATTCCCGCTTCTTATAACTCTTCCAATAATCTCAACGATAGTACCTTGCCTGACTGATCTGTGAAAATGAATATTATCTGCAGTAACAGTTACCATTTTCATTCCTGTATATCTTAAAGCTGTGATGTATGCAACTTCATCCATCCATTGCATGGCGGTCCCTCCAAACAGAATGCCATTGTCATTCAATGAGCCTGGAAAGACTATTCTGAACTGATTTGTCTGGGAGCTTGGGATACGGTTCTCAGTATTCATGCCTGTTTTTTTTTACAAATATAGAGAAATAACATAATTATGAACGAGCGTTCATTACATTTGCAAATAATTATTAATACATAGCTGATAATGAGGTCTCCTAGAATTGGTGGAAGTTGAGTTTTCGCAGCGATCAAAGTTGTCCCGTTTTGGGACTGGCTGCAATCACTTTGAGGATGGTCTAATTTAATGCAAGTTGTTAAAATAATCCCTAATAATCACCATCAACATTCATAAGAAAAGCATCTGATGGCAAGGCCTACCAGAAGTCGTAAATTGATTCATCCTCCTTCAATGGCGGGATTCAAGCCTTTTGGAATGCCCTATGGTATTCGAGACTCAGTTGCGTTGCAGCTAGATGAATATGAAAGCTTCAAATTGGTTAACTATGATAATTTATCCCAGGATGAAGCTGCAGTAATAATGGGGGTTTCAAGACCTACATTTACCAGAATCTACAATATAGCACTGAAAAAGATAGCAATAGCATTTACCGAAGGTCTCGCAATTGATATCGGTGGAGGTTCTGTTGAATTTGAGAAAGAATGGTATAAATGCATCAGATGCTTTAAACTCATTGAAGGCCTTGATCAGCATACGAAGTGTGAAAATTGCCCTTCCTTTGGAAATAAGGAATTGATAAGAATCAATCAAAGCTCAAATAATACTAAAAAGAAATAAGATGAAATAGCCATAAGGAAATTTTCACATCAACCGAGAATGATATTATGGCGTATTCCATGTGACCTATAAAAACAAATTAATAACACATGAAAATTGCAGTTCCAGTAACCAGGAATAACCAAATTGATGACCATTTCGGCCATTGTGAATTCTATAGTGTTTTTTCCATTTCAGAGCAAAATGAAATATTGGATGTGAATACAATTCCATCCTTTCAGGGATGCGGGTGCAAATCGAATATTGCAGGTATACTAGCTGCTGACGGGGTATCAATCATGTTGACCGGTGGCATCGGAGGGGGAGCCATACATGTTTTGAATGCATCCGGAATTGAAGTAATCCGGGGATGTTCAGGCAATGCATCAGAAGTTGTAAAGGCTTACTTATCAGGCCATGTTGCTGACAGCGGGTCTTCCTGTTTAAAGCATGAAACACATCACGATAGTGGGAAGTCACATCTTTGCAATAACTAGATGTTTCAATAATTATTGAAAGTAGAATCAGGTTAAAACTCTTAAATATGGAAATAACTTTTGACGGTCAGAAAAAGATCAGCGCTCATCATAAAGGTCATATAATCAGGACTGACCAGGAAGTTAGTGCAGGAGGAGAGAATACGGCTCCAGCGCCTTTTGATTTGTTCCTGGCTTCCATTGGTACTTGTGCCGGGATCTACGTCAAATCCTTCTGTGATCAGCGAAATATTCCTGCAGAAGGAATTAAAATCATAGAAACTATTGAATATGACAAACAGAAACTGGTGCCGGGAAAGATTATACTGGATATCCAATTACCTGCAGATTTCCCCGAGAAATACAGGGCTGCTGTCATCAATGCTGCCGAGTTATGTGCAGTTAAACGGGCTATAACTGATCCGCCTGAATTTGAAGTTGTTACAACTCTACTCTGAGGTTGTCATTTCTATAAGCTTTAATAAAGTCCTCAAATTCCTGGTTGTGGCTGTCAGTTTCAGTTTTTTCTCAAAAAAAGAATTAGTGAATCTTGTTTTGCCATACCCTTGGGGGCAATTCAGATAGATTCGGTCTTCAGCAACCAATCCCTCGTCAATTCCATCATTTAAAGGCAACAAGCCTTGAAGTAAATTACAATCGGGCTTACCATTCAAAAATGTAATATGAAGGGTGTCCGACGAAAGCTTTCTTTCTGATACAAATGGATTTTCCTGGATGGCTCTCTCAAGTTCTTTTGCTGTTTTCACCAATACCGGGACCTTACAGCTAAAATCATTTTGTATTGCATATGAAAGTAAATTCTCCAACTCGGAATGGGCAATTTGCAGGTACCTGAAAACCAGGTTCCCGCTTTGAATATAGGTTTTCACTGAAACCAACCCGATCCTCTCCATACTCATCTTCAAGGCATTCATGCGAATCAGGTTGCTTCCGCTTACATTGATACCGCGAAGTAAGGCTATGTATGTTGTCATGCGTAATATTGTGAAGTTACAATTCCGTCAGGTGCAGTGTTTCTTCAGGAAAAAACAAATTTCATTCAAGGCATTCTTCGCTTCCGGGAAAAGATTTCCAAAAGCAGGATAGCAATGGCACATTCCTTCCCCAATTAACAAAGTAGTATTAACTCCAGAAGCTTTTGCTTTTTCTGCAAAACTTCTGCTATCATCAAATAATATTTCCTTATCTCCCACAGAGATATGCAAGGGCGGAAGTCCTTCCAAATTTCCAAAAAGGGGAGATATCAAATGGTTTTCCCGATTGTTTGATCCTGAATAATAAGCGCTTGCGCATTCGGCTGAGCCAATAGGAGATAGGCAGGTTTTTTCGTTTAAGTGATAAGATTCACCGGAAAGAGTAAGGTCAGTCCATGGAGAAAGGACAGCTGCAGCAGCAGGCAATGGAAGTTTCCTTTCTTTTAATGCAAGTAGGGTAGCAAGACATAATCCTCCCCCGGCGGAATCACCGGCAAAAACAATTTTTTCCGGGGAGAATCCTTGCTCCAGTAAATAAGAATACGCATCAACAGCATCATTCAGACCTATGGGGAACGGATTCTCCGGTGCCAATCCATAATCAAAGACCAGGGCGTTAATCCCTGTGCCTTTTACGAATTTGGCCACATGCACCCTATGTCCCTGAGGTGAACCAATCAGGTACATGCCTCCATGAAAGTATAGCATGGCCTTTTTTCCGGCTGCATTATTTGTTTTTACCCATTCGGCATACATATTGCCTATTTCAATAGGAGAAACAATAATTTCTTTCGGCAATTTTCCGAATTTAAGACCGGCATTTTCGGTATCCTTTCTGAGTTTAATGATCCCTTCGGGTGTGCCATCGAAAGGTTTTTTCTTAAGTTGAAATTTGAACAGGTGCCGGTTCAGAAGAAGAGCTAAAATAATTTTGCTTTTAATGCTCTGCATATTCTAGGTTTTTGATTTTCAGTCGAATATTAATGCTTGTTTTGTTAAATAAAAGAGTTGAATCAAGATTTTTTTGAAGTCCTGGTATTGAAGCAGGATTCAAGCAATTTCCGGGAACGTGGCCTCCCATGGGAAGGTATAAAAAGATGTGCCCCGGTCTTAAGCAATACATTCCAACTATTGATCAACTGGGTTTCATCATCAGCAAATGGAGGGAATACTGACCCTGGGAAAACTCCAAACAAGGCATCACCTGCAAGCACAATCTCATCATCCACAACAACGCTAACGGATCCTTTTGAATGTCCCGGAGTTTCCAGGATATATCCATTAATGCCAAATTCATCGAGGAGATATTTCCCTTTGATTTTCATATTTGCTTTGCAGGGTTCATAGGAAACCAGCGAAGTTGCTTTTCCCCCAAAAGTGTTGATCATGATCCGGGTAAACCAATTGGTGCCTTTAGGAAGTGGAGAATTTCCAAGCAGCAAGTAATGGCTCTCACTCTCGTGAATAATTACTGATGCTCCAAAACGGTTCTGAATATAATGCGCATTCCCGGCATGGTCAAAATGAGAATGTGTTACAATGAGAGCATCAATATGGCTGATGCCTAGCCTGGCCAGGCTCCAAACCAATTGCCTTCGATATCTTCTGCTTCCGCAATCGATAAGGAGATTTTTGATTCCGTTGGTCAGTATAAATACATTACAACGGAAACCTAGAACCCGGTATATAATGTACCTGCTATGTGTGGTCCAGTGATGCATCCAATAAATTCTGACAATTGTTCCAATATCTATTTGTTCTTGTATTCTTCCAGCACTTTTAAAGCGTTCTTATTGTTTGGCTTGAATTGTAAAGATTTCGTATAAGCATCAACACTGTCATCAATCAGACCCATTTTTAGAAGGCATTCCCCAAGGCTATCCCATGTATTATAGGATGAAGGGTATAGTTCAGTATTCAGTCGAAAAACAGCCAACGCATCGGTCAACTTTCCATTTTGCAACAGGTCATACCCCCAGCTATTCAGTCCTCCCTCAGATGTATCGTATTCGGAGTCAATGTTTTGTTTCTTTACCGTTTTGCAGAAAGATGCAATCGAATCAAACTTCATGCCCTGATCAAGCAAGCCGGAAAGAGCTTTCTTGTTCATGCTCGTAACTTTTTCCATTTGCTGGGCAAGTGTTTCAACATGGTAAACCTTTCGTTCCAGGTCGGTTATCCTTGTTGTATCTATGGTATATAATTCCCAGGGCCCGTCTTCTTGTTTGGTATATTGAGTCCCGTATATTTGCGGCAACTGCTTGTACATCAGGTCCCTGTCGATGGCTGCAGCCAGCAGCCATTTATCGGTTGACGGATCCAGTAAAACAGCTTTTTTCATCATGGCAACTGCCATTCCTGAAGCAAGAGTATCGTTCCCATGTTGGAAAATCATAGCTGCATTATAATGGTCCATCGCGGTTATAACCTTGCCCAAAGCTACAAGTTCTGTCACCCTGTTCATACGGATGCTATCCCGGGGCCAAATAATCTCCCAGTTGATATTAGCGCCTGACCTGTCAGATTGGTCAGTTTCGTACATTTTCTTCAATTCTTCATTATCCGCAGGTTGAGCAATGGAGAATGTTGAAAAGGACAAGAAAACGAAGATTTGGAATATGACCTTTGAGTTAAATGTTAGGTTGAAATTCATATCAGCATACTATTTTTATCACAGTAAAATTGTCATTACCAGGAGTTTTTCAAGTAAAGTAATTTGTATTATAAATTCATCCTGATCCAAATGCAAAGCTAACTGAAAACCTCATATGTAAATTAAACTTATATTGTTGCTTTAGGTTTCGGGTGCATGATATTCAAGATATCCAGAACGAATCAACTGTACTTGACTGTTAAAAGTAAACCTTCTCTAAGGCAATACCCTTTCTTAAAAATCCTACCTTTGTCGGCCAGCCAGGCAAATTGAAATGGGCTAAACAGTTGGGAGTGAAGAGGGAGTTTTGATTTTTGAGTTCCATCTCCTGACTTCTGTCTTCCATCTTCCGTCTTAGGGCTGATCAGATACTAAAACAAGAAAGAGCAATCATTAAATCCAAAAGAGATTGAAAGACCCGAGGGATATATCAATGGAAGCATATAACTATCCGCTACCAGAGGAGCGTATAGCTCAATATCCATTGGATCAAAGGGATAGTTCAAAACTCCTGATATACAAGGATGGAGAATTAAGCAAGGATATCTTTTCGAACCTTGTCAATTTCTTACCTGAGGATAGCCTGATCCTTTTCAATGAAACAAGGGTGATTCATGCCAGGCTTGTATTTCACAAACCTTCAGGCACCCGCATTGAGGTATTTTGCCTGGAGCCCGTGGAACCAGCTGATATCCAGCTTGCTTTCCAGCA
>Ga0079306_1002410_pt1 | contig 10478 bp, 4 predicted proteins | sample Methanotroph_Enr_FD_79181 | JGI IMG/M metagenome (GOLD analysis project Ga0079306, IMG submission 79181) | Enriched soil microbial communities from Old Woman Creek wetland in Ohio, USA - Methanotroph_Enrichment_5 | ecosystem: Environmental > Terrestrial > Soil > Wetlands | place: USA: Ohio...
AGGTACATTTAATGGAGGATATTCAGCAATCATCATCGTAATTTCCTGGCTTACAGAAAATTGACTAAAGTTTGGATTCAAAATGGGATAGGCAGCAGAAAGAGAAGCTGATGTTGGCGGAATGCTCAGACCCGCCTGTAAAGCATTGAATGCTTGCAAATTTGATTGTGAGCCAAGGATGTACAGCACGGGAACCTGGCTTTCCTTGAGTTGGGTTAATAATTGTGATCCTGCATCCCGAAGCGAAGGGACCTGGTGAAGCACAACCATGCTGTATTTATTAATGTTACCCGAAAACTCATCCAGGAGAACATTTTCAACTTCATAATTCCTGTTCTTTTCAATTGCGTCCTTTAGTGCAGCCACATCCGGATGCGGGGCCGATGAAACCAGGAGCACTTTTTGCCTTCCATCCAATACTTCAACAAATACGTCCTTGAAATTATTTGCTGAACTGATCTCACCCCTGACCGGGGCTACATTGATCCTATATCGCTGCACACCAGCAACACTGGCAGCAAGCATTACAGGAACCATTTTAGAATAGTTTTCCGTTCCTATCGACAGATCTTCCGAAAAAAGCAGCTTGTCTCCCGATGTTACTGTGAGCCTGCTTTTTGAATCTTCACATTTATGCCCTATTATGGTTATTTCAAGTGGGAAACTGTTGCCAAGATAAGCCAGCCGGTTATAACTGACCCTGGCCACCAGCAGATCCCTATGCTGCGCAGTATCTCCTTGTGCGATTGTGTAAATACTATAAGGCACTTTCTCGGAAGAAAAAACCGGGTCGGAACCCCGGGTTACAATCCCGTCACCGGCCAGGATAAGAGCTGCAAGGTTCCTGTTTGAATAGCGGGTATTAATCTCAGTGAAAAGGTTTCCAATGTTCGTTTGTTTTCCTTTGTATGTTCCTTTGAGCCCGGTTTCTACTTTATCAGCATAACTGTAGGTCCTTACTTCATATTTACTGCTAAGTTTATCAGCCAGGTCAAGAAAAGCAGGAGTAAAACCGTTGCGGTAATATGATGAGTCCTTCCCGAGCAGGATCGATTCTGAATTATCCATTGCCAGCAGAACAATTGGCTTTTCTGTATGTCTTACAGTACTCTTGAGCAGGGGAGAAAGCAGCAGGAAAGCAATAATCGAAACTGATGCGGCTCTTAAAATTGAGAGTGCAATGATTGTACTTTTTTTGAAGCCATTGTTCCGGTTCCTGTAATAAAGGATCGCAGAATATCCAAGCCCGCAGGCCAGGCAGATCAAGATCAGCCAGAATGGATAAGCGATTGCTAATGAAAATGACACTGTAAAGAATTATTGATAAACCAGGGCAAAGGTCGCATTTTTTTTGCTCCAGCCTTTGCCCTTGTAATGAATTGGTGAAAATTGCCTAACAGAAATTGGGATAAATGTCAATTCGGTAACATTTCATTATTGACCTATTTGAAATACTATGAAAGTTGGGCCTATGAATCAATTGATTACAATTTCATCCTAGGCTAAAAAACACGTATTTCAAGGGAGGAATTCAGGGATTAAATTCCTTTAGCAGGGTTGACCCTACAAGCTTTCCTTTTTTATCATAGGTTTCTGTCTTCACACTCCCGGCACCTCTGTTCAACCATTGAACTGCGGAAGAAACGACTTTGATACCCAGTTTGGTTTCGATGTCGTAGGTAATTTTGAAACATTCGAAAGTACCTGCAGGAACAGTAACAGATTCCAAGCCGACAACTTTCCGGTTGGTGACGTTGATAGTCAGTCGCATAATGGTTATTCCACCTGTAGAAGCAGCCACGGTGATATTTGCATCAGGCAATGATTGCCCAGCGCTAAGCAGCGAAGGAAACGTCATGTCATTGCCTGTGAAACTCAATTCCATATCCTTGAATCCTTCGAATGATTTAGGATCAATCATGCTTTGCATATCAACCGAAAATTCCCCATTCACGCATTTCATTGTATATTCACGTGTTTGCTGGGGCTTGTTTTTGTCGTCCCAGAATTCAGCCTTCACATTATACACGGCTGTTGCGCCCGATTGTTCCACATTTAGCATGGTGGTGCGGGATGTACTAAGCAACTTACCCTTTTCGTCTAGTGACTGGTAGCCCAGGACAGCACCTGTCCTTATCGGGTAATACCCACATTCCTGGGCAAATGAGACAACCCCGGTGAATGTGAAGATAAGAAACGATAAAAATACCAATAGATTTATTTTCATAGTATTTAGTTTTTATTCTACAAACTTACGAAACATATTGAAATTGCTGATGCCCTCATTGTTTCAAAATAATTCAATAAATTTTTATTTAGGTATTAGTATACTTAATGTATTATATATCTTAGCATAGAATTATTCTGAATAATGAAAAAGAGACTTTCAAATGAAAGCCTCTTTTTTATTCACAATCCCGAAAATAAAGTTGCAAAATTCTGGCAGCTATGTATTCATCCCCCCGCACACATTCAATACCTGACCTGTAACATACTCCGAGAGGTCGCTGGCAAAGAAAACGCATGCCTTGGCAACATCTTCAGGTCTACCGCCACGGCGTAAAGGAATCTGTTCGGCCCATGATTTTCGAACATCCTCAGGCAATTTTGCCGTCATATCTGTTTCAATGAAGCCCGGAGCAATTGCATTGCATCGGATATTGCGTGATCCCAGTTCCTGGGCGATTGACTTGGTAAACCCGATCAAACCGGCCTTGGATGCGGAATAATTGGATTGACCAGCATTTCCGCTTACCCCCACGACAGAACTCATATTGACGATTGAGCCGAAACGCTGTTTCAGCATATATTTTTGAACTGCTTTTGTAAGATTAAACACCGATTTCAGGTTCACCTTGATCACCAGGTCCCAATCTGCTTCGGTCATGCGCATCAATAGGTTATCCCGGGTTATCCCCGCATTATTGATAAGGATATCTATCCGTCCAAATTCCAGGGCAACTTCATCTACTGCCCGTTCACTGTCTTCAAACGAACTGGCATCGGAGGTATAGCCTTTTGCTTTTACACCAAGTGCATTCAGTTCTTTCTCGGTTTCTTCCATTATCTCATCCCTGCGGATATCTGTAAAAGCTACATTGGCTCCTTCACGGGCAAACGCAATCGCTATTGCTTTTCCAATCCCGCGTGATCCTCCTGTAATAAGTGCATTCTTGCCTTCTAATAGATTCATTATATGAGGTTTTAGTTATCTGTTGCCAGTTGTTGGTTATTTGTTATCAGTTATCAGGAGTTTGTCTGATTTCATTCTTTAATGGCTGAATAAAAAAGCAGCCGGGAAAATTGCTCCGGCTGCAAAAATACGAATTAAGAATTAAATCTGGAAGTCAAGCTGTCGTATTGGTTCTAAGTACTTCTGCAATAAGGCTATTAAGCCCATTTGACAAGATTGAAATCCTGCCTGTGGGGAAGCATGGGATGTTTGGGTGTTATGCGGAAAGCTATATCAAATACCCCTGAACGTGTGGTGGTTACATCGAATGAATACACGGCATTAGCTCCATCCATTCTCTCCAGCGTAAGCACATGAATCACCTGGGGCTCTACCATTTGGTCATTTACCCGTTGGCCTGTAACAAATTCTATCATCAGGTCTTCAGGGTGAACGTCCCCAAGGTTCAACACTACTTCTGATCGCAATGTATCACCCAGATTCAGAGGGCTCAGAGTTGAATTGGGCAAAGTAACATTAACTATTTCAATGCTTTCCCAGTTGCGCAACATCCTGAGTTTCCAGGAAGCAAGCTTTTTGACAGCTGCATATTCATCAACTTTGAGGTTTTCGGAACGCTCATAGAGTTTGTAATAATACTGCGAATGGTAATCATCCAGCTGCCTCTTCATTGTAAAGTTGGGTGCAATTCCCGAGATCGTATTCTTGATATAGGAAACCCACTTGCTTGAAATACCCCTTGCGTCTTTAGCATAGAACATAGGAATAATTTCATCTTCAAGGATGTTGTACATCGTTTCACTATCCAGTTCATCCTGGAATTGCTGATTCTGATATGTACTTTCTTCCTTCAGCGCCCATCCGGCATCTGGCCTGAACCCTTCAGCCCACCAACCATCGAGAACGCTGAAATTGATTACCCCGTTCATAATGGCTTTTTCACCACTTGTTCCTGAAGCCTCCAGAGGCCTGGTTGGTGTGTTCAGCCAGATATCAACACCCTGAACCAGCTTTTTGGCCATTTCCATACCGTAATTTTCAAGAAAAATGACTTTACTTAAAAACTGTGGCATACGGGAAACCTCAATGATTCGTTTTATGAGGTCGGCTCCTGCTTTATCAGCGGGATGTGCCTTACCGGCAAAAACCAGCTGAACAGGCTGACCCGGGCGATTAAGTATTTCAGCCAGGCGCTCGAGGTTTGAAAACAACAGATGCGCCCTCTTGTAGGTTGCAAACCTACGGGCAAAACCGATAGTCAGTGCGTTAGGATCAAGGGTCTCAACGGTTTGAATAATATTTTTTGGATTTTCCTGACGGGACCCCATGGATTCCAGGAGCCTCTTGCGGATGAATTCGATAAGATCTGAACGTAATTCCTGCCTGACCTGCCATATCTTTTCGTCCGGCACATAATGGATTTTTTGCCAATGGGCCGGGTTCGACTGGTCATTCATAAACTCAGGTCCGAACTGGCTCTCGTAAAGGTACCTCCATTTAGGGGATGCCCAGGTAGGATAATGTACGCCGTTAGTAACATAGCCTATATGAAGTTCTTTTTCGTAAAATCCATGGTACATGCTGCTGAACATTTCCCTTGTCACCCTGCCGTGAATCTGGCTCACCCCGTTAATTTCCTGGGACAGCTTACTTGCCAGGACACTCATCGAGAACTTTTCATCCTGTTTGTTCTCAACCCAGCGACCGAGGTTCATGAATGTTTCCCATGGAATATTCAAGCGGTCAGCGTAATGCGGGATATAAGTACGGAGCATATCTTCCGGGAAGGCATCATGCCCTGCCGGAACAGGTGTATGTGTTGTAAAAAGCGTAGATGAACGGACAATTTCTATAGCCTGTGCAAATGAAAACTGTTTTACCTCTACAAAATCACGAAGTCTTTCAATTCCAATAAAAGCTGCGTGTCCTTCATTGCAGTGGTATACATTCGGCTCAACACCAAGCAGGTTAAGCAAGCGGATTCCTCCGACACCCAGAAGCAGTTCCTGTTTAAAACGGACTTCAAGATCGCCCCCATAGAGTTGATGCGTTATTGCACGGTCGGTATCGCGGTTTTCCTCTATATCCGTATCGAGGAGGTATAAAGGAACACGTCCCACATCTACACGCCATATCTTTGCAAACATGGCTCTGCCCGGAAGTGCGATACTTATCTGTAACCATTCATCATTTTCATTCCTGACCGGCTTTATGGGCAAATGGTTAAACCGCTGTGGAAAATACTGGGGGATCTGTTCACCATACATGGATAATCCTTGTTTGAAATATCCATACCTATACAGCAACCCAATTCCAATCATATCAACATTTGTATCCGAGGCCTGCTTGAGATAATCACCCGCCAGGACACCGAGACCCCCGGAGAATATCTGCAAGGAGTCATGCAACCCGAATTCCATGCTGAAATAAGCAACCTGGGGTTTTGGCTTATCAGATGAGGCAGCCATATACTCCTTGAACCTGGTATACACTGATGACAGTTTCGACATGAAAGCTTCATTTTTTTCCAGCCTCCTTAACTGCTGCAACGATAGAGATTCAAGCATGAAAATCGGATTAGCTTCAGCGCTGTCTCCATTTTCCGGGTCTATCATCCGGAACAATTCTTTTGCTTCAGTATTCCAGCACCACCAAAGATTCCTTGATATTTCGACAAGGCTGAGCAGTGATTCCGGGTAAGCTTGCCTGATCAGGACTTTTTTCCATTCAGGATAAGCATGTTTTTTACCGTTTACAGTACTCACGCTTTCAACCTGGCGTTTATCGCGGAACAGTTCCGACCTGTTCTGAACTTTATTAAGAGCTATACTGAAAGCCTTGAAGTAATTAACCTGTAAATTGCTCCATAAAGCAGTACGCGCAATAGTAATGGCATTTTTCTCCAATTCTTCCCTCCTGCTTTCCGACATCTTTTCGAATTTCAGGATGGTTTGAGCAATCAGTCCGACTACTTTATCCGTATTTTCATCATTCCTTTCAATAACAGTTACCCCTGCATTTTTAACATTCTCACTCACCCAGAGACCGAAGCCGGCCAGTGTTGTGGTAATGGTAGGAACGCCAAAAGCCAGGCTTTCAAGAGGTGTATAGCCCCAGGGTTCATAATAGGAAGGAAAAACAGAAAGGTCAAAGCCGGGAAGAAGGTCATAATATGACAGATCGAACACTCCATCATTACCATTCAGGTAACTAGGGACAAAAATCACTTTTACCTTATCCCCGGGTCCATTTGCCAGGTTCTTTTCTTTTAAGCGCCGGAGTATCTGATCATATTCCGCTTCAAAAAGGCCATGGGTCAGGTATTTCCCGGCAAGTGAAGCATCATCTTTCGGATTCTGCAATCTTTCAACAAGTCCGGGAACAGGTCCGGAATGATTGGCAGGAATAGCAATGAAAGCAACCACCGGGTATGTTAACCTTTGTTCGAAATTGAGTTCTGCAAGGGCATCGATAAATAAGTCAATTCCTTTATTCCTGAACTCATAGCGACCACTGTTCACCAGCAGCAAAGTATCAGCAGGCAATGACTGTCCAATTACAGCCTGGGCAACTGAAAGCAAATTGTCCCTGGCGATGGTCCGTTTTTGGGCAAGAACAGCATCATTAGTGATGAGGTCTTCATCAAATCCGTTCGGAGTTACCACATCCACTTCACGGCCAATGAATTGTTTACATTCGTCAGCGGTGAGTTTGCTTACTGTTGTAAAAGCATCGGAATTGATGGCTGCCAGGGCTTCCAGGGAATGTTTTGCCTGCACATTGAAGCGGTGCGCCATATTCTCCCCTGAATATTCATGAAAGTGGCTGTACAAGGGCAGGTTATTACCTGCAATACATCTTCCGACGACAGTAGCATGCGTTGTAAAGATGCATCCTACCTGCGGAACATTATGGTGAAGGTAGAGGACTCCGCTCCCTGTCATCCATTCATGGAATTGGGCAACAATTTTATCCTGGGCCGTGAGATTGAAATCATAAAAGCTTTCAATCACTTTTCCGGCTGCGTATCCGAAAAGGGCCGGTTCAAAATAATCCCAACTCCCTGTGATACTATCCAGTTTGTAAGTTTCCCAGAATTCAGCAAAAATCTTATCCTTGGTGGTGATGTATATTGAAAAATCAACCAGGATGACGATAGGGTTGCCTTTAATGTTCCAGCGGCCTATCCTGAAACGCAGGCCTTGGCTCTCAGCTCTTTCCCGCCAGGTACGAAAGATTGAACGGTCCTCAATAAAATCAGGATTCTGACTTGTTTCTTTCCAAACATCCGGTCCTATCAACACGTAATTATCTTCATACTCCTGCTGGATTCCCGGGGCTTTTGTAGCCACAACAGTATATATACCACCCACCTTATTACATACTTCCCAGCTGACCTCGAAAATATAGTCGGGTTTATTCAGTTTCTTTTCGTTCATAAGTTGTTTTGAATATGCTTTTTAGTGCGACGTTACTTGATTACGAGCATTTATTTATTCCTTTTTAGCTCATAAGTAACTTTTAGAAGGCGCCAAATGTATAAAAAATAAAAAGACATTATCATACCCTGAATCTCCGAAAGGAAACTCACAAAACATGATAATGTGCTAATAAACAGTTACTTTTTCCCGGGAGTCTTCGCTTTTGTTTTTGTTGCCGGCATTTTTAATGGCTTGACTACCTTGTTGTTGGACTCTTTCGACACCCCCTTTTGAATTTTTATTTCTTTTGGAGTGGATTTTATCACTTGGGATGAAGTTGTCTTGAATTCAATGCCCTTGCTGAATGCATATAATTTCAGCCTGAGCAGGAAATCCGATAAAACATTCATATAATTCAGGAATGCTTCATACGGTGTACTATATGGGTTGAAATAATGATGAACGGCCCCGTCGCTGAACCATTTAGTACACATATAATAGAAATGATCGCTAGCCTGGAGGTAATGCCAATCAGAAAGCAGGACCTCATCATCACACATCGCCATCAAGCCTGCAACGGAGTATAAACTCCCTATCGCTTCGTCCTGGAGGTCATTGCCTATCCATGCAGTCAGATCCCTCTCCTCATCAGCCCAGGAGATTGCATGGGGAACATTAAGCCCTGCAACCGGTTGAAGTTCCTTTGAAGCTTCAGAAGGTGTAAGGAATTTCCACTTTCCTGACTTGATAACCTTGGCCGGGAAACTGTTGAGAAACGCAAAAATACCGGAATCAGCCTTCTGGTGCTCACCGAAGGTTTCATAGTCCATAAACAAGTTCACGATTTCTTGTTTCTTCTCCACAGCATTCAGCCAGCCAATGTATTTTTCAGCTGTAAGTGGCCATTCGCTCCAATCGCGCTGGGAAAACCTGAAAGCAATATCATCACTCAGCTGGTAATTCCTCAGCAGCAGTTTCAACCGCTCACTTGAAGCGCTGCAATATAGGTAGTTGGGACTTTTCCAGGCAAGAACCTGTTTTGCACCTTCGGTAAGCATGGTCTGAAAACCCATTTCCTGCACTTGCTGGGCAATATCATTTGAGAAAATCAACTCCGTATTCCGGAAAGTAACAGGTCGTTTCCCGAAAAGTTTTTCGATCATATCGGAATGCACTTTTACCTGTCGCCTGAACTCACCGGCATTCATGATAGAGGCAAGTGAATGTGAATATGTTTCACCCAGGAATTCTACATTCCCGGTTCTGGCAAGTCTGGCAAAACTTTCTATTACATCAGGTGCATATTTCTGGAATTGCTCTATTACGATCCCTGAAATACTGAACGAAACCTTGAAGTTGGCGCCATATTCCTTAATCAGGCTTAGCATGATTTCGTTTGCCGGTAAATAACAATTATTGGCAATTCTCCTAACTATATGCTTATTCTGGTAATCATCATAATAGTAATGGTCGGAGCCGATATCAAAAAATCGGTATGTACGAAGCCTGAATGGCTGGTGAATCTGGAAATAAAGACAGATTGACTTCATAGTTCGGGTAAATTATAGATAACAATTAAAATTACAAAACAGATTTATAAACATCAGCTACTTTTCCTGCAGCTTCTTCCCATTTAAGTCCATCCACTTCCTCAGTCCCGTGCGACTGGAACATTTTTGTAAGTGCCTTGTAATGAAGTAATCCATAAATAGCATCCGCCATGGCATCGATATCCCAGAAATCCACCTTCATCACATGGTTCAGCACTTCGGCAACACCTGATTGCTTGGATATAACTACAGGCACGTTGGATCGCATTGCCTCAAGGGGAGAAATACCAAATGGTTCAGAAACAGACGGCATAACATATACATCGCTTAAAGCAAACATCCTATCAACGTTCTCGCCTTTTAGGAAGCCGGTAAAATGGAATTTGGTGGCAATTTTGAGCTTAGCTACCCGGCGGATCATCTTCTCCATGAGATCACCTGTCCCTGCCATAACAAACCTGACATTCCGATCCCTTTCAAGCACTTTCTTGGCTGCTTCAATAAAGTATTCCGGCCCTTTCTGGAAGGTAATCCTACCCAAAAAGGTAACCACTTTTTCAGGAACATGCTTTTCAGCATCACTCATTTCAACTTTTTCATTAGGTTCAACAGCATTGTGAACTGTAAATACCTTTTTCGGATCGATGCCGTAACGTTCTATTACAATATTCCTGGTTAAATTACTGACCGTGATCACCCTGTCGGCTTCCTCCATTCCTTTAAGTTCAATGTCGAAAACATTGGAATTAACGTTTTCACCCGAACGGTCATATTCAGTGGCATGCATATGCACTACCAAAGGTTTTCCAGTCACTTTCTTGGCTGCAATCCCGGCAGGATAAGTCAACCAGTCGTGGGCATGAATTACATCAAAATCGTTTGAAGAGGCAATTGAAGCACCTATCAATGCATAGCGTGAAACCTCTGTCATCAGGTCATGCCCGTACTTGCCCGAGAACTGGAATCTTTCGGAGAAGACCGGGCTAAGTGTTACTTCTGTACTTTTTATGTTTTCGTCCACCATTTGCTGAAATTCGGTAGGACCAACATAAGGGATCAGGTTGGATCCAATCTCCATGAAAGTGATCTGGTTCCAATACTCCCTGTATACCGGATCATTCATCCATACAGGGATGTCGCTGGCATTCACCAGCCTGACTGCTTCCTGGCTTTCATCACCATATGCCTTGGGAACTACGAAAAGAACCTCCACACCATGTTTCATAAGCCCTTTGGTGAGCCCGAAGCATGCTGTTCCCAACCCACCTGTAATATGGGGAGGAAATTCCCAACCAAACATCAATACTTTCATCA
>Ga0079306_1002411_pt1 | contig 10476 bp, 8 predicted proteins | sample Methanotroph_Enr_FD_79181 | JGI IMG/M metagenome (GOLD analysis project Ga0079306, IMG submission 79181) | Enriched soil microbial communities from Old Woman Creek wetland in Ohio, USA - Methanotroph_Enrichment_5 | ecosystem: Environmental > Terrestrial > Soil > Wetlands | place: USA: Ohio...
CCGGCATGTTCAATGATTCGCGAAAACTCAAAATCCGGATTATTCCAGCTAAACCGGATCAGATTTTTATTCTTTCCCGGCTCAGTTTGTTCGGCATAAAGCTCAATGTCGGTCTCATCTATCCGTATGGATTTTCGCAACGACTCGCCTTTCCATTTTTTCTGGTTGCCGATCATGCACTTCCAGACACAGCTTTTTGTGGTCTGAAAAGCAATCTGGTAATCGGCAGGTTCAACCGGATCGAGGCAGAAAATTTCAATTTTTGCACCTGTTTCCTTCCGGAAATGAAGACGGGCGCGGATTACTTTCGTATTGTTGAAAATCAGTAAACTGTTGGCTGGCAGAAATTCAGTCAGATTTCGGAACTGCGCATCCTCAATACGGTTGTTTTTCCAAACCAGTAACTTCGACTGATCGCGTTCAGCCAGCGGATATTTGGCAATTTTTTCATCCGGCAAATCGTAGGCATAATCACTGATCGAAATTCCGGTTACCTGTTCAAGTAGTTTATTTAAGTCTTCCATAGGTTTCCATTGGTCAAAAATAACAAAATCTTGTGTCTTGTATCTATTATCGTAGTTTTGTACAAAATTTTGAAAAATGATAAAATCAGGAGACAAAGTCAGGTTTTTAAATGCAGTGGGCGGTGGAATTGTCAAGTCTGTGATAAACAAAACGATGGTGAGTGTTGAGGATGATGATGGTTTTGAGGTTCCAACCTTAATCAGCCAATTGGTGGTGGTTGATGAAACCGTATCGATGAATCCCCAAAGACGTTCCGATGCCATCAGGGCTTCAGCAAAGGCTGAGGAAGCACCTGTGAAAAAAGAATTGCCTGTTGCTGAACCCAAATATGTTGCAGGTAAAGATACTCCGGCCTGTTTTTTTGCATTTGTACCGCAGGATGAGATTAATCCGGTTGAAGGTGAACTTAAGGTTTATCTGGTAAACGATAGTAATAATTTTGTGCTTTATAATTACAGTCACCTGAAAGACAAGGTGTACAAAAGTATTGAGTCAGGAAAAATGAATCCGAACAGCAAACGGTATCTGGAAAGTTTCAGCCGGTTTGATTTGAATGAACTACCTGATTTCCAGTTTCAACTCCTGTTTTTCAGGGAAGAATCTGCAAAGATGGAAAGTCCTGTGGTCAAAAGCCTTCGCCTGAATCCGGTGAAATTTTACCGACAGGGCAGCTATGAAAAAACTAAATATTTTGCGCAAAATGCTGTCATTTTTTCGTTGCTCGAACCGGAAATAGATATCGAAGTTGCCAAAATTACGGAGTCTGGAACAACTAAAATTGTGTTTGAAAAGGATGAACCAAAAGTTGTCGTAAAACGGACTGTCTCGCCTGATTTGGTTGAAATTGACCTGCATATTCACGAACTGCTCGAAGATACACGTGGGCTGGCGAACCACGACATGTTGGAAGTTCAGATGGGCCGATTCAGAAATGAACTGGAAACTGCCATCGCTAACGGAACCCGTCGGATTGTTTTTATCCACGGAATTGGCAACGGAACGCTCAAACAGGAACTCCGAAAAGAACTGAGTACCAAATACAAAAAATACTATTTTCAGGATGCCAGTTTTAAGGAATATGGCTATGGCGCAACGATGGTGATTCTGAAAAACGCGTAACGAGTTTCGGGTTATATGTTACGTGTTTCGGGCGAAAAGGCAACCCATAACTTGCAACTCGCAACAATTTTGATCACCTTTGCCTCGCAGACCGCTCTATCGCTGCCTTGCCTACGGGTCGGGGAGAGGAAAGTCCGGGCAACACAGGGCATCGTACTTCTCAATTGGAAGGCGGGTGAAAGCTTGCAGTAAGGTAACAGAAAATAACCACCCGGTGGTGACGTGTCACGATCGGGAACGGGTGAAAAGGTGAGGTAAAAGCTCACCGGCGACAGTGGCAACATCGTCGGCCATACCTCTTGCGGGTTGCAAAGCCAAATATATCATGATTTTTCGGTACGCCGGAATACAGAACGGCCCGTTTTGATTCTTCGGAAGTCGTGAGGGGTAGGCTGCTTGATCAGATTAGTGATAAGCTGACCAGATAAATGATAGAGGCCCTGAGTATTCGGGGTACAGAACCCGGCTTACAGGTTTGCGTTTTTTAATAAAAGAAATAAGGCGATCGTCGACAGATGATCGCCTTATTTTTTGCAGCAAATGACTGTTTTTATGACTTTCAAGGTGATTAATCAAGACAGGAAATTTAATGTGAATTTTTCTGACTTTTTGTTTGAACAAAAAATCGAAAACAATAGAAATCAGCTTGAAGAGATGAATGCAGAAGTTTTCAGAAACAAATAATGACTGATGGAGCCTAAGAATCTTAACCTATTTGGCTGTTTTGCATTTAAAATGGAGAGGAAATGGTTAAGATAAAATGCAAAAAGAATAAAATATCGGAGGTTATTCTTCCTCAAAATTTCTTTCTTTGTTATTGTGTCAGTCAATTTCAATTCAGTAAGAAATCAAAATATGAGCAGCCGTCCAATTCTTAAATCCCCCAAATTATCAGATTATGAACCAAACACTTAAATCAACTATCGCGTTATTTGTTTTGATTGTGCCTCTTTTGTTCATGGTGTCCTGCAGCCATCCCGATTCACAGGTCACCTCTAAGGTGGAATCATTAACTGTTAACTGGAAAATGCAACCTCAGGACAAGTTAAATGGTGCCGATGAACAGTCAATCTCTCAAAATGGATTCGATGTCAAATCCTGGTATGAAGCCGATGTTCCCGGTACTGTTCTGGGAAGTCTGGCCACACACAAGGTCATTGAAGATCCGACTTTTGGTATCAATATGAAAAATGTGGATACCCTGCAATTTCAACAGCCATGGTGGTACCGCACATCTTTTAAACTTGATGGCGCTGATTTGAAGAAATTTGTTTCTCTTCGTTTTAACGGCGTAAACTATCGCGCTGATTTATGGGTCAACGGGAAAAAAGTAGCCGGAAATGACACTTTTGCCGGAACTTACCGGATGTTCACGTTTAACATCAATCCATACATTCAGGAGGGTGAAAATACGCTGGCCTTAAAATTATCTCAATATGCCTATGGTGAATATTCGCTCGGTTTTTGCGATTGGAATCCAATCCCATCGGATCGGAGCATGGGAATTTTCAGGGAAGTTTTCCTCGAAATCAATGATGGGATAAAAATCAGGAGTCCATTTGTTTATTCCAAAGTTGACACGGTCTCCAAAAGTGCAGCCGACCTTTTTATTCAGGCCGAAATTGTAAATAGTTCGGATAAACCGGTTGATGGTCTTTTGCGCGTGGATTATGAAGTTGGTACAGTTGAGAAAAAGGTTACTGTTAAAGCGGGCGATACTTTGTCGTATCGGTTCACTCCGGAAGAATTTCCGCAGTTGAAGGTAAAAAATGTGAACCTGTGGTGGCCAAATGGAATGGGGAAAGCAAATCTGTATAACCTGAAAACTCAGTTTATTGCCGATAATAAAGTTATTGACCAGGTTGATAAGAAATATGGAATCAGGGAGATGCGTAGCTACCTTAACGCACATAAAGACCGGACATTCGAGATCAACGGAAAATTTATACTGGTGAAAGGTGGCGGTTGGGCTGACGATATTTTCCTGAGAGATACCCGAAAATCGGTGGAATCACAGATGCGATACATTCGTCACATGAATTTGAATAGCATCCGCTGTGAAGGATTCTGGGGGAAAGATGATAACTTATTTGACCTGTGCGATGAATACGGTGTTTTAGTGATGATTGGATGGAATTGCATCTGGGAATGGAAGGAATACCTCCATAAAACATGTGATGAAAAATACGGTGGCGCAGTTGGCGACGAAGATATTAAGCTGTTGTCGGAATCGTGGAAAGACCAGATGTTGTGGTTACGAAACCATCCGAGTATTTATTTGTGGATGTTGGGCAGCGACAAGCTTCCATGCCCAAAACTGGAAATGAAATATGTTGATCTCTTCAAGAAATACGATCCTTCACGACCATATTCAACATCGGCCGGAGGCGCCGGTACCGAAGAAAATAATGTAGTTGCAGCGGTTCCGCTGTATAGCGAAATTAGTGGTCCAACCGGTATGAAAATGATGGGTCCTTATGCGTGGACACCACCTTATTATTGGTTTACCGATACGAAACTGGGTGGAGCATGGGGTTTTAATACTGAAACCTGTCCGGGGGCTGCTATTCCTACATTGGCATCTTTAAAGAAAATGCTTCCTGAAGCCAGTTTATGGCCGATTGATAAAAAATACTGGGAATATCATACCGGAAGAAATGAGTTTACCACCCTCGATCGCGACATCAATGCAATTAACAGCCGATACGGAAAATCATCAAATGTTGAAGAATTTGCTTTCAAAGCACAAGTGAACAATTACGAAATTATGCGTCCTCAGTTTGAGGCATTTGTTGCCCATAAACCCAAAAGTACCGGTTTGGTGCAATGGCAGCTCAATTCGGCCTGGCCCAAAATGATCTGGCAATTATACGACACTTATATGCAACCCAATGGTTCGTTTTATGGGGTTAAAAAGGCCTGTACGCCATTGCATGCCATTTACCGGTATGGTTTCGATGATATTTATCTTGCTAACGAAGATTTATATGAAGCGAAAGGACTTACCGTTAAAGTCAGGATTTTTGATATCCATTCCAAAGAAATTTTTGCCGGTCAGTGGACTGGCAGCATTCCTTCCAATATTTCGAAATTCATCTATCGACTTCCTGAGATTAAAAATCTTACTCCGGTATATTTCCTCGATTTACGAATATATAATCAGGAGAATAAAGAGGTAGATAACAGCATCTACTGGTTATCGACAAAAAAAGATGTGCTGGATTACGAGGCCTACAAAAAATTGTCATGGCCATTCTATACGCCAACCAAACAATATGCCGATTTCACCGCACTGGATCAGTTGCCTAAAGTGAAATTGCAGTGTGAATACGAGTTCAGTAAGGATGAAAAGTTTGGAAAGATCAGCCTGAAAGTTAAAAACCCATCAGATGCGATTGCTTTCTTTACCTTTCTGGATTTGGTTGACCCTGCTACTGAAAAACCGATTTTACCGGTCTATTGGGATGATAATTACGTGACGCTTTTGCCAGGTGAAGAACGAACCTACAATGCCAGTTACTTTTTATCTGACTCAGAAGGAAGCAAACCTGTTCTGAAAATCAATGCCTGGAATGTTGAACCAATAACTTTAAAATAATTAAAAGCAGAGGAGTTGAATTTATGAGATATGCTGCAGGAATTGATTTGGGCGGAACATTTGTAAAGTTTGCCCTTGTTTCCGAAAATGGTGATATTCTGTTTGATGATAAACTTTCGATTGGAGGAAAAGCCTTGCGTGAAGATATTCTCGACACGGTAAGTAAGGCCATTCGCATAATTGTTCAAAAGGCCGCTGAATCCAATATTGAAGTTATTGGAATTGGATTAGGATCTCCCGGTATCATTGATGGTGGAATCGTTCATGGTGGCGCCGATAATCTGAACCGCTGGGAAAATATAAACCTTTCTGGTCTTTATTCGGCTGAATTCGGTTTGCCTGTTTTGGTGGATAACGATGCCAATGTGATGGGATTGGGGGAGGCAGTTTATGGTGCTGCCAAAGGTTGTACTGATGTGATTTTTTTAACGGTTGGAACGGGTATCGGTGGCGCCATTATCATGAACGGGCAACTGTATGGTGGTTATAAAAACCGCGGTACCGAAATGGGCCACGTAACCATCGATCATAAAGGAATTGCCTGCAATTGCGGTGGAAGGGGTTGCCTGGAAGCTTATGCTTCAACCTCTGCTCTGATCAGTCAGTATGCTAAACGTTCCGGTATAAATCCGGATGAAATCAATGGACATTACATTGTTGGGAAATTTCTGGAAGGTGAAACCGCAGCAGTTGAATGTATGCAGGAGCATACCGATTATCTGGGCCATGCAATCGCTGGTTTCATGAATACATTTGCGCCCCAGAAGGTGATTATTGGAGGCGGAATTTCAGAGGCCGGCCAGTTTTATATCGAAATGATTAAAAAATCGGCCTTCAGTTATGTCATGCCCGATTGTTCAAAATTTACTGATATTGTTGGGGCAACCCTTGGAAATAGTGCCGGTTGCCTGGGCGCTGCATCACTGATTTTTAAAAATGTAATTTAACTGACTTATCATGAAGAAAAATTATTTTATAGTAGTTCTTATCTTTTTTATCTTTTTTGTTATCTCGTTTCTAACCAATATCATTGGTCCATTAATTCCTGAAGTGATCAAGGGTTTCAGTGTAAGCAAAGGAATGGCCGGACTGCTAAATTTCTCTTTTTTTATTGCTTACGGCGTAATGTCAATTCCTGCTGGAATATTAACCGAACGGTATAAGGAAAAAAAGGTGATTACGGGAGCCTTCCTGTTAGCAACAATTGGAGCTTTCTTATTTTCTTTTTTTCCTGGCTTTGGAATATACCTGGTATCACTTTTCCTGATCGGAATGGGAATGGCCATTCTGCAGGTTGCGATTAATCCTTTGCTCAGGGTTTCAGGCGGTGAAGAAAATTTTGCTTTTACTTCGGTACTTGCACAGTTATTTTTTGGGGGTGCTTCCTATTTGAGTCCCCTGATGTATTCATACCTGGTTACCAATTTGTCTGCCGGCAATACCTCCAATATCCTTTTATCAACCTTAAATACACTGGTTCCAGAAAACCTGAAATGGGTATCCGTTTACTGGATATTTGGCCTGATTTCAGTAGCAATGGTGCTGGTAATCATGTTTTCAAGATTCCCGAAAGTTGAACTTAACGAAGAAGAAAAAGTCGGTAGTTTCGCTACCATCAAAGAGTTGCTCAAGAACAAATATGTAATTCTGTTTTTCTTTGGAATATTTGCCTATGTTGGTACAGAACAGGGTGTTGCAAGCTGGATTTCCAAATTTCTGGAAGAATACCATGGAATGAACGCGGAAGTTGAAGGAGCAGGGGCTACTTCATGGTTTTGGGGTTTGTTAACTATTGGGTGCTTCCTTGGACTTGGATTGTTAAAGTTGATGGACAGTAAACTGGTATTACGAATTTTTTCGGTTTCTGCGATGATTTGCCTGGCAACAGCACTCATCACAAGCAATGGGATGACTGCCTACTACGCTTTTATCGGGGTTGGATTCTTTGCTTCAGTAATGTGGTCGGTCGTTTTTTCACTGGCACTTAACTCATTGAAAGATAATCATGGCGCATTTTCCGGAATTCTATGTTCCGGAATCATTGGCGGGGCAGTTGTTCCACTTATCGTTGGGGTTCTTGGCGATGCCATTGGATTAAGAGGAGGAATGTCGTTTGTCTTTATTACCCTTAGTTACATTTTCAGTATTAGTTACTGGGCAAAGCCTCTGATTAAAAACAAAACGGTCAGTCTGAAAGAATTTTTCTCGTTTAGAAAAACACAGACAATTTAAATCTTTGTAAATCAATAGATTAAATTCTAAACCAATAAATTCAATAGTATGACAAAATTAGCAGTACATGGAGGTTCACCTGTTCGTGACACCAAAGTAAATCCCTGGCCAAAATGGCCAGTATGGGACGAAAAAGAAGAAAAAGCGTTGCTTGAAGTTTTGAACAGCGGTGTATGGTCGTACAACGGTCCGAAAGAGACTGAGTTCAACAAAAATTTCGCTGAATATACCGGAGCAAAATATGCGATTGCAGCAGCCAATGGTACCGTTACTTTACAAATGGCACTGGAAGCTTGTGGTGTTGGAATCGGGGATGAAGTTATCCTTCCCGGTCTGACCTGGCAGGCTACTGCAGCGACCATTCTGGATGTAAATGCTACTCCGGTTTTGGTTGATGTTTGTGAAGATACGTGGTGTATTGATACCAAAGAAGTTGAAAAAGCAATCACACCCCGGACAAAAGCAATTATTCCGGTACATCTCTACGGAAGTTTTTCCGATATGGACGAAATTATGCGGATAGCCAAAAAGCATAATCTTTGGGTGATTGAAGACTGCGCTCATAAACATGGTGGCGAATGGAATGGTAAAAAAGCAGGAACCATTGGTGATGTGGGTAGCTTCAGCTACCAGCTTTCAAAACATTTAACTGCTGGTGAAGGTGGATCGGTAATTACCGATAATTTTGAATTGTATGAAAAACTCGATGCACTCCGGAATTGCGGCAGAAGACCTGAACCTGAAAGCGCTTCAAAAGCAGACAAAGGTGAAGGTGTATATTTTGATGCCGGAAATTTCTACCAATCAGGAAATTACAGGATCACCGAATTTCAGGCTGCTATTTTAGTTGAAGGACTGAAAAGATTACCTGCACAAAATAAAGTAAGAGACGAAAATGGTATTTATCTTAGTTCACTTTTGGAAACTATTCCTGGTGTAATGCCAATGCGGCGCGATAAGAGGGAAACCAAAGAGGCTTACTTTAATTTTGCATTCCGATATAATCAGGCGGAATTTAAAAACTTGCCAGTCCAGAAATTCAGGGCTGCTTTAACTGCAGAACTCGGAATTGAAGTGGCTGCCAGCTATATACCGCTGAATAAATGTTCTTTGTATGTGCCATTGACAAAACCTGCTCGCCACAAACTTTCAGAAGAATACTGGGCAGCAATTAATCCTGAACGGTTTGAATTGCCGGTGTGTGATAAAATTCACTTTGAAGGTTCAGCTTGTATCCATCATAAAATTTTAATGGGAACCAAGGCTGATATGGATTTGATTGCTTCAGCAATTAAAAAAATTTACGAGTTTGCTGAATCGATTTAGTTGTTAACTAATTTACTCATTTCCTATGAAGAAAATAAAAGTAGCAGTCATCGGCTGCGGCTATATTGCCAATTACCATGTTCGAGGACTTCAGACCATACCCAATGTTGAAGTGGTAGCCGTTGTTGGTCTTCCCGTCGAAGCTGCTCAGGCATTTGCTGATAAATACGGCATTAAGGAAGCAACTGCAGATGTTTCAAAGCTATATAATCGTGAAGATATTGATGCAGTTGTAATTGGAACTCCCAATAAATTTCATGCGCCGTTTGCCATCGAATTCCTGAAGAACGGGAAAGATGTATTCCTTGAAAAACCAATGGCCATGGGCGCTGAAGAAGGTTTGACCATTAAAAAGGCGGCTGATGCAAACAATAAGTTGGTAATGGTTGGCCACATGTGGCGTTTTGATACCGATGTCAATTACGTGAAAGATGTGGTTGATGCCGGACAATTGGGACCGATAGTCAAAACCAAAGGTTACGGAATTCATGAAAATTGGGGGCCTGCAGGCTGGTTCGCTCAAAAAGAACTGGCTGGTGGCGGTGCCCTGGCTGATATGGGTGTTCATGCGATTGATACTGTCAGGTATATTTTGGGTGATCCGAAGCCGACAAAAGTTTATGCAAAAATCGGTACTCACTATGGAAATTATGATGTGGATGACTCCGGAATAATCATGATTTCCTGGGACAACGGCACCGAATCGATCATCGAAAGTGGCTGGTGGCAGCCTCATATGGACGGTCCCGAAGCAGCTACAGGTTTATATGGAACCAAAGGGTACGCCAATGTATTTCCAACTTACCTGAAATACAAGGTGGGTGGAATACCCGGAAAATTTGACGCCAAATTACCGGTTCGTACTGAACATTGCGAACAAGGCATGTACACCCGCCAGATGGAACATTACATGGATTGTGTCCGGTCGCGGAAACAACCTGTTCCCGGATTGGCTGAAGGACAACTAATTCTTGACATTGTCGATGCTGCTTATAAATCATCTGAAACCGGCGAAGTTGTAAATCTTTAAAATTTTCTTGAAACTCTTTCCATCATGGAAAGTCCGTTCATAAAAAATCCTATGAGACAGACTGAAAAGTATCTGGCATGGCTATTCATTTTATTCCCTGCAATCACCATGATGCTCGGGTGGGGTCTTCGGGGATATATAGGTGGTGGCCCATTTGGTGCCATGATTCCAGGCGCTTTGGTTGCTTTAAGTTTAGCCATGTTGTTGGAACTATCGGTCGAAGCAACTTCAGTATTAGTGGTTTTTGCAGCAGTAGGAATTGGTATGGGTGGAGAAATGACTTACGGGCAAACCCTGGGATTCCTGAAAAATCCGGATACGATGTGGTGGGGAACCCTTGGCACAACGGTAAAAGGTGCGGTTTGGGGATTACTCGGAGGAACTGTTTTCGCAATGGGTTTGATTTATCATCGGTTGCCTGAGAAAAAGATAATTATTGCTTTTTTACTACTTCTGGCTGGAATGCTGATTGGATTTAAGTTCATCAACCAACCCATGCTGATTTATTTTTCTGATCCGGCGAAACCACGTCCTGAATCGTGGGCAGCCTTACTTACAGGTGCAATTGCAGTTCTTATTTTTCTAAAATATAAAATTGACGCTAAAAGTTTTAAAATCATTTCTCGTTTTGCTTTTTGGGGATTAA
>Ga0079306_1002413_pt1 | contig 10473 bp, 6 predicted proteins | sample Methanotroph_Enr_FD_79181 | JGI IMG/M metagenome (GOLD analysis project Ga0079306, IMG submission 79181) | Enriched soil microbial communities from Old Woman Creek wetland in Ohio, USA - Methanotroph_Enrichment_5 | ecosystem: Environmental > Terrestrial > Soil > Wetlands | place: USA: Ohio...
AACAGGACTGTATCGCTCCTAATGAACAAGGCCCCCAATTTTGAGGGCCTTGTCTATTTATTTACATTGATTTCCCGGAAAAGGGCAATTCAATTATCCATTCATTGAGATCAGGAATTCTTCGTTGGTGTCAGTGTATTTCATTTTTTCTTTCAGGAATTCCATAGCCTCGATAGGATTCATGTCAGCGAGATGGTTGCGGAGAACCCAGAGGCGTTGCAATACATCCTTTTCAAGCAGAAGGTCATCGCGACGGGTGCTGGAAGCAACAATATCGACGGCCGGGAAGATGCGCTTGTTCGATAATTTACGGTCAAGTTGCAACTCCATGTTGCCGGTTCCCTTGAATTCCTCAAAAATGACTTCATCCATGCGGGAACCTGTTTCAATCAGGGCTGTAGCGATAATAGTGAGAGATCCCCCGTTTTCAATCTGCCGTGCGGCACCAAAGAACCTTTTGGGTTTTTGCAAAGCGTTGGCTTCCACACCACCTGAAAGAACTTTCCCCGAAGCAGGTGCAACAGTGTTATATGCACGTGCCAGGCGGGTGATGGAATCCAGAAGGATTACCACATCATGACCGCATTCAGTGAGGCGTTTGGCTTTTTCAAGAACCAGGTTGGCAATTTTTACATGCCTGTCGGCAGGTTCATCAAATGTAGAGGAAATGACCTCTGCTTTCACTGAACGTGCCATGTCGGTTACTTCCTCCGGCCGTTCATCAATAAGCAGGACAATGAGGAACACTTCAGGATGGTTATAGGCAATTGCATTTGCAATTTCTTTCAACAGCACCGTTTTCCCCGTCTTAGGCTGGGAAACGATCAATCCGCGCTGTCCCTTGCCGATCGGGCTAAACAGGTCGATTACGCGGGTGCTGAAACTTGAGCCGGGATGCCCGGTAAGTTTGAATTTCTTTTCAGGGAAAAGAGGCGTCAGGTAATCGAAGGGAATACGGTCGCGGATTTCCTCGGGAGTACGCCCGTTAATTGATTCCACCTTGACAAGCGGAAAATATTTTTCGCCGTCTTTTGGCGGACGTATGGTTCCTCTGATGGTATCTCCTGTCTTAAGTCCAAACAACTTGATTTGGGATTGGGATACATACACATCATCAGGGGAATTCAGGTAGTTGTAATCAGAGGAACGCAGGAAGCCATAACCGTCAGGCATAATTTCCAATACTCCTTCGCAGGCTACTATACCTTCAAATTCCCAGAGATAATCCTCACGGGGCTTGTTACGGTCCATTTTATTAAAGCGCTGCTGCTGGACATCACGGGCCTGCTCGTTTGGGCGTTGAATATCCTGCGGAAGACCGATTTCCTGGGGCATTTCGATTTCCTGGGGTAACCCGATTTCAGTGGAAATGCTACTTTCAGCTTCTTGTGGAACGATACGGTTGGAAGAGGGCTCCTTAAATTCAAAGGAAGGCAGGAATTCATCCCGGTCCATTGCAGGAATACCAAGGTCCATAATAGCTTCGTCGTCACGAATATGCCGCGACATCTTCTCCCGCCTGTCCCAACGTTTAACAGGGGCGTTATGCCTGTCGTTGCCATTGCCGGTACTAACAGGTGGAGTAGGTACTTGCTGCACGGGAGAATGCGTAGCCGGAGTAACGGGCTTAACCTCCAGTACAGGAGCGGTGAATAATTCAGGAGTGCCTGTATTTACAGGAGGAGTAACTGAAGGCATAACCTTGTCATTGTCGACCGGCTTATGATCCTTTGGTAATAGTGGGTTTGGACGGTTAAGCTGACCTGGCTTGCGGCCACGGGGGAGTTTATCCTTGAACTCACCTTTTGCTGGCCGGTTGATTTCTTCCGGCGGAATTCGTTTGCGCCTTTTTTCGCGCTCGGTTTCCTGGATTTTCTTTTCTGCCTCCAGAAGATCCTGGGGAGGATTGGCAGCCTGATGGTCCAACACCTGGTATACCAGGTCTTGTTTTTTGAGAGTATCACTTTTGCGGATATTGAGCTTTTTGGCAAGATCACGCAAATCAGGAAGCAGCATCTCTTCGAGCTGGCTCTTATCGTACATGCGAAATATGATTAATGAACTTGAAACAGTTTTGATTTTTCAGATTGTGAGCTTTTGGATGTAAAGCCTCAAACAGGCATACTGGAAGGGCTGAACCGGGAAAAATATGGGAGACTTGAGAAATATTTGTAATAACGCAGCAAATATAGACTAAATTATCCAAAATGATTGCTTCCAGCATAAATATTTATTTCTAATGACCTGATTAAATTAATGAGAGCTCTCTTTTTCGGAATGAAACGGATGGAATAGAATATGAGGGTGCGAAGAGCGGGATAAGGGGAGGGCCACTTTGCGGGTTTTGCGTCTTTGCGGGACAAATAGCCGAGAGCGGGATAAGGAGAGAGCGGGATGAAGTAAAGGGTGCTTTGCGGGCTTTGCGCCTTTGCGAGATAAAGTGCCGAGAGCGGGATGAGGAGAGGGCGGGATGAGGTAAAGGGTGCTTTGCGGGCTTTGCGCCTTTGCGAGATAAAGTGCCGAGAGCGGGATAAGGCGAGGGCGGGATAAGGGGAGGGCCACTTTGCGGGCTTTGCGCCTTTGCGAGATAAAAAAAGAACTGAGAGCTGAGAACTGAGAGCTGAGTGCTGAGTGTGGAGCACTGGTCTTCTTCTAACTAAATAATAACCTGTAACTATTTAACTATTAACTTATAACTAATTAATTAATAGCTAATTAACTTTTAGCTCGAACATTTTAGCAATATAAATTCTCTGCATAGTATGAAGAAACGATCCACTTGAGTAATTTCGCCGCTGAACGAACACTCTATTAAATGGTATGGCTGCAACCCAGCTCGTTGATACATACAGGCACCAGGGACTTCGGCGCAAACTAACAGATTTGCTCCGGCAGAAAGGAATCCGTGATGAAAATGTCCTGAAAGCCATCTTTACAGTCCCGCGACACTTTTTCTTCGATTCTTCATTCCTGGAATTCGCTTACGAGGACAAGGCTTTTCCTATTGGGTCAGGACAGACTATTTCCCAGCCATATACCGTTGCTTTTCAAACAGAACTTTTACAGCTTCAACCGGCAATGAAAGTCCTGGAGATCGGCACTGGATCAGGATACCAGGCTTGTGTGCTGGCCGAGGTAGGGGCCAAGGTTTATACAATTGAAAGGCAGAAACTCCTCTATGATAAGACAAAACTGGTGTTGCCGAAAATGAATTTCAGAATTCGCCCTTTTTATGGTGACGGTTACCAGGGACTTCCAGCCCATGCCCCTTTTGACAGGATACTGGTCACCGCTGCAGCTCCTTACATTCCCGATGCATTACTGGCACAGCTCAAAGTTGGAGGAATGATGGTTGTCCCTGTGGGTGAAGATATACAGATCATGTATCGTCTCCGGCGAATCAGTGAAACAGAGGTTGTGTCGGAACAGCATGGAACGTTCAGGTTCGTTCCAATGCTGACGGATAGGGCCAAGGATGTTTGATTAAAAACGGGGGCCGGTGGATTAAATTGACACTGGTTGAGTAATACACCAAATAACATGGAAGAGTGGTCGGCAGTAGATTCTGAAGATGTAATATCATTCTGATTCCTTCGTTTACGAATTATGAGTATTTTTAGATGCCTGAAATGGCTATGCAGTTTATAGCTGAATTTTTTCCTTGTTCATTGAAGAATGCTGTTATTGCTTGAAACATATATCATGTTAGCTGCTGTTAACCTCTTTGTATTCACCCATTTAAGAAATAAATTTCTGCCATGAAGAAAAAAATCCTGATTCACTTATTCCTGGTCACGGCTATCTGCCTGTCTTTCCTGTCAGCATGTAAAAAGGATGAAACCTCAGATGCTAATACTATAAAAGACATTGACGGTAATGTTTATCACACCGTAACCATTGCATCCAGGGTTTGGATGGTGGAAAACCTGAAAACAACACATTACCGTGATGGAAGTGAAATCCCCAATGTCAGTGACAATTCAGAATGGAGTAACCTAACTACCGGGGCTTTGTGCAGCTATGCAAACTCCGCTGACAATTCAGCTGCTTACGGGTATTTATATAATTGGTACGCGGTTCACGACAGCAGGAATATTTGTCCTGTGGGCTGGCATATACCTACGGATGCAGAATGGCAGACATTGGTAGATTCGCTAGGGGGCTTCTCCCAGGCGGGGGGCAAACTGAAGGAATCCGGGAATTCTCATTGGAACAGCCCGAATGCAGAGGCTTCGAATGAGAGTGGTTTTGCCGCTCTTCCCGGCGGAAACCGTAATTTTACAGGAGGATATGGAAACCTGGGCGCTCTTGGTATGTTTTTATCTGCTACAGAAGAAAACGAAACCGAAGCCTGGTACCGGTATATGAGATCCAGCAATGCCGTTGTTACCAGGATCAATAATAATAAAGGTTTTGGCGCTTCAGTCAGGTGTGTGAAGGACTAAATCACGCAATAATATTTCTTTTTTCCTTCACCGGGTGGATTGCAGGCAACTGCAAGGAGGACTGACAGGACAACCAGGAAGGATAATGCTCGTTTATTTAGTTTTACTGTATTTCTCATTTTTTTTAAGAGATTTAATAAGCCAAATCTTGCAAAATTTGTGGATTAATGCTGTATAGAATAGTTCTGAATAAGATATCGTTTTTGCTTGATCTATGGATTAAAGTTCAACAATGATTCCGATAGTTGGTAGTACTGTTCCTGATTCGTTTTTCAGGTATTTCCACTGATAATGGTTCGTGTCCACAGGGTCAACAAGAGGATTCCCACCGGCATCGCGCATCAATACCAGGTCGGGGGTACCCTTTGACTTGTAATTGTAAACATTCTGAATATCCAGGTAGAGGTTCAGCGACCATTTCCTGAAATAGTATTCCTTGTCAACCCTTAAGTCAAGTTGCTGAAAACCAGTCAGCCTTTCGGAATTATACCGGTTATAATCGAGGTACCCCTGCCCCTGCACATTCCAGGCCTGAATGAGAGAAGAACGATCCGTGTCGTAAGGCGTATAGGGTGCACCACCTACATACCTCCACTTAAGCCCTATATCCCAGTTTTTCTTTAGGGTGGTGAATGCAGTAATATTGAGGATGTTTCGGTTGTCCCAGGCTGAAGGGATATATCTCCCCTGTTTATCCTGGGAATAAGAACGCACCCAGGTATACGAAACGGTGAGGTCAACCTTCTGCATTATCTTGTCGCGGAGGTAAACTTCAGTGCCATAGGCTTTGCCCTTGACATTTGAAACTACTTCCTCGTTGCCGTATACCCCGAAATCGGCAGGCTTACTGGCCAGGGAAACGGAATCCCTAACAGAAAAAGGATATTGATCATACCATTTATAGAATACTTCAAATGTAAATTTGGAGGTGGAATTCCTGTGGTACTCAATCCCGGCTACCAGGTGGTCAGCGCGGATATAAGTAATGCCGTTGGTTTTATTCAGCAGTTTGCCGTTTTTTGACCTGTATCCGAGCATGGTGTAGGAGGGAAGCTGGTAATACCGGCCTGTATTAAAGTTGAGCATGAAATTTTCTGAGAGCAAATAGGAAGCCGAGAAGCGAGGTGAGAATTGATTCAGGGGATTGGCCATTTTATTGGAATAGGAAGTCCCATCGGCGCGAATGCCAAGCGAAAGTGTTAGCCGTTCCTGCATAATACCCCTGCTGACCTGCGAAAAGATGCTGTATTTGAAAAAATCGAGCCTGGAATCATATTTTACAGAGGTTAGAGTGTCGGTTTCCGAAGGAATAAAAACGCGTTGAAATGTATTATTGAAGTAGCGGGCGTATTCCGCCCCGGCACCACAGGTGATTTTATATCCATTTGTACGTAAGACTTCCTCGTAGCGGAATTTGTTTTCTATCTCTTGTGAAATATAATTGAGGTTCAGTTTCGAAGGATCATTTTCCAGGTTCTTCTCATACTTGAATGCTTCATTATTAAGCATATTGCGACTGAGAACGATAGTACCGTAGGAATTTTGCCTGTAATGTCGGTATACTGCCCCGATAGCATAGTTCCATTGATTATTTACCGGCAGGTAATCGAGGATGAATTGTTGGCTCTCATCCGGGTTCTTAATGCCAGTGTTTAGTTTCATTTTATCGAGAGCCCCGATACTGATGAAAGTCAGTTCATTTTTAAGGTTAAATTTGGTCCTGACCTTAAGCTGGTAATCATTGAAGGTGGGCAGAAATGGCAACCCTATGGCGCTGAATATGAATTGAAGGTAGGAACGGCGTACTGAAAAGAGGAAACTGCTCTTGTTATTGAGTGGGCCATTGGCACTGAAAGCGGTCTCACTGGCACCAAGGGTTGCACGGTAAACCACTTTTTCCGGGTTACCGTCAATCATCTTCATATCCAGGACTGAACTTAGCACATTTCCCCTGTTGGCTGGGAATGCCCCGGTATACAGATCCACTTCGCGCAAAAAATCTGTATTGATGATTCCTGCAGGACCACCGGAAGCACCTTGTGTGGCGAAGTGATTCAGGTTCGGTATCTCTATTCCGTCAAGCAGGAAACGATTTTCGGATGGTCCGCCTCCCCGCACTATGATATCGTTGCGATATGAAACCGATGATGCAACTCCTGGCAAGGTCTGTATGACCTTGGAAATATCACGGTTGGCCCCGGGGCTTTTTTCAATTTCGGAAATACCCAGTGATTTGAGGGAGACCGGGCTTTCTGCCACCCTTTTAAACGGAGAAGCTTTTATTTCGACTTTCTCAAGCTGAACCGATTTTTCTTTCATTGCTATGTCGAGGAATAATGTCTTTGAATTCGTCACCAGGATCTCTTCAGTTGTTGCATTTTCGAACCCGACTGAAGAGGCTGTGAGTTTAATATATCCGGGATTCAAGCTAGTGAAAAGGAAATTTCCCTCCTGGTCACTTACTGATCCTGTAGTGGTCCCGGTGATCAGGATACTGCTAAAGGGGAGGGGCTCATTGTTCTTACTATTAAACACCCGGCCTTTTAAGGTACCGGATTGCGATTGCACTTGCTGAGTAAGTATAAGAAGGAGGATCGATAGTATCCCGGTAATTCGCATGGATGAGTTTTGTTTAATGTTTTGATATAATTGATACACAATACTGGAACAAGGCAGTAACTAAAAAGTTTTTAGTTGCAGAAAAAAAATAGGAAGGAGCATACAGGTAGCATCCATATGCAGGGCAGGGTACAGATAAATAAAGGAAAGCTTAATTGTCAGGGCACTACATTCACCTGTATCTGCACTTGCGATGGCAGTTCATTTTGAACAACCAGTGGCTTGAATTCTGGATTAATAAAATCACCTGAACCATACCACCCGATAAAATCACCTGGACTGATAGTGATACTGTTATCCATATCTTTCCATACATCCAGGTAATAGGTCCCGGGATCGACAGCTGGAAAGGAAAAGCTGACAATAGGGCCGAAACCGAAAACCGTTGTACTGTCGCTGGATAGCCCGGCTGCTCGGGCTGCAAGGGATGTGAATAATCTTACTTTTGAGGATGACAGGTCAAAATTGAGTCCTTCAGGGAAGCTGGCGGTTCCACTTACAGCAGATTTACCTGAATTGAGCACGAATAGCTTAATGCTGTCGATTGCCTGGTTGCCGGCAGGGTCAGTAACTCTTACGATGGTAGTATAATATCCCCCTTTCAATGGGGCCAGCCAGTAAACTGAATCACCGTATCCTGAGATCTTGCCCCCATTTGTGGTATAGGAATAAACCAGTTCATCCCCATCCGCGTCAGAAGCAGTAATCGTCAACAATGCAATTCCGCTTGCTTCAACTGTATCGGGACTGACGATTGCTTTCTCTATGGTAGGGATACTCTGGACTTTTTCAGAACAGCTGCTGATTAGTAAAAGAGTAAAAATCGTTAGGCTGAGGCAGCCTATGATTGAGTATTTGAGGTAATTGTTCATATGAATCCTGGTTATCAGTCTGCAAAATAATTAAAAATAGTACTTGATAAGGCAGATCGCCAATAATATTTTTACATGGCAGACCGAATACCCTGGTTTTGTTAATAAGTCTGAAAAACAAAGGATTTGGTTTTACCTTTCAGATAAAATAGCAGACCTTTGCAGCTTATTATTAAATACGATAACAATATACGAATGGCTTTTCGAAAGTGGAACTGCTGTATACTTACCCTGCTTTTTTCCCTGCTGCTTACTGGTATACTGAAACAGGCAAATGCCCAGTCGCCTGCCCGTGAAGGTAAAAGAGATATAGCTTGTGAATCCTGGGTGGATTCAGTTTACAATAAACTCGCTCCTGATCAGCGCATCGCCCAGTTGCTGATGATCCGGGCCAATTCTGTGACTGATTCTGCTGAAATCAGGCAGGTAGCGCGCTGGGTACAGCAATACGATCTCGGGGGAATCTGTTTTTTTAAAGGGGGACCTTACAGGCAGGCTATCCTGACGAATTATTATCAATCCCTTGCTATCACGCCTATCCTTATTTCCATGGATGCTGAATGGGGATTGGGTATGAGGCTGGATAGTACAATAGCTTTTGCACGCCAAATGACACTAGGCGCCATGGCGGACGAATCGCTGATAGTGGATTATGGGAAAGAGATTGCCCGGCAGTTGCTGCGGTTGGGGGTACAGGTGAGTTTTTCGCCAGTGGCTGATATTAATAATAATCCCACCAATCCAGTGATTAATGTTCGTTCTTTCGGGGAAGATAAGAGGGATGTATCCCGAAAGTCGCTCCTTTACATGAAAGGCTTGCAAATGGGAGGAGTGGTGAGCGTGGCCAAACATTTTCCCGGGCATGGTGATACCGATACCGATTCACACATGGCTTTGCCCTTTATCAATCATTCCCTTGAAACAGTCGACACCCTCGATTTGTATCCATTTAAAAAACTAATTGAAGAGGGCGTGAATGGGATCATGGTGGCACACCTCTTTATCCCTGCCCTGGATTCGTCCATGAACCTGCCGTCAAGCCTGTCCCCGGTCATTGTTAATGACTTGCTGAAAAATAAGCTCCATTTTAAAGGTATGGTATTTACCGATGCCCTCGATATGAAAGCTGCAGCTAATTTTGCGCCCCCGGGCATGGTTGAGGTAAAAGCCTTATTGGCCGGAAACGATGTGCTGGTTCTGCCCGAATCGGTTGACAGTGCTGTAAGACATATTGCTGCGGCCATCGACAGCAGTTTGATCTCAGCGGCATTGATAGAAGAGAGATGTAGGAAGGTTTTGGCCATGAAATACCACCTTGGGCTCACCAAACCACAGCATGTAAAATTGCAGGGCCTTTCAGAGGAATTGAACACTCCTTCTGCAGAATTCCTTAACCGGACATTGTATGCAAATGCAGTTACCCTGCTGAAAAATGATAAAGGATTACTGCCTGTTTCATCCTTTGATACACTCCGTATTGCTTCAGTTACAATTGGTTTTCGCGACGAAACTCTTTTTCAGCAACGATTGTCAATGTTTGCAAGGGTGGACCATTTTACCATGCCCAAAGAACCAGATGCGAAGCAACTGGAGCTTCTTATGCAGCAGCTGGCATCCTACAACCTGCTTATTATCAATATAAACAATACTCACCCTTCCCCAGCTAAGAATTTCGGAATTTCCACCGCAACCATTTCTCTGGTGGATACTCTGTTGGCATTCAGGCCGTCAATCCTGAACCTTTGCTCATTGCCTTATTCCGTAGCATATTTCAGGAATGCGGAAAAAGCAAGTGCAATCCTAGTCTCATACCAGGATAACCCGGCTGCATATGATATGGCCGCACAACTTATTTTCGGTGGAATTACTGCAAAAGGGTCTACCCCTGTCAGTATTTCCGACCGGTTTCCACTTCATTCAGGGTTGAAGAACGCAGTTGTTTCCCGCTTCAAATTTACCATGCCCGAAGATGCAGGAATCCTGACTTCTTCCCTGGCTAAGGTCGACAGCATAGCAATGGAAGGAATACGTGAAAAAGCCTATCCCGGTTGCCAGGTGCTGATTGCCAAAGGAGGAAAAGTAATTTATTCAAAGTCATTCGGGTATCATGATTACAGCCGGAAGGAAGCTGTGCTGAATACCGATATTTATGACCTTGCAAGCGTAACCAAGGTTGCGGCAACAACGCTGGCTGTTATGAAATTGCATGACGAAAAAAGAATCGATCCTAGAAAGCCGCTTTCAAAGTATGTTCCGCAGCTCAATCGCAGCAATAAAAACAAAATAACAGTTCAGGAAGTAATGGCGCATCAGGCAGGGCTGGTGGCATGGATCCCGTTTTACAAGAATACGCTTGTAGATAATACACCGGATACGGCTTTTTACCGCAATGCCCCGGATAATATCTTCAATGCCAGGGTCTCGGATGGACTGTATATCCGGAATGATTATTCCCGCCTGATGCTGGATTCGATTGTAGCCTCGCCTCTTTCGGCTAAAAAGGAGTACAAATACAGTGACCTTGGTTTCATACTTCT
>Ga0079306_1002415_pt1 | contig 10466 bp, 7 predicted proteins | sample Methanotroph_Enr_FD_79181 | JGI IMG/M metagenome (GOLD analysis project Ga0079306, IMG submission 79181) | Enriched soil microbial communities from Old Woman Creek wetland in Ohio, USA - Methanotroph_Enrichment_5 | ecosystem: Environmental > Terrestrial > Soil > Wetlands | place: USA: Ohio...
CAAACTGTCTTCCACGGATTCCCCATACGCATAATTGACTTGAGCCCAACCGGTGAGCCCGGGTTTGATGACATGTCGGGTTTCGTAAAAAGGCATCCTTTCGGCAATTTCTTTGACAAAGAAAGGCCGTTCGGGTCGTGGGCCGATGACTGCCATGTCCCCCTTTAGCACATTCATGAATTGGGGGAACTCGTCGAGTCTGGCTTTGCGTAAAAACCGTCCAAAAACAGTCACCCGATTATCCTTTGGAGTGGAAAATACAGCCCCTTCCGACTCTGCATCGGAAACCATGGTCCGGAACTTGAATATTTGGAACAGTTCCCCGTTTTTGCCCACCCGCTCCTGGGTATAGAAGAGTGGACCATGGTTTCCCATAGCATTCCCCAGCCAGATAAAAGGGATCAATAGGACACAAAAAGACAATCCGATGACAGAAATCAGGGTATCGAATACCATTACGGTCAGTAAATAAAGCTGGTTGCTGTTGCTTCTGCTGAAAGGGAAAAATTTGTAAAAATCCCTGGTTATAAATTGTACGGGAATGCGTTGGGTCTTATGCTCATACACCTGGGAATATTCGCGAATGGTATTCCCCGATTCCAGCAAATGAAGCAACTGATGGTACAGTTCCACAGTGATCTCTTCTTCTTTCCGGGAGGCAACAACAATTTCGAACACCGCATTTTCCCTGATAAACGACACCATATCTTCTATTTCGATATTTTCTATATAATGGGATTCCGAGCTGTCGATTTCAGCACTATCGGTGTTGACATAGGCCAGTATCTTGTAATGGGGATCTGCATTTTCTAGTCCTGAAATCAATTCTTCCAATTGCGCCTTATCACATACCAATAGCACGTTTTGCACAAAACGGTTCGAGGCCAGAAAGGCGACATAAAACAGTCTCCACACCAGCAAGGCCAAAAGCACCGCCAGATAAAAAGCCACGATAAGAATCCTTTTGGAGGGCAATTCCGGTGACAAAACCGGCGTCAACAGGAAGAACAAAACGGTTACTGAAACGGAGAGAATGGTGCTTCTTAAAATTTGGAACTGGTTGCTGGCCACCTGGAGGTCGTACATTTCGAAAACGGTCCCAATGCCGTTAAGATAGAGGGCCAGCAGCAGGGCGTAATAAAAAGGGGGTGTGGAAAGATTAAGATAGTCAAAGTCCAGAAAATTTCCCGTCAGATACAATGCCGCCAAAACAAAAGCAACATCAAAAACCCGCAACAGTATTTTTCGTTCCGAGACTTCAAAATGTATTTTATTTTTTGGGGACATCGTTCCTGATTAAGGATTATTTCGGCAATTTAGTGATTTTGCCGGAAGTACGACTATCAATCCAGGCCTATTTGAAGGAAATATTTACTGCAGTTTATTGCCAATAATTTATTGCCATTATTTATTGCTATTATTTATTGCTATTCTGTTTCGGATACTTTGACCCTGAGATAATAGAGGGACAGCCCTTCCCCTTTTTCAATTCACTCCTCACTATTCACTATTCACGCTTCTCACTAAAATAAACATTCAACAGCGAGAGCGAATACACAAAGGCGGGTGCGGCCGTTCGCATCGCGGCATGATTGATGGTTAAAAACCAAAAAGCCACAAAACACAATAGGAACATATTGAACTTGTTTTCGAGATACAAAAATAGTGGCGTAAAAAAAAGGATTAACAAGCCCATAATCCCGAGGGAGCCATGCTCGGCCATCATGCGGGTAATCTCATCATGCGATAAAACACCAAATCCCGTTTCGGCCAATCGAACTTCGGTACCTTTACCCACGCCCACTCCGAAAACCGGATTCTTCAAAAAAGTTTCGATTTCGCTGGTAGCGATTTCTTCCCGACCGGTAAACCGGCTTTCCTTTTTCCTTCCCGCTGCATCCTGATTGGCATAGCGTTTGTCTATTAATCCTCCTGTCTGAAAGGAAGTATAGCCCCAGGTGGCCATCATTGCTATGGCCAACATTACCATCAGATAATTGAGTTTTACCCTGCCCCTGAAATTGGATTTAGAATACAGGAAAAACAACAATAACACAATCATCAGAAAACCGGTAATCATCCCGCCCCGCGAAAAGGTAAGCATCCCCCTGTAGGTAATGTTCAGCGCAATAACCAAATTAATAATCAACATGAATTTGGTTCTGGATTCCAAAATAATCCTGGAAAAAAAAATAAACATCCCTAGCCCTAATATCGTTGCCACCTGATTGGGTCCAAACCCCCCGGAAGCTTGATAATTCGAACTTGTTCCCGTAATCACTTCCCGTATGTTGGGCGTATAGAAGGTCAGATACACCATACACGTTATAATAGGCAAACCCATACTGAGCAGAATGCTGTTCATCTGGTCCAATGGAATTTTGCGCCGGAACGTATATAGGGAAGCTATACCCAAACATAACGGTCCAGAAATATTAAAGGCAATCGTAGTTCGAATATTGGTATCAAAATTCAATACAAAAGTCGAGAGCACCACACCGGGAACCAATAAAATTAAAAACAACCAATAGGGTGTAGCACCTTTGGAGAATCCGCTGTAATACATGCCGATGAAAATAAACACCATCACCCCGTATTTGGAAATTTCGTATAGGGGATTCCCTCCCGTCATCCTCAGGAAAACCTCGCTCCCCACCACATAAGCGGCTGCCATCAGCGCTTCGTTATTCCTGTTTTGCTTTTTTATGATATAAAAAGCCCCAAATAGAAAGATGGCATAACCGTATATTTTGGAAACAAACGGGAATAGAAATACCAGAAACCCAATTCCGGCATGGAATAGAATTAAATTGAGATATAAGCTTTCCTCTTTTTTCATTTTGTACTGTTTTCTAACCAATATAAATACTGCCGAACCACGGTTTGTTCTGAATAATTAGCTGTAATGGTCTGCCGGAGTGCCTTGCCAAAATCGGATTGTAAGCGGGCACTTTCCATCAGTTTGACTACAGCATCATAAAATAATTGGGTTTCTTCTGCTCCAACCATAAAACCATTGACACCCTCCTGAATCAGTAATGGAATTTCTCCAACATCCGTCACTACAATGGGTTTCCCATACCATCCATATTCCAGCAGCGCCACCGGCAAGCCTTCGGATTTCGAGGTCAGAATGGCAATGGCCGACTGGTCTAAAATGTTTTTCACATCCGCTTTTGAACCATAAAGGAAAACGGTATTTTCCAGATGGAACTCCAGAATCAAATTCTTGATTTGTAGCGAATAGGCATCCTCAAAATCTTTTCCCACCAAATGAAAAGTCCATTCCGGATGGGATACCTGTATTTTTTTGGCCACCTCAAGCAATAAAAAATGATTCTTTTGCGCTCTCAGATTCGCCAAAGACAGGATTCGTTTTCCTTGTATACCTTGCAAAATAGTGTGTTCCGAAACTTCATTTTCCCTCGAGGGAAAATTAGGCAGATAAATAACATTATCAAAATGTATTTTTTGTTTCGCCCAGAATTTAAGTTTTTGATTCACGGCAATACTACCATTAAAAAAGGGAAGCATCATTCGGAGTGCCAAAACGGGTCTTTTGGACAGAAACTCGCTGTCACCATAATGATCGTGCCAGATTAATTTTAGTGTTGGAAAGGATAATTTCAAAAGAAAAGCCAGAAAAAAAGAGGTGCTGTGGGCATGAACCAGCTCTACCTTGTTTTCCAATACAAATTTCCTCAATTTATAAAGGGATTTCAAATCAATGGTGCTTCTCTTGTTGAGATACAAGTAAGGCACCTTCTTGCTTATTTGTTTCAAAAGCGGGCCTTCCTTCCGACTCACTGCCAAGCCGGAGAATGCTATCTGTTCCGACAGCGCATTGGCATAATTGACAGCCATGCGCTCGGCACCGCCTGCCTCGAGAGAGTCTATAATTTGTAGTATGCGCATTTATTGTTGTTGTTGTTGTTGTTGTTGTTGTTTTGGTATTGTTGAGACGATTTATTACTACTCCTGTCCATCGTGCCTTCTATGACAAAAACGGTAACAAACTGGTAAACTATGCGTTATAGCGTTCGTATTAACAATTGGAATTTACCCTGAAATTTAGTGATTTTGTTTCTCAAGGCTACCAATAACACACCCCTAACCCCTCTCAAGAGGGGAATTCCATAGTGCAAACATAAGCCCTTTTTCTTCAAAAACAGATTCCAAAAAATAAAAAAAAAGTTCTTTTAGCTTCGAAATTCCACTTTTAGCTCCCCTCTTGAGAGGGGCGGGGGGTGTGTTTTTCAAATTCATAAATATAGAACTCAATCGCTCTGATCAAATTATCCTACCCACCACCTTGTCATCCCGACGAAGGAGGGAACTCGATATAGGTTCTCACGTTAACATTTGTTTTTTGTTACCTCTATTATCCTTCCCACCAAATTGTCATCCCGACGAAGGAGGGATCTCAATATAGGTTCTCAAGTTAACATTTTGTTTATTGTTACCACTTCTAATTATATACTGATTATTAAAAGGACAAAAGGAAATAGATGGATAAATAATTGAAGTTGCATAGTATTGTAGAGTTCCCTCCTTCGTCGGGATGACAATTTTTAAGAATAATAAGATGGTCAGGGATGACCAATTAGGAAGCAATGGAAAGCCAATTGGAACGGCATAGTTTTGTAGAGTTCCCTCCGAAGCTTGTGCTGAGGAACGAAGTATCGGGATGACAATTTTTAAGAATAAGAAAGTGGTCGGAATAGCAATTGTACCAGAAAAATAGTTGGAACGGCATAGTTTTGTAGAGTTTCCTCCGGAGCCTGTGCTGAGGTACGAAGTATCGGACCCGAGCGATAGCGAACGGGCGAAGCAATGACAAAGTTTAAGAATAACAAAGGGGATGGGATGACAATTGTGCAAAAAAGCCAATTGGAATGGAATAGTTTTGTAGAGGTCCCTCCGGAGCCTGTGCTGAGGAACGAAGTGTCGGACCCGAGCGATAGCGAACGGGCGAAGCAATGACAAAGTTTAAGAATGACAATAGGGTTGATGATAAATGTGCAAAAAAGCCAATTGGAATGGAATAGTATAGTAGAGATCCCTCCTTCGTCGGGATGACAAAGTTTAAGAATGACAATAGGGTCAGATGACAATTGTGCAAAAAAGCCAATTGGAGTTGCATAGTTTCGTGGAGATCCCTCCGGAGCCTGTGCTGAGGAACGAAGTATCGGACCCGAGCGATAGCGAACGGGCGAAGCAATGACAAAGTATAAGAAATTGGAAGGAATGACAAAGTAGACGTGACCAATTTCAAAAATGAATATGAGACCTTTCCATCATTTCGTCATCAACAGCTTCCCAATCTCCTCCTCAAAAACATCCAGGGTGTACGTTCTGGACCATTCTAAAGCACTGGTGGCCATTTGCTGGTAGGCCGCATTATCCTTGACTAAAATGCTGATGTTATGCACATCCCGCTCAAGATTACCGCTCAGCAATAGTCCTCTGTTACCCTTATCCAACATCTGGGGCACCACCGATGTTGGTATTGCCAGGGGCACACATCCCCAAAACATGGATTCCGCAACTACTTTGGGCCAGCCTTCAAAACTTCCTGATTGCAAAACCAGAAAGTGACTTCTTTTGTAGACTTCCATTAAGGATTCTTTGTTTAAATTTCCATGTAAGAAGACAAATTCCTGTAACTTATTATCTGCAATTGTTGCTGTCAATTCCTCAAAAAGGACTCCGTCCCCATACAAATCAATTGTAGCATCAATACCCCGTTTCTGCAGCGCTTTTACAATTTCAATACCATAATAGGGATTCTTGCCTTTGGTCAATGTCCCTACAAAAATAAATCGTATGGGTGTTTGATCCGTATTCCGAATGGCAACGGCTGTCTTTTCTCTTTCATAATAGGTGGCGGTAAAAAAAGGTTTGATATTTTTGGAACTATTCTCCCATTCACCGTAAACTAACACCTGCATGTTTCTGGTCAGGAAAGTATTGTTCAGCATCCATTTTTGCAGACGGTAACTCCAGGGTTGCTTAGATTGGGGATCCCAATTGCTCGCATATTTGGCCGTTTTTATTTTGTTGGGAAAAAGAATTTGGACAAAACATCCCAATAATCCGATATTTCCCGGGCACCGCAAATGAATGTGATCCGCTTTTTGCATGGCGGAAAAAAGCTGCCCTGTTATTTTGGGGATTTTATAGATTGTGCCCAACAGGGATTTGAGGTTCAGCATATCAAAACTTTCAATGGGCACAAATTCAATGTTTTCATGCTTGTAAGGGAGGTCAATGGGCGTTTTCGTTGACTTGATTATAGGTGCCACTATCACTATTTTATCGGCATTTGCAATCCAAATATTCATTTCGCGAACATAGGGTGCATAGGCAAAATATTGGTTTTCCTGCAGGATATGGGGCACATGGGTTATGATGGTAAAAGTCATTGACGGTATTCGCTTAGGAATTAGTATTTGTGTGGGTAAATGTATTGCTAAATCCAATGATTATCAAGGGCAGGGTTTAAATTTAAGGACCAATTACTGCTATTCGGAGCGTTGTTGCAGTACTGACAACAGCATGCCGCGTCCCGATGGGTATCGGGACTCGCAATGACGGGGCACGGAGGAGATGCCTCTCCTCTGAGCTCGTGGTGAGATGGCCCACGGATGAGACAGATTTAAACGGATTGGCACGGATTTTTTTAGCGTTTGAGGCTATTGGTGACGCTAAAAGTTTGATGCATTCCACTTTGTGCCGATAGCTCTCGGAACGCTCGTGGTGACGGTGGATTAGGAGGCTTTTTGGAGGTCAAATTTGGATAAAATGCTCAGGACTTCTTCCAGATTAAAACCATAATACTGGCAGTATTCTTTTATCGTCACTTTTTGGTGTTTTTCTTTATTGAGGACCTTTTTCAAGTTTTGAATTTCCTTACGGGCATAGCTCTCACTTTTATTGGTGAGGATGATGATGTCGCTGGGGTAAATTACTATTCTTGTCATTTGAGCAGTTCACAGGCTATTTTATTCTTCCTTGGAGTATAAAATTAATAAACCTTGACTGATAATAAAACTTTAGTTATCAACGTGGATTTTCCGAAAGATTCTTTTTCCCTATTCAAAACAAGGCTAAATACTGTCAATTGATATGCTTAAAAAAATAAGCAAATGCAAAACAATTCAAAACAAACTAAAACGATACCAATTTAATTATCGTGATTGTTGATAAGTTTTTTCATTGAGACCCATAATAATTTAGAATTATGGGAATTCCAATTATAAAGTAAGAAAAATCAACTACAATTAAAAGCCAAATGGAACTGCATAGTATGGCAGAGTTCCCTCCAGAGCCTGTGCTGAGGCACGAAGTATTTGGATGACAAATTTTAAGAATGACAATTGAGACAAAAAAACAAAATCTCACAATACTGTCATCCCGACGAAGGAGGGATCTCGATATAGGTTCTCATGTTAACATTTGCTTATTCTTACCACTTCTAATTCACTGAGAATTATCTAAAGGACAAAAGGAAACAGATGGTAAAATAATTGGAACGGCATAGTATGGTAGAGGTCCCTCCTTCGTCGGGATGACAAATAGTAAGAATGACAAAGGGGTCGCGATGACAAATAGTAACAATGATAAATAGCACGAATGATAAATTAGAGCATTGTGAAAGCAAGAGATTACCACGGCAGCTCTTTTTACTGCCACTCGCTGCAATAAGACTGCACTAAGGTTGCCATAAGCTTGCGCTAAGACTGCCGGAATGTACTAAGGATTCTGATTTGCATTTGGATAAAAAGTGATGAAAACGGTACAAATGGCAATATTCCTTTTTTGCGGTACGAAAATTAAAAAAGGGTATTTTTCGACTGAAAAGGGCAAATGTACCGAAATCCTTTGGAACGGTACCCAGTTCTTGCCGCTGTCCCTTCCGTGTTATAATTTTGGGGTATTATTAATTTAAAAAGCTACTATCATGGGAAAATTAACAGGCATTATTAAGTTGGAAGGAACCTTTGACGGGCTGACGTTTTACAAGAGTCAGGACGGTTATCTGGTTAAAACCAAGAGCGGGGTCAGCAAAAACAGAATCCTAAGCGATCCTGCTTTTGCCAGGACACGGGAGAACATCAATGAGTTTGGGATGAATGCCCAAGCCGGGAAACAATTGCGGAATTCGATCGGGCCCCTCTTGAGCCGGGCCAAGGATTCGAGATTATCGAGCCGCTTGTTTCAGCTGATGAGCACCATCAAGAACTACGACAGCACCTCGGTACGCGGGCAGCGAATGGTGCACAAGGGGATTGTCACCACCGAGGGCATCCTTCTTCTGAGGGGTTTCGACTTTAACGCACGGGCGGGATTGCAGACAGTCCTGCATGCCCCTTACGCCGTGGACACAGCAACGGGCAGTATTGTCATCGCCGATTTTATCCCCGCCCAGCAATTGGTCACTCCCGAAGGGGCCACGCATGTGAGCCTGCGGTCGGGCTTTGTCAATCTGGATTTTGAAACGGGCATCTTTGACAGCAGTTACAGTCCCATAAGCAACTTGCCGATCAATGCGGCTGTATCCACTCTTAGTCTGATTCCTATGGAAGTGCCTATGGGTGTCGGAACGCAGCTGTACCTTTTGCTTATCGAGTTTTTCCAGGAGGTCAATGGGGTTCAGTATGCTTTGAACAACGGAGCGTTTAACGCCTTGAATATGGTGGAAGTGGTGTAGCCCCCTGACCCCCTAAAGGGGGAAGCAAGAGGTGTGTTGGGTTTTGGGTTGTCAGTTAGCGGGCGCCCTCTTACCCAAGCCCATGATCGCCTAAAAGCGCGAAAGCTGTCCGAAGTCTAAAAAAAGCTTATTCGATTGTCAGATGATTAGAAAAAGACCGAAGAACAGCATTGAAACTGGCAAGAAACCCCGCTGGAATGGCGGGGTTTTGTTTTTAAGAATTTTTTTTGGCTATACAAAAGGTACTGACTCCAGCGGGGAAACTGATATATTTCAGCAGTTTGTTTTCAAACAAAAGCAGTTTCAATAAAATGATATTGGCTATTTTACTGTCAATTACCTGACCTTCCTTCTTCTTGTTTCGCGACAAGACAGCATCTGCTTTTCTAAATAGATAAAGCGGAATAAATAAGACAAAATTCCAATAACCGGATTTCAGAATCGTCAGTTTCTCGCTTAACAGTTTCTCTTTTAATTCTTTGTTGGTATACCTCCTGAAATGCCTGTTCACTTCATCATGCGCGCTCCATAAGGACTGAAAAGCGGGCACAAAAACATACATCATTCCTCCTGTTTTCAATAATTCGTACCAGTTCCTGATGGCTTTAGTATCATTTTCCAAATGTTCTAAACAATCCGATGCCACAATGATGTCAAATTTTTCCATCAAGGTGATGTTTTGGGCATCCATCACAAAGGCATTTCGGATACCGTTTTTTTTACAGTTTTCAATTGCTTTTTCGCTGATATCGATTCCATAAAGATGCTCCATTTTGAAGCCTAATCGCTCTAAATCTTTTAGAAAAATTCCTGAGGAACATCCGATATCCAATATTTTGCTGTCTTTCGGTGCATTTTGCAACAAGTCAATCAAATATTTTCGCCGGGATATAAACCACCTATTTTCAGTCTCCACTTCATGATATTTTTTTCGTAGTCTATTTCCATTCCCCTATCTTTAAATTCAATTTTGTCTACTATCTTCTTCTATCTGAAATCTTGCTTGCAACAAGGATTAATCATCCCAATAATGGGTTTAAATCCAACATTCCTTATCGTATGGGCTCAGCAATTGGAAATACATAGGCCGAAATTGTATTGATTATTTTTCGTATCCATTGAATGCGATACAAGCCCGCTGCACTCATACAATATAAAGCGACTCTTGAAGGGAAAATATATCGGGGTTCCATATAGGTTACTCCATGAAAAATAAGTAAGGCAAGAATTATTCCCCAAAAAATCCAATACTGTATTAATTTTTTTTCTTTAAATAAAAACAATAAAGCTCCCGCAACAATAATTAGATTAATGGAGTTGATTATTAGAGTAAAGGTCCAATATCCACCAGGTCCTTTTAATGGTCCTAAGTTAAATTGTTCCGGTTTGATACTATTAATAAAATAAACATGCCCATAAAAACATTTTACAAAAAACTGTCTGGTGAACCAATAAGGGTGTTCTAATGCATCTTTAATTAAAAATTGGCTGTACACCTCATTATAGGAACGGTTTGTTGTTGCCCTAATTTTAGATAATTCTTCGCCACTTCGTACCCAATTTTGATAATCTTTACTATCTGATCGCACTACATTTTCCCAATAACGAAAATCAGTGGGTTCTTCCCTAAACTGGAACCTTCCCTGGTGTGCCACATAATAAAGAAGCGAATCCTGATTGGATGCTGATTTGGCTGCAGTAATACTTTTGGCTAATTGCAATACCCCAACTCCCAAAATAGTGACACTTAACA
>Ga0079306_1002419_pt1 | contig 10454 bp, 11 predicted proteins | sample Methanotroph_Enr_FD_79181 | JGI IMG/M metagenome (GOLD analysis project Ga0079306, IMG submission 79181) | Enriched soil microbial communities from Old Woman Creek wetland in Ohio, USA - Methanotroph_Enrichment_5 | ecosystem: Environmental > Terrestrial > Soil > Wetlands | place: USA: Ohio...
GGCGGGGTCTGGCTGAGGGACCTGCTGGCGCAGGCGGGTCTCACTCCTGATGCCGGTCACGTTGCTTTTGAGGGCTTTGATAAACCGCTCGGCAAAGCACAGATCAAGTTCATCCGTAGCGTTCCTGTGGATAAAGCTGTCGGCTCCACCTTGCTTGCATATGAGATGAATGGCGAGCCCCTCCCGCTGAAGCACGGTTTTCCCCTGCGTGCGCTGGCTCTCGGCTGGACCGGTGCCAACTGCGTAAAATGGTTAAGTAAAATAACCGTTATGAAAGAACAGTTTGCGGGGTTTTACATGGATGAGGTCTACCGGATATTTGACGAGGGACAGGATCCGAAGACAGGGACGGTCGTGACCTCCATCGGCCTCAAATCGATAATAACCCAGCCCGAGGCGGATGAAATCCTGCCGATGGGCAACATTACCATTCTGGGCGCCGCATATGCGGGCGAGAAACACGTAGAAAAGGTTGAGATTTCAACGAATGACGGCAATACCTGGCAGCCTGCAGCGTTCATAGGCCCGGACGAGCCCTTTGCCTGGAGGCAGTGGCAATACGTGTATTCGGCTGCACAGCCGGGCAGCTATACGATCTTGTCCCGCGCCACGGATAGCGAGGGGAGACAGCAGCCGATGCAGGCCACCTGGAATAAGCTGGGCTACTGCAATAACGGAATCAGGGAGCACCGCCTGACCTTTCAGGTTCGGTAGGCCCTCAGTGTCGTACCCGGTCAATCAGTCCTTTTCAAAATCGCTCTTGGGTGCCCCGCAGATCGGGCAAAGCCAATCCTCCGGCACATCCTCCCAGGCTGTGCCGGGAGCTACGCCGTTATCGGGATCGCCTTCAGCCGGGTCATATATATATCCACAGATCGAACATACCCATTTATCCATTCATCCACCTTTACGGTCTGATTTTAAGGTTACGATTAACAACATTGGGCGAATACAAGATTTGCCCTAAAGAAACCATTCGTACGACCCTTCGAAAAATTCGTCCGTACGGGACATCGTTACTCGTAGTAGGCCACCGGTTTTCCTTGTTCAACGGCTAAAGTTATCTTGGAAAAGTCATTGAGCCGCAGGCTCGGCCACTTGACCGAGGTGCCATCCTGAGCAACGATCATCAGATCCCAAGCCTCGGCATTTTCGTTGCGCGCAACCAGGATATCGCATTCGTCGCCTACCGACAGGGTGTCCACCGAAAGGACGTCCTTATCCCACTTCTCCGTGGAGGGAGGGCTGATATACAGGCTGGCGATCTTCACGCCGGTTTTGTTCACGATCGTGAAATCCTGAACGTCGGCCACCGCGAGTCCCGCAAACACTATTCCCAGAAACAGCGCAAGTACGATTTTTTTCATACAATGTTCCTTTCGGCTGAATTTTCGATAAATCGGCTGAGGGTTATGTTCTCCATTTTCTCTCTATTCAGACTGGCGCATGGGATATTCCTATCAGAAAACGGATTTTTTCACAATAGGTTTGGCTGCGTTTTGAGCTAACTCAGAGAAAAAGGACCCTCGGGCGATACGCGTAGCCCTCAGCAGGCGCAACCGCCTTGCGGATGGTGGTAGCTGAGAGTAAGGTAATGACCGGCAATTCCTGCCGATGGGTGTGAATCATGGAAAGAGCAAAATTACGGTCCGAGATCCGTCACAGGGCTTTCGAGGCGTTTCAGGCCGATGCCCTGACAAACCCCCGGATGACTCTGCGTGGTGGGTACGCAGAGGACGGTTACGACTTTGCCCCGCCCTTCGATCCTGTTCTCGACGAGTTGACGGATACGTACCTTGAAACGTATACCTTCTGGGGTCTGGCGTATCTTGATCCCGCTTCCTGGCGGCACTATCTGCCTCACCTGATCGGCTATGCCTACCGGCACAAGGATGACCCCGCGATGGTCGTCGAAGGACTGCTCCATAACCTGCGGCCGCCGGACCGGGTGCCGCCGCGACTCGCTTCCCTCACGCCCGACCAGGAAGCGGTGATCGTCGCCTTCCTGGAAGACATAGCCTTCAGCGAAGACTTGGCGATCAGCGATTTTGCCATGCAGGTGCTCGAAGAATGGTGGATTCCAGGAGCGCTGTACCGGAAGGCGCATGAATAGCGAACGAAAAATTGTAAAAAGTCGTTGGGCAGGATGCAGCAAAGTCCCTCCAGTACGCCCTGTTTCCGGGAAAGCAAAAACAATTGCAAAAAATTCGACGACTGGTTACCCTGACAAAAATTAGAGTTTCTATTCTCTCTGGGGGGAAGCCATGGACACGGCCTGGTCCTGCTGTGGCAGGCAAAGTCGAAGACGCCCGCAGGCCGCCGTGCCGGCGCTGCTCACTGCGGCCGTGGTCTTTCTCAGCCTGATATGGTGTTCTCCGGCTACCGCCGACGAGCCGTTTACCTTTATCGAAGTGGTCGCCAAAGCGAAAGATATGGCGACCAGGCCCTTTGTCGATCCGGAAGGCAGCGTGCCGGATTTCCTGCTCCGCCTGAACTATGACCAGTGGCGCGATATCCGGTTCAAGGAGGATAAAACCCTCTGGCGCGAGGAAAAACTGCCGTTCGAAGTGCAGTTTTTTCATCCGGGACTTTTTTATAACCGGACGGTAGCCATCAACACCTTCGGCCGTGAGGGTGTCACGGCTGTACCGTTTTCCCCGGATTATTTCGATTACGGGGCGAACCTCATCGCCGAGAAAATTCCCGTCGATTTCGGTTTCGCCGGCTTTCGCCTGCTGTATTCCTTGAACGATTCCACCAATCATCTCGATGAAATCGCCGCCTTCCTCGGGGCAAGCTACTTTCGGGCAGTGGCACGAAACCAGGTGTATGGACTTTCGGCTCGAGGCCTGGCGCTCGACACCGGTCTTGAGTCCGGTGAAGAATTCCCCTACTTCAAAGAATTCTGGATCCAGGAACCGGGTGCGGAGGCCAAGGAAATTCTCATCTATGCGCTCCTTGACAGCAAAAGGATCACCGGAGCGTACCGGTTTACGATCCGCCCCGGGGAAAAAACCGACATGGTGATTGAAGGCAAACTTTTTCGCCGCGAGGAGATCAAGAAAATCGGGATCGCTCCCCTGACCACTATGTTTTTTTACGGTGAATACACCAACAAGCGGCCGGTTGACGATTTTCGCCCGGAGATCCATGATTCGGACGGTCTGCTCGTCAAAAGTCCCGGGGAAATCATCTGGCGCCCGATCGTCAATCCCCGGCATCTGTTCATCAACTCCTTCCAGTTGAGCGAGCTCGCAGGCTTTGGGGTATTCCAGCGCGATATCGATTTCGATCATTATCAGGACCTGGAATCCCGTTACGACCTGCGGCCCAGCGCTACGGTGGCGCCGGTCGGCAACTGGGGGCCGGGCCATGTGGAACTGGTCCAGATCCCCAGCGAAAATGAAACCAACGACAATATCGTGGCCTACTGGGTAGCCGACCGGCTGCCTGCCATGGAAGAACCCATAACCTTCAGTTACGTGTTGAGCTGGGGTGCTCCGGCCGGAGAGTCGAACGGCTTGGGCGAGGTGGTCGCTACGCGAAGCGCTTCGCCCAAAGCGGATAACTCCCGCAAGATCATTATCGACTTCAAAGGGGGCAAATTGGATAAACTGCCGGCGGAACTGCCCAGCGAGGCCCCGGTCGAGGCGTCGATCAGCATCGGCAAAGATGGCGAAATCGTCGACCATCAGTTGTTCAGGGTCAAGCCGACCGGCTGCTGGCGACTGGTTTTTCGGGTGCGGCGAAATGGCGACGGCTCCGTCGCCGAATCGTTGGCAATCCCCCTCCTCAACCGCCAGCCTGTCGAGGTGCGGGCTTATCTCACGCAGGGCGAGGTTAAGCTGACAGAAACATGGAGCTATGCGATATGGCCTTGAACAACGTTGCAGATCGATGTTCGGCCATGCATCCGGGTGACGGCGACGGTGGGATCCTGACGGTCTGCCATGGATAATCCCGATCCCTGGCAGGAGGCTCAGGACAGGGTTTTGCAGTACCTGAAAAGATTGGGTATGCCCGCGATCATGAGTCTTGAAATCGCCCGGGAGGCCCTTCGGCAGGCGTCGGACGAGGCGCCCGCCGCGAGTTCGGTCCAGCCCATAGCGCTTGCCATGCACGCCTTGCACAGGATTCTTCGTCAAAATAACAAGGCGTTGCAGAGTACTCCGTATGCCCGATATTCAATTCTCTACCGGCGCTGGCACCCGCACGACCAGTCGCCTGCGTCGTGCGGCGTGGCGGACGGCACGGACCTGCAGACGGCGGCTTTGCCGCCGATCAGGCGGGGGGCCATGATCATCAGGAAGATCTGACTCTTGCCGCGGTACCAAGACGATTTCATACGATGAAAGACGAGCGATCATGGCAGATTTTTACCCTCAAAAGGAGTGGGAAGCGGCGGCAGGGCGGCGAAGACTTTTGCTGTTTGCGCTCATTGTCGTCACCACCTTCGTTGCCAGCGGTTTCATGGCGGATATCCTCCCGTACCAGGGACGAACAGGGCTGGAAATGGCGCTGGTGTTCTTCTTTGCTCTCCTGTTCTCCTGGATTTCCATCGGTTTCTGGACTGCGGCGATCGGTTTTGTCATCCTCTGGCGGCGGTACGATCGCTTTGCCATCACCCGGTCCATTCAGGACGAAGAGCAACTGCCGGTCGAAGGCCGGACCGCCATCCTCATCCCTGTCTACAACGAACAGCCGGACCGCGTCTTTGCCGGCGTCAAAGCCGTCTACCTGTCGCTTGCATCTGAAAAGACCCATGAAAAATTCGATTATTATGTTCTGAGCGACACGACCGACCCGGACATCTGGATCCACGAAGAGCTGGCCTGGGCCAGGCTCTGCCTTGAACTGAACGGTTTCGGGCGGATTTTTTATCGCCACCGCCGGCCGAACATCAAGCGCAAAAGCGGCAATATCGCTGACTTCTGCAGACGTTGGGGCCGTAACTACCGCTATATGGTCGTGTTCGACGCGGACAGCATGATGACCGGCGGCACCATCGTCCGGATGGTGCGGATGATGGTGCGCAACCCTCGCATCGGAATTCTTCAGACCACGCCGCTGACGGTGGGCAAACAGTCTCTGCTCGCCCGGATTCAACAGTTCGCCAGCCACGCCTACGGACCGATGTTTGCGGCCGGCCTGCATTACTGGCAGATCGGCGACGCCCAATACTGGGGGCACAACGCCGTCATCCGCATTGCCCCCTTCATGGCGCATTGCGGCCTGCCCCGGCTTTCCGGCAAGCCGCCGCTGGGAGGCGATATCCTCAGCCACGATTTCGTAGAGGCAGCCCTGATGCGGGGCGCCGGTTGGGAGGTATGGCTGGCCTACGACCTGGCCGGCAGCTGGGAAGAACCGCCGCCCACCCTGATCGATGAATTGGGCCGGGATCGGCGGTGGTGCCAGGGCAACCTCCAGCACATGCGCCTGCTGCTGGCCAAAAGGATATTCCCTACCCATCGGGTACTCTTTCTCAATGGCGCAATGTCCTATGTCTCGGCGCTGCTCTGGTTCCTGTTCCTGAATATCAGCAGCATCGAGGCCCTCTCCCAGGCCATCGTCGGCCCCGATTATTTTCCGGTGCAGGGGGGACTGTTCCCGGAATGGCCGATCTGGAACCTGGGATGGGCACTGGTCCTGCTGACGTCCACCTTCGTCATCCTGCTCCTGCCGAAATTTTTCAGTGTAATTCTCATTATTTTTAAACAGAAGCGGGCCGCGGACTTCGGTGGGCCGGTCCGGCTGCTTCTGAGCGTGGGCGCCGAGGTTATCGCCTCTACGCTCCTCGCCCCTCTGCGCATGCTGTCCCACAGCAAGTTCGTCTTTGTGACCCTTTTAGGTCAGAATATCAGTTGGAAACCGCCGCCGCGGGAGGATCAGGACACTGCTTGGGATGTGGCGGTCAGGTTTCATGGCGGGGGCATGGTTCTCGCGCTCATCTGGGGCGGAGTCCTGTTTCTCGTCAACCGGCCGTTTTTCTGGTGGCTGGTCCCCGTCCTCGGTCCGTTGATCATGGCGGTGCCCCTTTCGGTCTGGACCAGCAGGAAAAGTCTCGGCAAGCTGGTGGCTAAATTCGGACTTTTCGTGATACCGGAAGAGTTTTCGCCTCCGCCGGAACTGTCGTTAGCGGGGGGGAGGGCCGGCGTCGCCTGGCCGCCGTTGCTCACCGACAAAGCCGGCTTCGTCCTGGCGGTGGTGGACCCTCACGTCAACGCCCTCCATCTTGCTTTCAGGCGGCAGCAGCGGAAGGTGGCCAAAGTCATAGCCGAATCCCGGCATCAGCTGGTCCTGAAGGCGCTGGCGGGTGGTCCGGCCGGGCTGCGGCGCGAGGAGAAGGTGATGCTGCTGAGCGACCCGGATTCTCTCGATCGATTGCATTTTCTGGTTTGGCAAATCCCTGACGGTAAAGCTGCCCGACAATGGGGCCTGGATTCCTCGCCGTCGATCTTTCCCGAAGGTACGCCATAGCTGTCCTGTGTTTGTGGATAACAATCTTGTGCGGTCGGATAATTGGCGGTTGCGGCGACGGCGACTCTCTGCATGGGTCTTGTCGAAGGGGCAATCTGCACAATTCTGACGCGGCAGCATCATTTGAAAACTCTTGTGTCGGCTGGCATGGACTTTGTATATCTCCCGGCAGAAACCTTCCGCGAGCAAAGAGAAATAAGGAGAAAGGACAATGACATTAGATTTCTTCCTGGAACGGGGGAAAATGGTAAAAGAACAGCTCGTTAGTCGAGGAATAAGCAACCAGAAGGTCCTTGCGGCGATAAAGAAGGTTCCCCGGCATCTTTTCGTTCCCGACAAATGGCAGGCAATGGCATACGCCGATCGCCCCTTACCCATCGAGATGCAGCAGACTATTTCCCAACCGTACATTGTGGCACTGATGACTGAGTCGCTCAAACTCGCCTCAACGGACAAGGTCTTGGAGATAGGGACCGGCAGCGGATATCAGACTGCGGTCCTGGCGGAGATCTGCAACAGCGTCTATACCGTGGAATTGTTGCCGGAACTCATGGAATCGGCGATCGAACTGCTGAAAAGGCTCGGCTACCGGAATATCGTCGGCAAGATTGACGACGGTACCCTCGGCTGGCCTGAGCATCAGCCCTACGATGCCATCATCGTTACCGCCGGCGCCCCGCATCTTCCCCAGCCTCTCCTGGCCCAGCTGGCCGAGGGCGGCAGGCTGGTGATTCCCGTCGGCAACAGCCTGTCGCAGTCGCTGAAGAAGATCGTCCGACGGCCGGACGGGTTTTGGGAAGAACAGCTGCTGCAATGCCAATTTGTTCCCCTTCGCGGTGAACACGGCTGGCAACAGTGATCAGCGTCCCAGTCGTCCTCTCTGTGAAGAGATTGGAACGTATATTGCTAGTCAGAAAGAAAGCGCCTTTCGACGAAAAAGAAAGGCTATTCCAATAATCGTGAATGAAGTAAGAGGAGTTTTATTATGAACAGGGATATTATCAAAGGCAAATGGAACCAGCTCAAAGGTGAAGTTAAAGTTCAATGGGGCAAGTTCACCGATGACGAACTGGATGAAATCGATGGCAACTACGACAAGATGGTAGGCAAGCTGCAGGAAAAATACGGATATGAAAAAGACAGGGCGAAAAAAGAAGCGGATAACTTCTTCACCAGGTATGACTGATCGTGCCGCCCATCCTGCGTAAGCAGTTATCCCTTGCCGCATAAGGCAAGGAGGGGGAGGGATGCCCGGAACGGCGAGCCTTCCCCCATCAGGGGACAATGCCGTTTCATCCTCTCCTCCTCATGGAACATTTCTCCGCTCAGTGGAATTCTCAGGGTATCATTCTTCTTAATGTGCTGGCCGCCATGCTTTTTGGCGGTCTGATCGGACTCGAACGCGAACTGGCGAAAAAACCGGCCGGCCTTCGCACTCTCATGCTGGTCGCCGGTGCCTCAGCCATGCTGGTCGGACTGGGCGATCCCCTTATCGAACATTTTGCCGCCGAGGCATACGACAAGAATCTGCGTGCCGATCCGTTGCGCATGGTGGAGGCTATCATTACCGGGATTAGCTTTCTCGGTGCAGGCACGATCTTTCGATCAGGCAAGGAAGGCGCCATCGAAGGTTTGACCACGGCAGCTTCCATCCTCATCTGCTGTGTCATCGGTATCGCCGTCGCCTTGTATCAGTGGGTACTGGCGGCCGGAGTAACCGTCTTTGCCGTTATCATACTCCGTGCGGCTGCCGCCCTGGAACGCCTCATCTCGAAAAAAAGATAACCTGGTGGATGTCGGTCGGAATCGATAGGGTGAAGAGCCCCTGAGGAATCATCCGATCAGCCGGATGGTATCCTCAGGGGTACAGCTTTTACTTGCGGCTTTTGAAATGGGAGGAAAAACAGCAGCCTTACTTGATGGCATCGGTCAATTTCTTGCCGGGCTTGAACTTGGCGACTTTTCTCGCGGGAATGGCGATGGCTTCGCCGGTTTTGGGATTGCGTCCCGCACGAGCGGCTCGCTCGGCTACGGAGAATGTCCCCAGATCCATCAAGGTTACCTTGTCGCCTGCAGAAACGGCATCGGTAATCGCCCCGATGATGCTGGACAACACCTGGTCGGCTTTGGTCTTACTGATTTCGCATTCTTTTGCCACCTTTTCCAACAAATCGCTTTTGTGCATGTTTTCCCCTTTGTAATCCGTTGAAGTGAATGGGATGGAACGTACCTTTCCTGCTCAGATAGCAGAACTCTGCACATGATGCAAGGGGATTCGACCCTTTCCGGAAAAGATACAGGTTTTTCGGGATGAACGACGGCCAGGCCGTCATTCATGGCGCAGGGCGTCGATCGGGTCGAGCCTGGCGGCCTTTCTGGCCGGAAAGAAGCCGAAAACCACCCCGACTCCGCTGGAGAAGAAGAAGGCCACGGCGACGATGCCGGGACTGAAGATAAAGGGCATGTCCATCGCTCGAGCCCCGAGGGCGGCGGCACCGAGGCCGAAAACGATGCCGAACAGGCCGCCGAAGGAGGACAGCACCACCGATTCCACCAGAAACTGCAGCAGCACATCCTTTTCCAGGGCACCGATGGCAAGGCGAATGCCGATTTCGCGCGTCCGTTCCGTCACCGAAACCAGCATGATATTCATGATGCCGATGCCGCCGACCAGAAGACTGACCGCCGCCACCGCTCCGAGGAGCGCAGTGAGGATCCTGGTCGTACCGGTGAGCGTGCTCATGATTTCCTGCATGTCCCGGACGAAAAAATCGTCGGCCTCGCTCGGGCCGATCCGTCGCCGTTCGCGCAGCAGCCGTTCGATGTCTTCCTGAACTTTGGCTGTTGCGACGCCGTCCTTGGCAGAGACGAAGATGGCGCTGATATCGTTGTTGCCGGCAATCCTTCGCTGCAGGGTCGAAAGCGGCATGAGGAGGAAATCGTCTTGGTCGTTGCCGCCGCCCGACTGACCCTTGGAGGCAAAGACGCCGATAACCCGGCAGGTAATGCCGCTCACGCGGACCCTGGCGCCCAGCGGATTCTGATCGCCAAAGAGTTCCTTCTTGACCGTAGTCCCTAAAATACACACCGCTTTCCCGGCGCGTTGCTCGCCCTCGGTGAAGGGTCGTCCTTCAGCGAGCGACCAACTCCGGACAAACAGGTACTCGCTGGTGCTGCCGGTAATCGTGGTCGACCAGTTGACGTTGCCGGCAACGACCTGTCCCGAGCGCATGGCCAGGGGCGCTACCGCCTCGATGCCTGCAATCTGCTGGGCGATGGCCACGGCATCCTTTTCCTTGAAGGGCTTGGCGGCCCCGCTTGAGCCGCCTGGGCCGCGAAAGCCTTGACCTGGCCTGATCTGCAGGAGATTACTGCCAAGGCTTGAGATTTCGGCGGCAACCTGGGCGGTGGCCCCGCGTCCCAGGGTCACCAGGGTGATGACGGCTGCGACGCCGATGACGATGCCGAGGATGGTCAGCGAGGAGCGCATGACGTTGCGGCGGATCTCCCGAAAGGCGAGGATGATGGTTTCCCAGAGCATCAGGCACTCCTCCCGGATATCGCGGCATCGTCGGTATCGTCGATTAAGCCGTCGAGGAAATGGATCCGGCGGCCGGCATAGGCTGCCATGTCCGGTTCATGGGTGACCATGATGATGGTCAGGCCGCGGTCGCGGTTGAAGGCGGTGAGCAGATCCATGACCTCCCGGCTGCGGGCGGTATCGAGGTTGCCGGTGGGCTCGTCGGCGAGCAATACCTTCGGATCCGTGACGATGGCCCGGGCGATGGCTACCCGCTGCTGCTGGCCGCCGGACAGTTCGCCGGGGGTGTGACGTTCCCGGTCGGCCAGGCCCACCGAGGCTAACGCCGCCCTGGCCCGCCGGTGCCGTTCGGCGACCGGAACGCCGCGGTAGATGAGCGGCAGTTCGACGTTTTCCAGGGCGGAGGTGCGGTTCAGCAGGTTGAAGCCCTGGAAGA
>Ga0079306_1002420_pt1 | contig 10452 bp, 8 predicted proteins | sample Methanotroph_Enr_FD_79181 | JGI IMG/M metagenome (GOLD analysis project Ga0079306, IMG submission 79181) | Enriched soil microbial communities from Old Woman Creek wetland in Ohio, USA - Methanotroph_Enrichment_5 | ecosystem: Environmental > Terrestrial > Soil > Wetlands | place: USA: Ohio...
GATCGCGTACGGGCTCATACTCAACGTGCTCGGTGCGGGCGGCGGGTTCTTCATCACCTTCATGCGCAACATGTTGCCTGGCGCTGTGTACAACACGGCACTGGCGCTGCTCGCCTATCCATGGTTGGCTCGCATCTTGCGCAGAGATCGGCCCATGACCACGTTCAGGCGCCTCGCCTAGGGCGTTGCGCCTCGCCGCGCGTGCGGCGTTTCACCAGTCTCATCGGAGTGTGACACCGGGTTGCCCACCTTTCGCCAACAGCTCAAACCGCGGTTCGCGGCCCTTGGCATCATCGTCCTGATGGTGCTTGGGGTGTTGCTGGTACGCCTGTGGACGATGCAGGTACTCCAAGGCTCGGCGTACACGCAGCAGTCCGAGCAGAACCGTGTGCGTGAGGTCACGACAGAGGCGCCGCGCGGACGCATTCTCGACCGCCACGGCAAGGAGCTCGTAACGAACCGCGCGACGAAGGCCGTGACGGTCATGCCGAGCGCGGCCAAGGACGCGGCGCTGCTCAACCGGCTCTCAGTGGTGCTCTCTGTCCCTGTCGCCGACATCAAAGAGAAGCTCACAAGTGTCAAGGAGACTGCTCTGACGCCTCGGACGGTCGCCATCGACGTGTCGATGAGCGCCGTCGCCTACATCGAGGAGCATGCGAGCGATTTCCCCGGGGTCGAAGTGGCGGTGAAGGCCGTTCGCCAGTACCCGCAGGGGCTGCTTGCCGCACACGTCCTGGGATACACGGGAGAGGCCTCTGACTCCGAGCTCAATGCCGAGGGCAGCACGCTGGTGCCCGGCGACATCGTCGGCAAGGCGGGTGCTGAAGCCCAGTTCGAGAGCGTCTTGCAGGGCGAGCGCGGCCAGCGTCTGCTCGAGGTCGATGCGACCGGCAAGCCCCACCGGATCATCCAGGACAGCGCGCCGGTCGCCGGCCGGGATGTGCAGTTGACTATCGACGCGAAGGTGCAGAAGGTCGCCGAGAAGGCGCTGGCCCAGGCGCTCGTCGATGCCCACAGGGCGCAGTTCCCCAAGGCCCGCGCAGGCGCGGCGGTTGCTGTCGACGTGCAGACGGGCGAGGTGCTCGCCATGGCGAGCCTCCCGACGTACGACCCGAAGGAGTTTCTCGGCGGTGTGTCCCAGAAGGAGTGGGCGCGCCTGACCGACAAGAAGTCCGAGTACCCGCTGACCAACCGGGTCATCCAAGCGCAGTACCCGGCGGCGTCGACGTTCAAGGCGATGACGGGGCTTGCGGGCCTAGAGGACGGCGTCATCAATCCCTCGAGTACGTTCGTGTGCAAAGGTCGCTGGATCGACATGGGTAAGCAGTGGCCGAAGTGGTGCTGGAACCACGCAGGACACGGCCCCGAGGACTTCATCACCGCGATCAGGGACTCGTGCGACGTGTACTTCTACAACCTCGGCTACAAGTTCTACAAGATGGGCGGCGAGAAGCTGCAGAAGTTCGCCCGTCTGTTCGGGTTCGGTGCCAACAGCGGCATCGACCTGCCTGGTGAGGCGAGCGGTCGCGTGCCGGACGCCAAGTGGAAGGCGTCGTACAACGAGAACTACCCCGAGATGCAGCAGTGGCTTCCGGGCGACACTGTGAACATGGCGATTGGCCAAGGTGACTTGCTCGTCACGCCGATGCAGCTCGTAGACGCCTACGCGGGTATCGCCAACGGCGGCGACGTGATGAAACCGCACGTGCTCAGGCAGGTCCTCGGCCCTGACGGCAAGCCCGTTCTCACACCCGCACCCGAGGTCGCGTTCAAGACGGGCACCTCCTCATCGAGCCTCGCATCCATGAAGAGCGCACTGGTCCAGGTGACGCAGAACGGAACCGCCGAGGCGGTCTTCCGGACATTCCCCGTGACCGTCGCCGGCAAGACCGGTACGGCTCAGGTGTATGGCAAGGATGACCTCGCCTGGTTCGTGGGGTATGCGCCTGCGTCTCACCCGAAGTACTGTGTCGCGGTCGTTGTCGAGCAGGGCGGGCACGGCGGTTCTGTCGCCGGACCGGCAGCGCGGCAGATACTCGCGGCACTTCTCGGCGAGAAGGTCACGCACGTCACCGCAACGGACTCGTCGAGGTAGCCGATGAATGAACGCCGCACACTCTGGTTTGTGAACTGGCCTCTACTGGGGTTCGTGCTGCTGCTGTGCGTGTACGGAAGCGTGATGGTGCAGACCGCCACCTCCGGGATGACGGGCGGCGCGGGCCTGTTCAGGCGTCACCTGTTCGGCTTGGCGCTCGGGCTGGTCCCGCTTGCCATCGCGTGGGCATTCGACTACCGCAACTTCTCTGGATGGGTCGGGCCTCTTCTGTTCTTGGATGCGCTGCTGATCATCTCGCCCAAGATCCCAGGTCTGGGTACGACGGCGAAGGGCGCCACATCCTGGCTGGCAATCGGGGGCTTCAGGCTCTTCCAGCCCTCTGAGCCCGCAAAGCTCGTCACGATCGTGATCATGGCGATTGTGATCGCGAGCTACAAAGGAAACATCGAGCGGGGCTCCGACGTCGCTCGTGTACTCGGCATTCTCGCGATTCCCCTCGGGCTGATCTTGCTTCAGCCCGACCTCGGGACGGGCATGGTGTTCGTGGCGATCACCGCCGGCATGTTGCTTATTGGCGGGTTGAAGGCGCGGTGGTTCCTCGTTCTGGGCCTGACAGGCGCCGTCCTGGTGGGGGGATTGTTCGGGGCCAACGACGTGCTCAACCGCTCGCTCCACCGGGGCAACTACGATCCCGCGTACACGGCTGCCGTTGCCTCAGGTTCGCAGGACCAGCTCAACGCCGTCACCGACACGAGCGTGCTCATCAAGCGCTACCAGATGAACCGGCTGCTCGTCTTCCTCGATCCTACTCGCGACCCGTCGGGCGCTGGCTACAATCTCGAGCAGTCGAAGATCGCCATAGGCTCCGGCGAGCTGAGCGGTAAGGGTCTGCGGGCCCAGAGCACGCAAAGCAACCTGCGCTTCCTGCCCGAGCCCCATACGGACTTCATCTTCTCGGTCACGGGGGAGGAGCTGGGGTTCTTGGGCGGCGTGCTGCTACTCGGACTGTACCTGGCGCTCCTCGTGACAGCGCTCGAGATAGCCGCACAATCACGGGACCTGTTTGGCTCGCTTATCGTCGCAGGTATCATCTCGATGTGGACGTTTCAGATTCTCGAGAACATGGGCATGACCATGGGACTCATGCCGATCACGGGAATCCCGCTTCCGTTCATGAGCTTCGGATCGTCGTTCATGCTCACCAATCTAATGGCTGTCGGCATGTTGCTGTCGGTCTGGACGCGTCGCCAAGGCGTCCCCGGTATGACCTGATCTCGCGAGGAGACCCGAGATGAAACTGCCCGTCGACGTCCGAGACATCATGAACGCGAGCAACCGAGTGGCCGAGGAGCGCGAGCGCCCCGTCCGTATCGCCGTCTTCGTCGACGTCGAGGCGCCGGACGTGCTCGTGGATGCCGTGCAGCAGGCGCTGCGGCCGCAGACGGCGGGCGCACGGTTGCACGTCGAGGCGGTGGCCGCCGGCGAAACGTTGATCATCGACGATGCCGCTGATGCTGTCGTCGCCATCGCCGGTCCTGGCGATACCCTCGCGCGTTCGCTCGCTGCTGCGCGCGACAAGCTCGTGCCCGCGTGTGTTGTGGCGCTCGGCGAGCACGCCGACGATGTCTCGCGCAGGCTCGATCACCCGATTCTTGAGACCGTCACCGGTGAGGAGGTCGAGCACGTCGCCGAGAAGCTCGGCACGTGGCTGGCGGACAGGATTCACGGCAAGCGGCTCGCACTCGCGGCGAACTTCGCCTTCGTTCGCCGGGCGGTTGCGAACGAGGCGGTGAAGGCGACCGCGTTCCAGAACGGTGTCATCGGTGCCGTGATGATCATCCCGGGTGCCGATCTCCCGCTCATGACCGCAAACCAAGCGAAGATGGTGCTGCAGATAGCCGCCGCGTACGGCGTGCCGCTCGGCACGGAGCGGATCAAGGAGCTCGGGGCCGTCGTGGGTGGCGCGTTCGCGTTTCGCGCGGTAGCCCGTCAGTTGCTCGATTTCATCCCGGGTATCGGCTGGGCGATCAAGGGCGCAGTCGGCTACTCAGGCACGTTGGCGATGGGCTACGCCGCAATCGAGTACTTCGAGAGCGGGGCGGACCTCTCCGGCCTTGCCGAGAAGCTCAAGGACGCCCGCGACAAGGCTGTCGAGACCGCAGGTGCGGCGCGCGAACGGCTTACGCGAGGTGGGTCGGCTGGCAGAGAGATCATCCCGGCCAGCGGCTACGTGATCGATCCGTCGGCGTTGGCGCTCGACGCGCCGGTGGATACGCCCGACGTTGACGGGACCGCCGAGGGCGAGCCGGCCGAATGACCCGACGCGACCTTTGGCCGGCTGTAGAGCAGCTGCTCGCGTCGGTCGAGCGTCCGGCTCGCTACATCGACCGCGAGTGGGCGGCGTGCCACGATGAGGATGCGGCCTACCGTGCCGTGCTCATCTACCCGGACACCTACGAAATCGGGCAAGCGAATCAGGCCATCGCGATTCTGTACGGGATTCTGAACGCGCTGCCCGACACTGCTGCCGAGCGCTGCTATCTTCCATGGTTGGACATGAGCGGTCGAATGCGCGAGACGGGTGTCCCGCTTTTCTCGCTCGAGTCGTGTACGCCGGTCGCCGACTTCGATCTCGTCGGCATCACGATTCCGTACGAGCTGACCTACTCGAATATCTTGGAGACCCTGGACCTTGCGGGTATTCCGCTGCGCGCCGAGCACCGGACGGACGAGCATCCGCTCGTGATCGGCGGCGGGCCGAGCGCGTTCAATCCCGAACCCGTGGCGCCGTTCTTCGACGCGGTCCTCATCGGGGAGGGGGAGGAAGCGGTCGGCGATATCGTCGCGGCGCACCGCTCGGCAAAGGCCGAGGGCCTCTCACGGGCGCAGACCCTGGCGCGACTCGCCTCGGTTCCCGGGGTCTACGTGCCCGCGCTGTACGAGCCCGTGCTCGACGCCGACGGCAGGTTCCTCGCGATGCAGGTGGTCGAAGGAGCACCTGCGGTCGTGACGAAGCGCGTCGTGAGGGATCTCGACGCCGTTCGGGCTCCCGTGGACGCGATAGTGCCGTTCATGGACGTGGTGCATGACAGGTTTGGCCTCGAAGTGCTGCGCGGCTGTACTCGCGGGTGCCGCTTCTGCCAAGCCGGGATGGTCTACCGTCCTGTTCGCGAGCGCACCGCCGACACCATCGTGCGCGACGTGATGGCCGGGCTGGCGTGCACCGGCTACGACGAAGTCAGCCTCACGTCGCTGTCGACCACGGATCACAGCCAGCTCGAAGAGGTGCTGCGACGCCTTGGGCGACGGATGCAGGGAACGGGCGTCTCGATTTCGTTGCCGTCGCTGCGCGTCGATGCGTTCGGCGTGGAGATGGCGCGCCTGGTCTCGGCGGGCGGCAAGAAGAGCGGGCTGACGTTCGCGCCAGAGGCCGGCACCCAGCGCATGCGGGACGTCATCAACAAGAATGTCACCGAGGAGGACCTCCTCGGCAGCGTGCAGAGGGCGTTCGAAGCCGGCTGGAGACGCGTGAAGCTGTACTTCATGATCGGGCTGCCCACAGAGACCGACGAAGACATTCGCGGCATCGGCGATCTGGTCGGCAAGGTATTCCGAGTCGCTCGAGAGGCTACTCCGCCTCAACAGCGTGGCGGACTGCGGGTAGCCGTCAGCGTGTCGACCTTCGTGCCGAAGGTGCAGACGCCATTCCAGTGGGACGAACAGATCGGCTTCGATGAGATTCGCCGCCGTCAAAGCGTCTTGCGGGACTCAATGCCACGCAAGGGGGTCGAGCTGCACTGGCACGATCCCGAGGTCTCGTTTCTCGAAGGCGTGATGGCTCGTGGCGGGCGTGAAGTCGCCGACGCCGTCGAGCTGGCGTGGCGCAACGGCGCCGTGTTCGACGCATGGACCGAGCGGTATTCATTGTCACGATGGCGAGACGCCTTCGCCGAGACGGGCATCGACGCGACGGCGATTGCGAACCGCGAGCGCGCACTCGACGAGCCGCTGCCGTGGAGCCACATCTCAGCGGGAGTATCAGCTCGGTATCTCATGCGTGAACGTGAGCGCGCGCTGTCAGGGACAACGACACCGGACTGCAGTTTCGATGGCTGCACGGCGTGCGACGCGTGCGGCGACTTGGGCGTCGATATCGTCTTGGGAGGTGCTTCCCGTGGCTGAGGGGGAGTTTCGCCTGAGGGTGGCGTACCGCAAGGGCGGCCGGCTTCGCTGGCTCTCGCACCTCGAGGTCATCCATACGCTCGAACGCTCCATCCGCCGGGCGGGCCTTTCCTACGCAATCACGCACGGGTTCAGCCCGCACATGAAGGCGGCGTTCGGCCCCGCCCTGCCAGTAGGAACTGCAGGCGAAAACGAGTACCTCGACGTGTGGGTAACGCGCTACACTAGCGCACAAGAAACGCTTGCAGCTCTGAAGGCCTCGACGCCGGCGGACATGGCGCCCTTTGCGGCATGCTACGTTGCCGAGAAGGAGCCCTCGTTGACTGCAGCGATAACGATTGCGGCATACCGATGCGATGTGGCAGGAAAGGAGTCAACGACTCGAGAAGTGCAGGCGGCGCTGGATAGCGTTGTCAGTGCGGGGTCACTGAGCGTGGAGCACAAGGGCAAGACAAAGGTTTTCGATCTGGCGCGCAGCCTCCCGAAAGAGGTACGTGTCACCGATCGCGAGGACGGGTGCAGCGTAGAACTCACCGTCCGAATGGGGCCCCAAGGGTCCCTCCGCCCTGAACTGCTCGTTCGCGAAGCGCTTCGCGCTGCATCACTCTCTGCCGCCGTCACGCACACGACGCGCACCGACACTCTGATCGAGCTTGATGAGGGGGTCTGGGCGCGTCCCATGTGACGGGAGTGCCCTCAGTGGCAGAACCAGTACGCGAGATGCTCATCTCGCACGACAGCAACGAGACTCGCGTTGCGATGCTCGAAGATCGCGAGCTGGTCGAACTCTATATCGAGCGGCCGAAACGGAGCGTTGTCGGCAACGTATACCTCGGCAAGGTCTCTGACGTGCTGCCCGGCATGCAGGCGGCCTTCGTTGACATCGGCTTGGAGAAGAACGCGTTTCTCTACGTTGATGAGGTTGTAGCCCCCGAGGGTCTCGAAGGCCTGCCTCGGCGCGACATCCAGTCCTTGCTCAAGCCGGGTCAGCAGGTGATGGTCCAGGTCACCAAGGATGCGATGGGCACCAAGGGCGCCCGCGTGACCACCGAGATCACCCTTCCGGGCCGCTTCCTCGTACTCATGCCGTTCTCGGACTTCGTCGGTGTCTCGAAGAAGCTCCCGGAAGAGGAGCGCGACAGGCTTCACGACATCATCCACCGCTACGTGCCGCCCAAGATGGGTGTCATCGTGCGCACGGTTGCGCAGGGCGCCTCGGAACGCGACCTCACGAGCGACCTGGAGTTCCTGCTGCGCCTCTGGAAGCGCGTGAACCACCAGTCGACCGAAGCGCTCGCCCCAGAAGTCATCTACACCGAGATGGATCTGGCGCTGCGACTCGTGCGGGATGTCTTCTCGGAGGAGTTCCGGAGGATGACCATCGACGACAAGGCGACGTTCGAGAAGGTGGCGTCGTTCCTGAAAAAGACATCGCCCCTGCTCGTCAAGCGGGTTCAGCTCTACCGCGAGAAGACGTCGCTGTTCGAGACGTACGGGCTGCAAGCGACCATCGACTCGGCGTTGCGGCGAACGGTCGCCTTGCCGAGCGGCGGCTACCTCACGATAGACAAGACCGAGGCGCTGACCGCCGTCGACGTGAACACCGGCCGTTTCGTGGGCCGCAAGAACCTCGAGGAGACGATCCTGCGAACGAACCTCGAAGCCGCCGAGGAGACCGTTCGGCAGCTCAGACTTCGCGACATCGGCGGCATCATCGTCGTCGACTTCATCGACATGGAGGATGCGGCTCATCGCGCCCTTCTGCACCAGCGACTCTCAGTTGCGCTCGAGCGCGACCGCACGAAGACGCGTATCAGCGAAGTATCGCGCCTCGGCCTGGTCGAGATCACGCGCAAGAACGTGACCGATGGCCTGTACGGCGTGCTCACGGAGCCGTGCCCGCACTGTGGGGGAGAGGGTCGCGTCGTCTCGCGGGCGACTCGCCGCATCGCGGTCGAGCGCCGCATGCGCGAGATTTTGCGCATCGGGAAGTCGAACGCGTACCTCTTCGGCCTGAACCCGCAGACCTACGAGCTGGTCACGGCGCCCGGATTGAATACCGCGGCTTCGCTTCGAGCCGAGACAGGGAAGCAGGTCTCGATCGTGGCCGACGAAGAGGCCGCACCGACTGAGGTGCGCATCCTGATCGAGGGCAAGACCGGCCTCCTGAGGCGTGCATTCGACTAGAGGTCGGTGTGGAAACGCCCGGAGGCGTGGACGGTTCGGATGCGCGTTGACGCTGCGCATTCACCCTGCTAGCATATCTCCTCGCGCATTCGAACGAGTGGAAGGTTCCCGCATGTACGCAATCGTTGCCACCGGCGGCAAGCAGATCAAAGTCGCGGCCGGCGACGTCGTTACCGTTGAGAAGCTCGATGCCGCAGTTGGCGAGAGCGTCACGTTCGACGTCATTTTCCTGGCCGATGGTGAAGAGATCACCGTTGATCCGACCGCACTCGCCGACGTGAAGGTCACCGGCGAAGTAGTCGAGCAGTTCAAGGGCGAGAAGGCCATCATCTTCAAGTTCAAGAAGCGCAAGGGCTACAAGCGCCTCAAGGGCCACCGTCAGAACCTGACCAAGGTCCGTATCACCGACGTAGTTGCCGCCGGCGCCAAGCCGAAGGCAAAGAAGGCCCCTGCCAAGAAGGCGGCCGAGAAGGTCGAGGCTGTCGAGGAGGTCGTCGCCGTCGAGGCCACGACCGCCGAGCAGGAGTAAGGGAGAGATCCAGATATGGCACATAAGAAGGGCCTCGGCTCTACAAAGAACGGACGCGACTCCAAGGCCAAGCGACTTGGCGTCAAGCGTTTCGCCGGCCAGGAAGTCAACGCCGGTACGATCATCGTCCGCCAGCGCGGAACGCACATCCACCCCGGCGACAACGTTGGTCGCGGTGGCGACGACACGCTCTTCGCTCTGACCGCTGGTGTGGTCGAGTTCACGCGTGGCCTGAAGCGTCGCGTGCACGTCCGACCGTTCGAGGCCTAAGAGGCCCCGACCCGGACGTTTCTTTCAGAATGTAGCGTCGCGAGCCCTCCGCCTGACACTCAAGGCGGGGGGCTCGTTCTTGTAAGATGAGTGCGGTGCATACAGCCGTGGGAAGTGAGCGTCGAACGTGTTCATCGACGAGGTAAAGATTCACGTGAAGGCGGGAGACGGCGGTGCGGGATGCATGTCGTTCCGCCGAGAAGCCCATGTGCCCAAGGGCGGTCCCGATGGCGGTGATGGAGGCCGCGGCGGTGACGTCGTGCTCGAGGCCGATCCCGCAGTCTCCTCGCTCATAGACTACCGCTTCAAGCACCATTTCAAGGCCGAACGCGGCACCCATGGCAAGGGTCAGAAGCTCATCGGTGCTCGCGGGGAGGACATGGTGCTCAAGGTTCCTCTCGGCACCATCGTCAAGGACAGCGAGACGGGCGAGATCTTCGGCGACCTCACGGTGGCGTGCCAGCGAGTCGTCGTGGCGCAGGGTGGCTACGGTGGTCGCGGCAACATCCACTTCGTCACACCGACGCGACGCGCTCCTGCATTCGCCGAGCTGGGCGAGCCCGCAGAGGAGCGCTGGATCGAGCTCGAGATGAAGCTGCTCGCCGACGCGGCCCTCGTCGGCATGCCCAGCGTAGGGAAGAGCTCGCTGATCGCGCGCATGAGCGCGGCACGGCCGAAGATCGCGGACTACCCCTTCACGACGCTCGTGCCGAACCTCGGCGTGGTGAAGGCCGGCGGACGCAGCTTCGTCGTCGCGGACGTTCCGGGACTCATCGAGGGCGCACACGAGGGCAAGGGCCTGGGCCATGCCTTCTTGCGGCATATCGAACGCACCGCGCTCATCGTGCACGTGGTCGATCTCACGGGCAGCTACGAGAGCCGCGACCCGCTCGATGACTACGACATCATCAACAGGGAACTGGAACTGCACGCTGCCGACCTGGCCGACCGGCCCCGCGTGGTAGTCGGGAACAAGTCCGATGTTGCCGGGACCGAAGAGGCATCGGCGGCACTGCGCGAGCGCGCCGACGCCGATGGCGCCCCCTATTTTGAGGTTTCAGCCGTCACCGGCCAAGGGCTGGACTCACTCATCCTCGCTGTCGGCGAGATGGTTCACGAGCTTCGCAGTACCGCCGTGTACGACATGGTCAGCTCCACGCACCGGGTGTGGACCCATCAGGGTTCGAAGGGCGAGAAGGAGTTTCAGGTCAGGAATCTCGGTGGAGGC